>Ga0233403_10000140_pt1 | contig 31329 bp, 18 predicted proteins | sample Na_oxic_1_MG_FD_179866 | JGI IMG/M metagenome (GOLD analysis project Ga0233403, IMG submission 179866) | Seawater microbial communities from Saanich Inlet, British Columbia, Canada - Na_oxic_1_MG | ecosystem: Environmental > Aquatic > Marine > Inlet | place: Canada: British Columbia | collected...
TATTTTTAAGCGAACAGATATTTGCAAGCGTAAGATATCTATTTAAACGTTGTTCGAGTGAGAAACAATGATTATGATTATTAATTCCTTTGATAAAGGAACAGGGAATATTTATAATGGTCTTGACTTTAGGGAAAACCAAAAAATAAATTCTCTTTCTCAAAAAAATCTTAAAGAGCATCAGAAATCCTATTTCTTAAAGAAATAGAATTTCTTGAACTGGTATTTGGGAGGATTATTTTTGTTGGAATTCCTTAAAAAGCAATCAGAAAAATGTTGTCCATGAAATTAAAACGCATTGGAATTAAAAAAATGACTTTTAAACATTTTATTCAAAATATTATTGATTTTATAAATACGATCAGTGAATGGACAGGGCGAATAATTGCTTGGTTAATTTTATTGATGGTATTAATTATTGTTTATCAAGCTGGGATGGTTGCATTATTTTCTATAGGTTCAGTGGCATTGCAAGAATTACAATGGCATTTATTTGCGTTAATATTTTTACTGGGTGCTGCTTATACATTAAAACATGATGATCATGTGCGCGTTGATATTGTTTACCAAAGTCGTTGGATGAATGAACAGCGACGTGCTTGGCTCAATCTATTGGGTGGGCTTTTATTTTTAATACCCTTTTGTCTATTAGTCATCATCACATCATGGCCCTTCTTATACCAAGCCTTTCTTTATGGAGAGGGTTCTCCTGATCCAGGTGGATTACCTTATCGTTTTTTACTAAAATCAGCCATCCCAATAGGCTTTATCTTATTGATGTTACAAGGTATTGCGAATAGTTTAACCAATCTATTATTTTTATATGAGTCATCAAAAGGATAAATAGTCATGGAATTTTTTAGCATGGAAGTGTGGGCCCTTTTAATGTTTGCTGTACTCATGGTGACTCTATTACTTGGATATCCGGTTGCATTGACGTTAGGGGCCATTTCGCTATTATTTGGCAGTATTTTTCTGGAATTATCATTTTTCAATTTATTGCCAATGCGAATTTGGGGCATCATGACCAATTTCACGCTATTAGCTGTACCGTTATTCGTTTTTATGGGCGTGATTTTGGAAAAATCGGGCATTGCCGAAGATTTGCTGGAAACGATGGGTTTATTATTTGGCTCATTACGGGGGGGTTTAGCCCTATCCATTGTTTTTGTGGGTACATTATTAGCAGCAACAACGGGTGTAGTGGGGGCGACAGTAGTGACAATGGGCATTATTGCCCTACCTTCTTTGTTAAAAAATGGTTATTCACCGGCATTGGCTACTGGCACCATTGCAACCTCTGGCACATTAGGACAAATTATTCCACCAAGTATTGTTTTGATTTTATTAGGTGATATGATTGGCGTACCGGTAGGCGATTTATTTCTTGCCGCAGTGATGCCAGGGGTTTTATTAGTTTTTTTATATCTTTCCTATATTGCTTGGAAAGCCTGGCGCGATCCGCAAAGTGCCCCGGCTTTAGTCACTGATATTCATAGAAGGGATAGGCAATTTGTTATCCGTGTCTTCAAAAGTTTATTGCCACCCTTATTGTTAATAATCGCTGTATTAGGTAGCATATTTTTTGGCATAGCCACGCCAACAGAATCAGGGGCATTCGGCGCACTGGGTGCGCTATTATTAGCCATACTGCATAACCGCTTGACTTTACAAAATTTGCAAGCGGCGATGCAACAAACGACTCGTTTGACGAGTATGGTTTTTTTAATTTTAATTGGTGCAACGGCATTTGGTTTAGTTTTTCGTGGCATGGGCGGCGATATAATAGTGCATGACATTTTTGCCTATTTACCGGGAGAAAAATGGGGTTTTCTTTTAATGAGCTTGTTGTTAATTTTTATATTGGGCTTTTTTTTAGACTTTTTAGAAATTTGTTTTATCGTCGTCCCCATATTGACACCCATTGCTGTACATTTTCAAATTGATTTACTGTGGTTTGCAGTCCTCATTGCCGTCAACTTGCAAACTTCATTTCTAACCCCACCTTTTGGTTTTTCACTTTTCTATCTCAAAGCGGTAGCACCCCCAACAATGCCTATAGGGGTTATTTATCGCGGTATTGTGCCGTTTGTGATTTTACAGGTCATTGGGTTAATACTATTAACCTTGTTTCCACAAATTACATTATGGCTACCGAATCTGATGGATAAATAGCAAATGAGGAATGCGTTAATCGCCAAAATAAATTTTGGTCTCCAAAAAACGCGTTATACTGTTGACCTTTGAATTTGATAAAATCGAAGAAATCCAAATTTCTTGAAAAAATCAGATTTTTCCTAATTTCAAGTACATTTGCTATATTATGGAATCCAAAATTTATTTTGGAAAAATCTTAGGTTCACGCCATGATTGAAATGCGATGTTGTCAAATTAATATTTAGGACTCTGGATTTTAGGGACAAAGCAGTAAATAAAATACGTGAGATTGCTACAAATAGTATTTCTTAAAGAAATACTATTTGTTAAGAGTGTGTAAGTTATTTTCTGCGGTATCCCTATAACTTCCAAAATTTGAACGCTCAAACCTGACAGGTTTAGTTTCGTCTGTTATTAAATCCGGAGTCCTTAGCTAAAAAATTAAGCATTAAGCATTAAGAATTAAGTATCAAATATTTTTTGAGTTTTCAATACGCAAATTCTCATTTTTAATGTATTCGCTATTTGCTATTCGCTATTTGCCATTTCCAATTCCCAATTCCCAATTTGTAAAATTATTATGGAGTTAAAATAAATAAAATGGCAGTTGAACGTACCTTATCAATTATCAAACCAGATGCGATTGCTAAAAATGTGATTGGTGAAATTTACTCACGTTTTGAAAAAGCCGGATTACGCATTATTGCTGCTAAAATGTTACACTTAACTCGTGAACAAGCAGAAGGTTTTTATGCAGTCCATAAAGAACGGCCATTTTTTCAAGAATTAGTTAACTTTATGATCTCAGGGCCCGTCATGGTGCAAGCGCTGGAAGGAGAAAATGCGGTTAATGTCAATCGTGATTTAATGGGCGCAACCGATCCGAAAAAAGCGGCTCCAAATACCATACGGGCTGACTTTGCACAAACTGTTGATGAAAATGCTGTACACGGCTCCGATGGCACTGATACAGCAAAAACTGAAATTGCTTTCTTTTTCACAGAAACCGAAATTTGTCCTCGAACACGATAATAATCAGTTATCAGTGAGCAGTTATCAGTTATCAGTTATCAGTTATCAGTTATCAGTTATCAATTACTGATCGTCTGACAATTTTTGGTTTTATCCTTAAAAAAATTCAGGTAGTAGTGCAATGTGAGTGATATTCTGAAAGAATGCTGTCATTTCGAGCGAAGCGAGAAATATTAGGTATTTTTAGATTTATAAGGAGTCAGGATTTAATAATACCCGAAACTTGAATGTCCAAACCTGCCAGGTTTTTAAAACCTGGCAGGTTTAAGTTCGGTTTTTATTGAATCCTAATTCCTAAGCGAGGCAAGAAATGACAAATATCACTCATATTGCAAGACTACCAAAATTCATTTTTAATTTTAAAAATCTAAGCTCAATCTTGAACTTCAATATTTCTATTTAATCAAAAAAATGGATGAAGTAAATTTAAAATAAAGACAAAAGGAAGAAGGAAGAATTTTGATTTTAAACTTTATAACAGCATTCAAAAGCTTTAAGTAAAATCAACTGCTCACTGCTCACTGATAACTGCTCACTGATAACTGCTCACTGCTCACTGATAACTGATACCTGATAAAAAAATGGTTAATTTGCTAGATTTGGATCGAGATGGACTTACCGCCTTTTTTGAAGAACTCGGTGAAAAACCCTTTCGTGCCACACAAGTGATGAAATGGATTCATCAACAGGCTGTCCTTGATTTTGACGCAATGACTAACTTGAGCAAAACATTACGGCAACGCCTAAAAGAAATCGCTTGTATCTCCTTGCCTCAAGTCTATAAAACACAAATATCGCAAGATGACACCCGTAAATGGTTGTTACAACTAGATAATGGTAACAGCATTGAAATGGTATTTATTCCAGAGGATGGACGTGGTACGCTATGTATCTCTTCACAAATTGGCTGCGCCCTAGATTGCAGCTTTTGCGCGACAGCACAGCAAGGCTTTAATCGTAACCTTAACACCGCCGAAATCATTGCCCAACTTTGGTTAGCAGAACATCAACTGTGTAGTACCAAAGATGATCGTCCAAAAAACTATCATCGAACTATCAGCAACGTCGTTATGATGGGCATGGGCGAACCATTAACCAATTTAAATAACGTTATTAAAGCCATAAAAATTATGAAGGACGACTTTGGCTATGGCTTATCATGGCAACGTATTACCCTAAGTACCGCCGGCATTGTCCCAGCATTTAAACGGTTAAAAGAACAATGTCCAGTCAGCCTAGCCATTTCTTTACATGCACCTGATGATGCACTACGCGATCAATTAGTGCCAATTAACAAAAAATATCCAATTAACGAATTACTTGCCGCTTGTCGTGCTTATGTCAAAGGAGAACCGCGTCGCACAATCACTTTTGAATATATTATGCTCAAAAATATTAATGATAGTCAAAGCCATGCCCATGCATTAGTCAAACTGATACAAGGTATCCCGGCTAAAGTTAACCTTATTCCATTTAACACTTTTCCAGATACCCCTTATCAAAGCTCATCAATAAAAACAATAGATGATTTTCGTGATATTCTTCTAAAAGCGGGGTTGATAACGATAACACGTAAAACGCGCGGAGATGATATTGACGCAGCCTGTGGACAATTGGCGGGCAAAGTGCGTGACAAAACCAATCGACATATTAAACTATTGACTCAGTTGGAGGCATGCGGATGAAACTAAATACTTTACGCGAACTCTGCTTAACTTTATGGATATTCTATTTACTGAGTGCCTGTGCTTCTAATTCTACGGTTCAAAATGATAACTATATATCTGATGATAAAGCCGCTGACATTAATCTCAAATTAGGTATAGAATATATGCGGCTTGGACGAACTGATATTGCACTCAATAAACTTCAAAAAGCCTTGGAATTAGACCCCCAATACGCCGAAACGTATAATGTTCTTGCCGTTTTATATGAACGCCTTGGATTAGTTGACGAAGCCAAACAACATTATCAAACCGCGTTGACATTTAAACCAAAAGGTTCAGATATTCATAATAATTATGGACAATTTTTATGTCAGCAAAATCAATGGAAAGAAGCAGAAAAACACTTTCTTCAAGCCCTAGAAAATCCGGTGTATCAAAAACCAGAAATCCCTTATACGAATGCAGCATTATGTGCCTTAAAAAATCATCAAAATTCCATTGCTGAAACTTATTTACGCAAAGCATTGGGACAAAATACAAAATTTCCTAGAGCATTGTATCAAATGGCACAAATAAGCTATGAACAAGAAAATTATCAACAGTCACGTGATTACTTACAACGCTACTTAGATATTGCCGAACATACACCACAGAGCCTGTGGTTAGGGATTCGTATTGAACGGAAGTTTAATAACCAGGATACCGAAGCAAGCTATTCGCTATTACTACGTCGTAAATTTCCTGATTCACAAGAAACTCAATTACTTAATCAATCAGAAAGACAATGATAACCCGATAGACCATTTTTCATAAGTCTACTAAAGCTTTGCTAATCAAACCAGCAAAGATAAAATAACTTTTTTGGGCTCCTAATTTTTGAAATTTATTTTGGATCACAATAACAGCCTCAGGAGTCCAAAGCAGCACCAAAATAAATTTTGAATAAAAATCTAAAAAAATTTAAGCTTCCGTTATGATATAACTGATAAAAAGGTTAAAAAGGTTAATATGAACGCTGTGACGACCCCCCCATTTTCTTCATCAGTGAATACTGACGAACATAATAACAATACAAAAGAACGTGGTAACCTTGAAGCTCGTACTACTGAAACTCAGGATGATGCTGAAGATACCCTCGTGCAAAACACATCCCAAAAACAACATGATGACACTGTGAATCAAGGCAACTTTTTTGAAACGCGTTACCCTACTAAAACGTATGACAATACTGAAGTTCATAACGACAATTTGACTCGTGACAACACGCAAATTGAAGAACTTCACAAAAACAACACTCATTCTTATAACGAAACAGAACCTGATGAAAAAGATAATAAAACGACTGTAGACACAACAACCCAAAATGACATTGATAGCCGTTTAGACACTTTCACTTTCAACCATGACACCAGTAGTAGCATTAAGGAAGAAAATGAAAGCGAAACTCGCTACCCTCAAAAACTCTCCAATACTGAAGACCAAAAAGTGGAAGAGCCTGAAAAGACTGTCAAAGATGATAATTGGGTAACTCGTGATGAAATCTTAGACAATCACGATGACCAGAAGATTGAAAACCGTGCAGAAAGAAGTGTTGACAATGATAATGCCAACGACAACACTCAGGAAGAGACAGAGAGCGAAACTCGCTACCCTCAAAAACTCTCCAATACTGAAGACCAAAAGGTGGAAGAGTCTGAAAAGAATGTCAAAGATGATAATTGGATAACTCGTGATGATAACTTAGACAATCGTGATGACACGAAAATCGAAGCACCAGAAGATAAATTATGGAACGAAACTTCCACGTTTAGCGAACCAGAAGCACACGACTATACAAAAACAACCGAAAATAAAAATGACATTGATGACGATACCTTCAGTCGCACATCCGATAGGTTAGTCGTTGAAGATGAGAATGACACTCGTGATACCTTTTCTGTTTCTACAAGTGAGGATGACATTCGTGATAGCCTTTCCATTTCGGCTAGTGAGATTGAAACCTACGAAAAGAAAAGAACTGATGATGATAGTATCTTGGACGATGATACCTTGATTCGCACCGAGAAGTTAGTCATTGACGGCGAGAATAATACTCATGATAGGCTTTCTGTTCCTAGTCAGATTGAAACCTATAAACAAACGGATGAAATGGTTATAGATGATACCTTCAATCGCACCGAAAAATTAGTCATTGATGATGAAAATGACACTCTTGATACTCATACGCTTTCTGTGCCTAGTCATACGGATACGCATTATAAACGTGCAGATGAGAAGGAAGCGATTAACGACGAGACTTTAATTCATAGCAAATCTGAAACACGCTATGATATTCACGACAATCAGAATAATCGTGAGGATATTTTCAGTCTTGACAAGAACAACAGCTATGACAGAGCATTGGTTAGTCATGATGATGAGAAAGAAGGTAAGGCGGTTGAACTTGAACCGGTTCAAGACAATCATTTAGATGATGAACTTGCTGATTTGTCACCTGGTATGATATTACATCAAGCACGTGAACAACAAAAAATGTCAGTTAAACATATCGCTGATCGACTATACCTAGATGTTCATGTCATTGAAGCGTTAGAAGCGGATGATTACGAGACTCTACCTCCCACGATTTTTGTTCGAGGCTACTTGCGTAATTACGCTAAATTGCTGGAAGTTCCAATAAAATCTATTATGGTTTCTTTTGATAAATTACAGCAACCAAGAGAAATTCCGGTTTTTACACCACCATCTAAACCTAAAAAACAAGCAAGTAGCAGAGATTTATTGCCTACATTGGGTACCTTTGCTATTTTCATGGCATTAATCATTGGAGTGGCTTTGTGGCAATTTTATCCTACGGCCCCTGATTCTCAACTAGGAGTGAATCCCGCCACACCGGGAGAACCCTTTCCGCCGTTGATTGATGAACCATTAGTAAACACAGAGTTAGGCGGGGAGGAAATTAATCCGAATCCGTTAGGTGAAAACCCAACAAGTAACCCATCAAATCCTGATGAAACACGCCCTGATGGAAACAATGAGGGCGAGGAACCTATCCCGGAACCCAGTTCGCAAACAATGCAAGTCCGTTTTAAAGAGAGAGCGTGGGTGAGAATCTCTGATAAGACAGGTAAAAGATTGTATCAAGGCATCGGTAATGCGGGCGAAATATTACCTTTAGAGGGTACGCAACCGTTTTATTTGCAAGTGGGTAATGTTGATGGTGTCAGTGTCGAATACAATGGCGAAATCAAAGATATCATAAACTATCCTCGACAAAGAAAAAATAAAAGAATTTTTATTGTGGGTAGCAATGACTAAAGGAATTCCAGAAAAATAATCATCCCAAACGGAATCTTAAGAAATCCTATTTCTTTAAGAAATAGGATTTCTCACACCTCAAAAATTTTCCCCAGGATAATTTATTTTTTGGACATCCCTATTAATTGATTTAGAAATAGTCATGAAATAACTTACTCATAATGTTCCCTTCCTTAAAAAAAAGAGAAATCCCCTTCCTGGTGAGATTGGAAAAGGGATTAATAAAACAGGAAATCATCTCGCAACAAATCCTCAAAGCCAAACCCTCAAAACCAAATCCATTTTGGAGTCCTCAAACCAAACCTAAATGGTTTAGGACTCCATTCATCAAAGTTAGCCATCATGCAATCTGAATTTAAAATCGTTCGCCGTCCTTCTCGACAAATTTATGTAGGTAATGTAGCAGTGGGTGGTAATGCCCCTATTTCTGTGCAAAGCATGACTAATACCGATACTTGCGATGTACAAAGTACGGTAACCCAAATAAAAGCTTTACAAAATGCTGGGGCTGATATTGTGCGCGTTTCTGTACCCACTCAAGAAGCAGCAGAAGCATTTGGTCAAATTAAAGCAGCGGTTAGCGTGCCATTAATAGCTGATATTCATTTTGACTATCGTATTGCGTTAAGAGTCGCTGAATTAGGTGTTGATTGTTTACGCATCAATCCAGGCAACATTGGACGTGAAGATCGAGTAAAATCGGTAGTAGACAGTGCTAGAGATAAAGGCATTTCGATTCGTATCGGTGTTAATGCCGGCTCTTTAGAAAAAGAGTTACAAAAAAAATATGGAGAACCGACAGCGGATGCCTTAGTCGAATCTGCTTTACGCCATATTGATATTTTAGACAAACTCAATTTTCCAGATTTTAAAGTAAGTCTTAAAGCGTCTGAAATATTTATGACCGTTGCCGCCTATCGAAAACTGGCTACTCAAATTGAACAACCACTGCATTTAGGTATTACAGAAGCGGGTGGTTTTCGCGCTGGGGCTGTTAAATCAGCGATTGGTTTAGGTATGCTACTAGCTGATGGTATTGGCGATACGATTCGTGTGTCGCTGGCTGCTGATCCCGTTGAAGAAATCAAAGTTGGATTTGATATTTTAAAAAGCCTTCACTTACGCAAAAAAGGGATTAACTTGATTGCCTGTCCATCTTGCTCTCGACAAAATTTCGATGTGATAAAAACGGTCAATGAATTAGAAAGCCGTCTTGAAGATATCAAAGAACCGTTAGATGTTGCTGTCATCGGCTGTGTTGTTAATGGTCCGGGGGAAGCACGAGAGGCTCATGTTGGTCTAACGGGTGGTACACCTAATAATCTTTTATATATTGGTGGCAAACCCGATCATAAAGTAAAAAATGAAGAGTTAGTCGATGAATTAGAGCAAGTTATACGGAGCTACATTACCCAACACCCTGAAAAATAATTGCTGAGATAAAAAAAGGCCCTATATGATGCAAGGGCCTTTTTTTTTCTGGTTCCAACGCTCCGGCGTTGGAATCCATCCGTGACGCTCCGCGTCACTCCTTTTTTCAAAATGACAAAGTCTATATAACTCATTTAGGATTGCTATATATGATGCCAGGGCCTTTTTTTTTGAGGAAAATAGGAGGTTTGGAGCTTAAGAAGTTTGGAACTTTGGTCTTTTTTAGTTATCTACTGGCTGCAAATGTGCTAACATCGGTTCAAAAAACTGTTTGGCTAAGATTTTAAATTCTCCATTATCAAGGGGACTCGTTTCTTTGCCAAAGCAGAGCTGATAATAGTCATTGTCAAATTCGCCATTGGCGAAATCATTCCCGCGCCAAGTATTTTGAGCGCGTGAAAAGGCTTCTTCTTCGGTTTTGCCAGTCGTTAATTGTTCCACAAACGCTAACGAGGATTGTGGAAAAAAAGACAGAGGTTGCATAAGTCCTTGCCAATAATAGGCTTTCAGCAAAGTTTCTAAAATAACGATACTCTCATTCACCGGCTTAAATTCCCAACTACCCTCTTCACCAATCAATAGACTGTGACGTGGTAATTTTTGTTCAGGTAAGCTATTGAGTACCAAATGATGAATCCATAATTGAATAAAATCAGTGGCTTTCAATTTGGCACAGCGATAATGCACTAAATTGTCGTGCCAGAGCCTACCTAAGTAACCTGTAATTCGCATATCGTCAATAGTTAAATTGACTAGCACTGTTTCCCGTTTTTTCTGTCGGGTGGTAGCCTGTTGCACCCGTTCAACAAAAGGCTGAATTTGTCCCACCAATTTGCTATAAGCATAATCACCTATGCCACCATGTGGTAATTGCCCACTGGCTTTAGCAATCTTATGATATTCATGTAAATCAACCCCTTCTAAACTTTTCTCGACCAGCGTTTGATTAAGCTTGTAACGCTCTAGTCCACGTACTTCAAATGGTTCGCTTTCACCCAATAAATGAGTTTCGGACTGTAATTTGATACCTAGGCGTTCTGTTAATAAAAATTCGCTAGGATTTTTAAAGAAACGCGCAAAACGATTAATATCTAGCGTTTTCCAGTTTGCTTCTGGTTGTGGTGGTGGTAACGATTCTGCAATAAAGTCTTTTGCGAGTTGGCGTTCATTCAATAATACAGAACTTGCATGACAATATTCATCCGAAAAACTGAACAGATGTTTATCCGTTTCATTAAAATAACGCGGACTAAAAGCTTGCAATGGATGATGAATGATTATGTTATCCAACAGATTTTGGTGAGGAGAAATAAACGCTTTACCAATATAATCCAGCAATTCACTCACCAATACTGACGGAGGCATCACAGTATTGTCGTGGATGCTGTGTCCGACATAGCTGATATAAAAATAGTCACGTGCTGATAACAAAGATTCCAAAAACAGATAACGGTCATTTTGGCGACGTGAGCGATCACCGGGTTTAGGATGTTTAGTGATGAGATCAAAACCAAGTGATTTACTAGGACGTGGATAGGTTTGATCGTTCATGCCTAATAGACATAAGACTTTAAATGGAATACTTCGCATTGGGCGCATGGTGCAAAATGAGACTTTCCCGGTCAGAAAATCGGTTGGCTGTGGTTCTTCTTCTAAATTATGGCGCAAATAAGCCAATATAACTTCGCGGTTCACCGGTTGAGTCAAGGTGCCATTTTCACCATTTTCAGCTAATTTATACAATATATTACGAATGTTTTGCGCTTCCAATTCACCATTTTCATCCGTACTAAAAAAACGATCCAAAATACTGGTCAAACAACTAGCCCATTCTGGTAACGTGCGTGATTTTTCCAAATCTTGCACACACTGAAATAAGCGTTCAATAAATTCTGCCAACTTACCAAGTATGAGGCTATCACTCCCTTCAAATTCATCATAAGGCAAGATACCTTGAAATAGAAACTCGCCGCCAACCATTTCAACGACTTTATTTTCTTCTTCTGTTTCTAATTTGATTCTTCCGATTTCTGCTTCCTTGCCTCCTGACTTCTGTTCCCTGTCCCCTTCTATAACGGGTGATTTGAGTAAAGCGTAGCCAAGGAGTAAACGTTTTAAGCCAGCACCCCAAGTATTTTCTTCAAAGGCTGGTAAATTCATACGTTTCCGATCTTTTGCATTCATGCCCCAGCGAATGCCGGTTTTTTCGATCCAATAGCCAATTAAGTCTAAATCTTGCTCGTTCAGTTGAAAACGTTTTTGCACGGCCTCCGTTTCTAAGATAGCAAGCACTTGCGTGGTTGATAAACGGCTATTGCTCAATTCTAAAATGGCAAAAAAAGTATTAATCAATGCACTTTGTCCACGCAAACTCCGATCGGCAAGACTAAATGGAATGCGCTTAGCTTTATCGGGTGTCGTATCAAATACCGCTTCAATAAATGGCGCGTAAACTTCAATATCCGGCATCATCACCAGCACATCTTTTGGCAATAGGCTAGGATGTGCTTCAAATAAAGCCAATAGTTGATCATGCAGTATTTCAACTTCTCGCATGGGACTATGACAGGTATGAATTTGAATGGATTTATCATCACTGTCTATTGGTGTGGGTTGACCTCGTTCACGCAATTGCAAAATATCGGATTGAATGCTGGTGAGCAATGTGGTTTCATCCGGTTCCTCAAAATATTCATGAGAATCGTGTGGATATTCGTTGAGCATATCAATGAAATCACGTCCCATTTTGCCCATTGAGGCTAATAAAGTATTACCTTTTTCAAAATACAGAGTTTCTGAGGGGGTCGATTTAGTTTTACGCGCTATATCAGTATCTGAAACAATGTCACCCCAATATTCTTGACAGGGATTGAGCAAAAAAACGTGAATTTCTGTGACTTGCCCTAATGCAGCTAATGCGTCTAAATGAAACGGTGGTAATGCCGAAATACCAAAGACTGAGACACGCTGAAAGCGTGGATTATTAGCGATACGATTGATATTTTTCAAAAACGCGGCGCGTAAGTTGGCACGATGTTCAGAACCATAACGAGCGACTAATTCTTGCCACAAGATGGCTTGCCATTGTGCTTGAGGATCATGTTTTAGTTCATGCGGTTGTTTTCTATTTTCCCAATCAGTTAGCCAGTTGGGACGATAAACCATATATTGGTCAAAAATAGTCGCCAGTCGCCAAGCTAATTGAAAACGCTTGATATCTTGTTCATCTTCTTGCAAATAGCCATTTAATTCGGTAAAGGCTTTTTCTTCCATCAAATGGGGTAGAATTTCTATCAGACTCCATACCATAACTTCGGGTTCATAAGGCGAAGTATCCGGTAAATGGCCCAAAGTTTCCCGAAATGCACGCCACACCATCGCATAAGGAAATGGAAAGGTGCCATTAGCCCAAACTCCTAAGTGTTCTGCTAATGACATGGATAACCATCGTGCCATACCTTGACTTTGTACTACAATCGTTTCTCGCATTAAAGGTGGCAACGGATTATTTTTGATAACCGCCGCAAAAGCGGGAATTAATTTTTCTAAGCGATTACTGGTATGAATATGTAACATATTAAATGGGTAATGGGTAATAGGTAATAGGTAAAGAGCTTCTTTACGCGAAAAATTTATTGTCGTTTTTTGCTCAAAATATTCTGTGTAGGGTGGGTAAACGGGCAGCACGATATCTGATTTAAGCCCCCAATCTTACCGCCAGCTTGCCCACCTCGACTCAAAATATTCTGTGTAGGGGGGTAGTAAGCGGGCGGCACGATATCTGATTTAAGGCGATTTCCAGAAAAGAAAATACCGGGATCGTTGCCTGAGCTTGTCGAAGGCAACCGCAAAGATTGCCTTCGACAAGCTCAGGCAACGGTATAATTTTTTCTGGAAATCACCTAAGCCCCCATTCTCACCGCCAGCTTGCCCACCTCAACAGAATAGTTATTCAGTAGTTTAAATTTTCGGTTCACTACCGTGCCCTATGACGTTTTGAAAAAAAGCGGGGGTTCTTGACTTGGCAAACCTAACTGAGACGATAGTCCTAACAATTGGGCCGCATAGCATAATTCAGCCGAAGGTTCTATCCAACCAACGGTAACATCTGGACGATTTCTAAAAGCCAATAGCACTTGTAAAGCGGCAGTATCTATTCGTTCCACCTTTTCTCCACATAATTGTACCCGACAGTTATTATATTGACACAATTGTGCGTATAGCTCATTTAATTGGGCCAATGTAACAGTGGATTCCAATTCAACTTTTATCCATTCACTTTTGAAGGATGTAAACATTTCTTCTTGAGATAATTCATCATCGACTGAATTTTCCTTTGAGTTTGATTCTTCTAAACTTGATTCTTCAGCTAAATTATCTTCTATATCGGATTCCAGAGTAGATTGTTCTTGGGGTAATTCTTCAACTAAATTTTCCGTTGTTTCTGATTCTTCTTTCTGGTTCAATTCAGGCGAGGAAACAGATTCATGATGGTTTTCTTCAGAGGCATTGCTACTTTCTTCTGTCATGGATTTGGTTTCAGTGGGGAATGATTGGTCAGCGAGACTGCTTTGCGATGATTTTTCTTCTGTGTTCATCTGCTTTTTCCTTGACTGATTACTCTATAAACACCAAAGCTAAAGCTTTGGACTCCAATAACCAAAGCTAAAGCTTTGGACTCCAATAACCAAAGCTAAAGCTTTGGACTCCAGTACCTGGATTTTTGGAGTCCAAAGCGTAAGCGTCGGGCAAATTAAAATTCTTCCCAGCCGCCATCCTCATCTTGATGACGTGATGGCTTTGATGAGCGAGGTTGGTTTTTTTTAGGGGTAGTTTTTGTATTCTTTCGGTGTACTACAATCTCTTGACCGAGATTGAAAAACATAACTTGTTCTTTAAGACTTTTCGCTTGCTCCTTCATGGATTCACTCGCAGTTGCGGCTTCTTCTACCAAAGAGGCGTTTTGTTGCGTCATTTCATCCATTTGCGTGATTACTTTGTTGATTTGATTAATACCAGAAGATTGTTCTTGTCCAGCAGCAGAAATTTCACTAATGATATCACTGACTTTTTTGACGGCCATCACTATTTCTTCTAATGTTTCGCCAGATTGGTTAGCCCGTATCCTACCTTCTTCGACTTTAGCTACACTATCTTGAATTAACTCTTTGATTTCTTTGGCGGCGGCGGCACTTCGTTGGGCTAGGCTACGCACTTCGGAGGCGACTACCGCAAAGCCACGCCCTTGATCACCAGCACGGGCGGCTTCAACAGCAGCATTGAGGGCCAATAAGTTGGTTTGAAAAGCAATTTCATCAATAACGCTAATAATATCAACGATTTTTTTGCTACTGTGGCTGATTTCAGTCATAGCATTGACGGTGGCATTAACCACTTCGCCTCCTTTTTCAGCCCGCTGTTTGGCACTGAGAGCTAATTGGTTGGCTTGTTTCGTATTATCCGAATTTTGTTGCACTGTACTCGTCATTTGTTCCATGCTGGCTGCAGTTTCTTCCAGTGACGCGGCTTGTTCTTCAGTGCGTTGACTGAAGCTAAGATTGCCTTGCGTGATTTCTTCAGCGGCATTATTCACAATTTCAGCGGAACGCGATATTTCAGTCATAATTTCCGTTAGACGCACAACGGTTGCATTCGCGTCATCTTTTAAGCGTTCAAAAGCACCGGCGTAATTGTTCTCAATGCACTGGGTTAAATCCCCTTGGGCCAAAGCGGATAAAAGCAGCATGATGTCTTCAATAATACTTTGATTAAGAGCGACAATTTGGTTAATACTTTCACTGAGCGTTTTGAAAAATCCGGTTTTATTATCAAGCACAATACGTTCTTCAAGATTACCTTGAGAAATGGCTTGTATCACTTTGTTGATGTCCTGCTCTAAATGCGCTCTTAACTGAGTTTGCATATCAGAAAATGCTTGTAACAATTGACCAATTTCATCTTTGCCGGTGATGGTAATCTGATTATTCAAATTTCCGGCTGTAATCTCCTTGGAAATAGTCACCAAATGCGCTAAAGGATATTTGATAGAACGTGTTAACCACCAAGCAATACTAATAATAAGTATCACACAAATAACCGCGATAATGCCTAAAGACCATTCGAGCCTGATAAGCTTAGCAAAAGCTTCTGCTTCATCAATTTCAACCAGCAATGCCCAAGTAGTATTGCCTACCTTAATGGGGGTGTACGCTGATAAAACAGACTGATTGCGATAATCCTTAATAATTTGAATATCTGTGTTACCTAATAAAGCAGCACGACTGCTTTCGGTATTGATTGCTCCAATCGCTGGATTAGCAAAAGAGGCTTTAATGGAACGATTCACTGGATCAAGGAATGAATTGGAACGCATGAGTTTGTCGCTACCAATAAGATAAGCTTCACCCGTTTTACCCATGCCAGACCGTTGGTGCATGATATGACTGATCTTTTCCTCACTTATTTGCACAGCCACCACCATTTCAACAATATCATTGTGAATGAGAGGACTGGCGATAAAGAAGGCCGGTTCGCCATTGCTAGGTGCATAAGGTGCATAATCGCTCATACCAAAGGTTTTCGTTTTTAATACCTCTTGAACTAATTGTCCTAAGCCAGAATTAGCATATCTGCCAGTTAAAATATTGGTGTTGTAGTCAGATTCGTGTGCTATGGTATAAAAAATTTGTCCTTCTGGGTGAATCAAGAACAAATCATAATAACTATATTGGGCCGTATATTTGGCAAAAAATTCCTGTTGTTCTCCTTTGAGGATAGGAGTGATTGCTTCTTCTAAGCTCATGGTCACAACAATCGCCCAATGAAGACCTGGAATTTGTAGTGAGGTATAACTTGAGATTTCTATTTTGCCGGTACTACCCATCTTAAGTTTGGTACCCGTTTGTCCGCTAAACGCTTTATCAATATCATCACCACTTTTTTCAGTACCAACAATATTCTTACCTTTTCCCTTAACTATTCTGTTACTGCGATAAATAGTTTTGCCGTTTTGTGTGCCTATCAAGTAAGCTTCCCCGGTTTTTCCAAGTCCATGGCGTTGTTGTACTATACGATTAATTTGTTCCGGGGTTACGCATAATAATAATACACCAATCAGTTTCTCATCTAAAAAAACCGGGACCGCAAAAAAGATCACTTGTTTGTTACCTTTTGATAATACGCAAGGTGTGAAGTCTTGAACAGTGACTCCTTTCAGTCCGTTTTGAAAAGCACTATTTAAAGGACTTTCTTTTAACTCATTTTCCATGACATTTTTGCCAACGACGCTACTTTGATAAACGGAGTAAACCACATGACCATCCTTAGCAATGAGAAATAAATTGTGATAATCATGTTCGTCCTGGAATTTTCTCAATTCAACTTCAAATTGTTTCTCAACGGTTTGCCAAATTTTCTCTTTCTCTAAACCATCTGAATGAAGGGCTTCTTCAAATTGATTTAATGCTTGTGAAATGGAAACACTTTGCGAGGCTAACGTAATGTCAAGCAAACGTTCATGGAAATAGTGTTCCAATTGAAGCCGTTTGTGTTCTCTAACCGATTCTAGTTTTTGGAAAGCATTTTGCCTAAAAAGCCCAATGGTTTCCAAAAGTATATGCATATCGCTTTTACGTTCTGTAAAAAAATCTTCAACCCGCGCTTTTTTGTCTTCTCGTATACTTTCCAGTTGGTTAAACGCAGATGTTGATAGTGCTTCACCACTGGTACTCACAAAGACAATGCCTGCTATGGTAAACAGCAGAGTTATTCCCAAAAAAGCGATCGATAGCTTAGTACCTATTTTCATATTTTTAAGCATAGTAAATTCTCCATTATTTGGTTTTGGCAGAAAATGATAATGATGTTGTTATTAAAGGCTTTCCTCTAACCATACCCTTAATTGCCCTTCCTCTAAACTCCATCCTCAATTACCCTTCCCCTAACCATACCCTCAATTACCATCCCCCAACCCTCATCGTTATACATAAGTCAAAAATCGTTAAACGTAGGGTGGGTAGAGCGGGAACGAAACCCACCCTACGAAATATACTTTTATTTCAAATACTTAAATATTTGTGTATAACGATGAGCCCCCCAACCGGGGGACGGCCCGTTTGGTTCCAGACCCTGTGGGAGAAGGCATAGTTTTGTCAAAAGTCTTCAATGTCAGTTAATTTTTCTATTAATTGTGCGCTGATCTGACTAAATTTGCTACCTTCTCGCATTCTGACTAAAGCTTCGCTCGGCTGTCCCATCAAGGCTAAACGAAGTACGATAGAAGCTTCTTCATGAAATTTTTTATGTAATTCAATAATATCTAAATAATGAGGTAAACGTTTGCCTTCAGCAGAATCAAGCCATTCTCCAAAAACGCAAGCATGATAATTTTTGACTTCTTCAATGGTAAAATCACTGCAACCGGTTTTTATGGCATTTTTAAGATGGAATTTCCACACATTATGTGTTGCAATTTCTTGACCAATTTTTTGGTTGAGATGAATTAATTTATCAATCAACTTGGCACTCAGTTGACTAAACCGGCTACCTTCTTGCATTTTGGCAATAGCCGTACTTGGTTGTCCCATCAATGCTAAGCTAAGTACTTGAGCCGCTTCTTGATGAAATGTCTTATGCAATTTGACTATTTCATAATAATTTGGTAATTTTTTTCCTTCAGGATAATCAAGCCATTTTCCAAAAATACAGGTATGGGGATTAGAAATATTTTCAATGGTTAAATCGCTTTTACCGGTTCTTATGGCATTTTTCAGATCAAATTTGCAATGATTATGCGCGACAATAGATTGACCAATTGTTTTGTTCATGTTGGAAACGCCTATAATAAATGACGAGTGAAAAATGAAAAATTAAGAAAAACAAAAGGTATAGGAGCATCGACAAAGCCCAATAGCCAAAATAAATTTTGGACTCCAGCCCCGGGTTTTTGGAGTTCAAAATTTATTTTGGAGGAGCTTTTGGTGAAATCTGCGTTAGGATTTTTCAATGTCCGCTAATTTGTTGACCAATTTTGCGGTTAGTTGATTAAATTGACTGCCCAATTGCATTTTTTGCGTGGCTTCGTTAGTGTTTCCCATCAATGCCAATTCGAGAATATGAGACGCTTCTTGATGAAATGCACTATGTAATTCAACGATTTCTGAATAATCAGGTAAATGTTTTCCATCTGGTGAATCAAGCCAGTGTCCAAAAGCACACCTATGTGGATTGCTTACACCATCAACGGTAAATTCGCTTTGACCGGTTTCTATCGCCCTTTTCAAGTGGACTTTCCAACGACTATGGGCCCAAATGGCTTTATCAATTGTTTCTGCATCCATATTAAACTCCTTTATCAGTTATCAGTTATCAGTTATCAGTTATCAGTTATCAGTTATCAGTTATCAGTTATCAGTTATCAGTTATCAGTTATCAATTTATGTTACGCACAATGCTTCAATTCTTGAACATTTAAGTAACTTGAGTTCGATGTAAAAATATTTCATATTCAATGAATTATTATCACAATCGCGTGAAATCATAGCCCCTTTTGAGTATGGATTTTCCTTTTGTGGCAAAAAATCGTCTTAACAAATAAAAACGCTCAGAAAACATTAATAATTGATTGAAATTTAAAAACTTTTACGTAGAACTCCGGTTAAGTTAAGTAAGCACCAAAGCTTCTCTTTGAACTCCATGCTAGGATTTTGGAGTCCAAAGCTTTAGCTTTGGAAATCTATCAATTCCCGATTCCCGATTTCCAATCTCAAAAATCTGTCCATTCAGTGTTTTGAAAAACCGGTTTGCCAGATAAAGCCACATTTTCTCCATATTTTTCATAAGCAATTGTCTTCAAAAGTTTATCTCTATCTTGACCGATTTCCTTACGCAATTTGAAAAAAGCCAATTGTTCTTTGAGATTTTGGGCTTGTTCTTTTAACACGCCACTTGCTGTAGCAGTTTCTTGGACCAAGGTGGCATTTTGTTGAACCATTTCATCCATTTGTGCTACCGCTTTATTGATTTGGTGAATACCAGTAGATTGTTCCTGTCCAGCGGCGGAAATATCCGCAATCAAATCACTGACTTTTGTCACACTGTCAACGATTTCTACTAATGTTTTGCCTGATTGATTGGCTAATCCCATGCCTTCTTCTACTTTAGTGACACTGTCTTCTATCAAACCTTTAATTTCTTTTGCAGCAGTTGCACTGCGTTGAGCAAGATTACGCACTTCTGAAGCGACTACAGCAAACCCACGTCCCTGTTCACCGGCACGCGCCGCTTCAACAGCAGCATTGAGGGCTAACAAGTTAGTTTGGAAGGCAATTTCATTAATCACACCAATAATGTCCGTAATTTTTTTGCTACTGGTATTGATGTCTTTCATAGCATGAATTGTGGTGCCAACCACTTCACCTCCTTTATCAGCACAATTTTTAGCATGAAGAGCGAGTTGATTGGCTTGTTTAACATTATCAGCGTTTTGTTGCACGGTACTCGTCATTTGTTCCATGCTACTGGCGGTTTCTTCTAAGGAAGCGGCTTGTTGTTCTGTGCGTTGACTTAGGCTTTCATTCGCTTGCGAAATTTCATCGGCTGCATTGTTGACAACTTCTGTTTGTTGCGCGACTTCGGTCATAATCTCTGTCAAACGCTTAACTGTTGCATTGGCATCATTTTTTAGTTGCTCAAAAGCACCCGCGTAATCATTTTCAATCTGTTGAGTTAAATCGCCTTGGGCTAAAGCGGCAAACATACGCATGGTATCTTCAATCATTCTCTGATTGAATGCCATAATTTGATTAAGGCTTTCGCTGAAGGTTTTGAAAAAACTGGTTTTGTTTTCAAGGCTAAGATATTCTTTGAAATTACCCAAAGAAGCGGCATGAATAACGGCATTAATTTCTTGCTCTGTGGCAACTTCTAGAGTGCGATTTTTAAACTCAAAAACGGTGCCTAAACGTTCACTTTTGTTATTAATGACTGGCGTTATGGTGGCATCAATCGTTAATCCGCCTATATTGCGGGTTTCAAGGTGAGTGTTGGTTAACTGATTCAATAATTGGCGTTGCTGGACTGGATTGCTATAAAAAATATCAATGTCGCTACCCAGCAAATTTTCGGCCTTAAACTGAGGTAAATCAGTACGAATTTTTTCCTGTTCTTTTTGGAATAAGCTTCGTGCTGCTTCATTGAGATAGATGATTTTATAGTGATTATCAACAATTAAGACGCTGGTATACACGCTATCTAATGCTCGATTAATACGCAAAGCTTCATCCGTCATGCGTTGATTTTCTTCCAGGCGTTCACGCAATTGTGTTTGCATTTTATCAAGTTCATCAATATGTTCTCGTAACTGGGCTTGCATACTGTCCAGTGCTTGCAATAATTGCCCTATTTCTGTTTGGTCGCTAAATTTAATTTGATTATCAAAATGACAAGTGGCAATTTGATTAGCAATATGAATGGCGAAACTTAACGAATGGGTAATGGTACGAGACATCAGCCACGCAATAACTCCACCAATGAGCATGACTATGAATATGACAGCCGATAGCCACCAATATAATTGGCGTTTTTGGGCATGGGCATTGTTTAAAAATTCCCCTGCTTTGTTATTAGCGAAATCGGTGAGGGTTTTCATGGCTTGTTCCAATTGTGCCACATGTTGGATTTCTTTATCTTTGGTAATAGCAGCCGCTTCTTCTCTTTTGTTTTGCCGCATAAAGACAATGATTTCATCACGAATCGGTTTCCAATCCACAAAAAGTTGTCGCAAGGTTTGAACATCTTGTTTGTCACCTAAAAAGCGTTCAAAAATAATATCAAAACTGTCATAGATTTTTTTTTCATAAGTATTGACAGCTTGCACAGCTATTTCTAAAGCCGCATCATCTGGTGCCAACACCACATCTTTCATACTACGGTGCATTTTGACAATATTAATATTGACATCACGCACTGCATTACTCACGGTTAGAGGGTGGTTGTATAATTTAGTGGTGAGTTCAGATAATGTTTGCATCTGAAACATGGCAAATAAACCAATAATAATCATAAAGACTATCATTAGTCCAAAACTGAGGTATAAACGTGTACTCATTTTCATTTGTTGAAACATGATGGATTCCTTTTTTTGTATCCAAAGCTAAAGCTTTGGACTCCAAACACTATCCAAAGCTAAAGCTTTGGACTCCAAACACTATCCAAAGCTAAAGCTTTGGACTCCAAACACTATCCAAAGCTAAAGTTTTGGACTCCAAGCACTATCCAAAGCTAAAGCTTTGGACTCCAAACACTATCCAAAGCTATAACTTTGTACCGGTATAAATTGCGCTTTTGACAAATATCATCCCGAGTAGAGGCACGATGCTTGGTATCTTACTTTGAGTTTTTAAAATCATAATAAATATCGTCTTCTGCAAACAAATCAGTAAAAATATCAGTCTCTGAAGTTTTAAGGGTAGATAAAATAGTTTCCGCTATATTTTTTTCTTTAAGTGGTATTTCTAGTTGAGCGAGTTCCAACACATTTATTTTGTCTTTATTGATAGGCAAAATTGTTTGAGTTGACCGTTTTTCTGGTTCTGATTGAGGTTTTTCTCCCTTTGAAATGTTGGTTACCGTTTGGTTCTTGTTATCTAAGGGACTTGAAATAAATAAATCCTTCTTTACCACCTCCTTCTCAATTCCTAACAGAGGAAGAGAAGCTGTGGATTTCTCTCTTTTGTAAAGGGGAGCTTGGGGGGATTTTTCTTTCTCTAAACCAGAGTCGTCGATTGACAACGTTTCAATTACCGATTTTTCTTCTTGAAGTTTCCATTTTTCTTCTTGAAGTTTCTGATTTTTTGCTTGAAGTTCCTGCAACTTAACTTCCATTTTATCAAGTTTTTGAAGGCTATCATTTAATTCTATTTGAATGAGATCAACGATTTTTTGACTGATTTTCGTTTGATGATTAACGTCAGGCTGACTGATTTCAGTTTGATTTTCAGCGTTAGTTTGTTTATCTGAATTATTAAGCATTTCAATAATGACACCCATATCATGGATAATCAGACGTGATATGATAAATATTAACCATTCAGAAAGAAAAATCAGTATGACGATGGCAATAGAAATTTGGAAAACTTGTTTGGTTGCTACGTCTGTTTTTCCCAAATATCTTTCGGCTTTAGCGTCCATAAATTGGTGTAATTGCTCCAAAGCGGTTTCCAATCTCTGAACTTGTTCTACACCTCTTCCTTTAACAATTAAGTGATTGGCTTCAATTATTTTGCCGCTTTTATACAACGCAATGATTTCATTGCGAATAGATTTCCATTCTTCAAATAATCGGGTGACTTTGTCAAAATAGCCTTTGTCGCCAATAAATTTATTTTCAATAATATCAAAATTTTGTTCAATATTTTCTTCATAAGAGGCAATGATTTGTATGGTGGATTCTAAATCGGTTTGATTTAAAAGAGAAGTCATCTCTTTCAAACGATTAACCATTTGAATAACATTAATATTAATTTCATATACGGCATTACTTTTTACCACTAGGGTATGATTTTCTAAATGGGTAGAGAGTTTAAATAGGGTATGTATTTGAAACATAGCAAATAAAGCAACAATCCCTATCAACATCATGATGATAAAAAAAATGAGGTGTAATTTTGTGGTTATTTTCATCTGTTGAAACCGGATTCATTTCAAAGAGGAAAGGCTTCCAAAGCTAAAGCTTTGGACTCCAAGCCAGGGTTTTGGAGTCCAAAGCTTTAGCTTTGGGCAATTATTGGAGTCCAAAATTTATTTTGGAAGCCTTTTTCCTTAAAAATCTTTCCAGTCGTCGTCTTGGTAAGATGGTTGAACGGAATGTTTAGACAATGCTATCGGGTTTGATGATGGATATGAAGAAATGAGTGACTTTGATTGACTACTTACCTCTGATCTTGGCTTTTCAACGTTGAAAAAGGCGACTTGTTTTTTGAGTGTTTGTACTTGTTTTGTCATGGCGTTGCTGGCGGTTGTAGCTTGTGCGACTAATATTGCATTTTGTTGAGTCATTTCATCCATTTGAGAGACCACTTTATTGACTTGATTGATGCCAGCAGATTGCTCTTGACTGGCAGCGGCAATTTCAGCAATGATATCACTGACTTTTGTTATTGCCTTGATGATATCTCTCAGTGTTTCTCCTGATTTGTCCGCCAGTCTCGTACCCTCTTCAATTTTTGTTACGCTGTCCCCTATTAAGCCTTTAATTTCTTTAGCAGCGGTGGCACTGCGTTGGGCAAGATTGCGAACTTCGGAAGCGACGACTGCAAAGCCACGTCCTTGTTCACCAGCACGGGCGGCTTCTACGGCAGCATTGAGTGCTAACAGATTGGTTTGGAAGGCAATATCATCAATAACGCTAATAATATCAGTAATTTGTTGATTACTTTGGCTAATTTCTGTCATAGCCAACATAGTGGCATTGATGATATCACCACCTTGTCTCGCCCTATCTTTCGCGCTGACCGCTAATTGGGTGGCGATTCTGGCATTATCGGCATTTTGTTGTACTGTGCCGGTCATTTGTTCCATACTAGCAGCCGTTTCTTCCAGAGAAGCGGCTTGTTCTTCGGTACGTTGACTCAAACTGATATTGCCTTGCGAGATGTCTTTAGCGGCATGATTCACTACTTCGACGGTACGTGCTATGACAGTGAGAATCTCATGTAGCTGATTTTGCATACGAACATGCGCTTGCAAAAGTTGTCCCGTTTCATCTTTGACATTCACTTCAATCTGAGAGTTAAGATTGCCCTGAGTAATCGCATTAGCCACTTCTACCGCTTTTCTTAAACGTGTGGTGATTTTTTTGACTATTATGGCAACAAGTATAATAGCTAATATTAAAATGATTAAGATAATTGATACGGTTATTATAAAATCCGTTTTTGCCTGATATTGAATCTTCAAAGTGGTAGCGCGTAAATCATCGGATAGTTTTGTTCCCACGCTTTTGAACAAATCTATTTTTGTGGATTGCATTTTTTTGGTCCAAAATGCCGGTTTGCTCTGTTCAAGGATAGCCTCATTAGCGGTTGCATTTACCGGTTCACGCATTTTTTGAGTTTCTTCATCCGCTTTAGAGATAACTTTTTGAGCAAAAAAGGCTTTTTGTTCATCAGTTGCTAAATGTTCAATCAGTTGCTGATAGACTTGCTGTTTGGCATCTCGTTCTAAAAAAAAAATTTCACGTTCAAAAGATTCCTGAGTCGATACATTGATTAACATTGAACGTTCTTGTGCTACTAATTCCGTTTTTGCCAAAAAAAAGGTATAAACCAGTTCCAAGGTAAAAATTTGCTTATCTGTAGTTAATGTCGCAATCTGTTGGATGAAGTCAATCAAAGTCATATTGATTTCGCTGTATGTGTTGATAGTATCCAACTCATTGAGACTACGATGGAAAATGGCTTCACGTTGAATGGAAATATTGTCAAGCGCCTCTGAAACTTGCTTGAGATGAGTTTGGAAAGTATCGCTCAATTTTTTTAGCGGTAATTTTTTTAACCAGATTTTGAGTTGTGTCACTTGTTCATCTGATTTTAATCGTTCTTCAGTTAATTCACTGACAAATTGATTATCTTGATGTTTTAAAAACGCAACACTTGTAAAGCGTTCATGTTGGAATTGATGAATGACCTCTGCGGTTTGGATGGCGATTGAGGCAAGATAGTTAATTTCGTTCATCTCATCTACAAGACGATATTTGTCTATGACTATGATGAGAGAAAAATAGAGTAAACCGCTAATAGGAAAAAATAGCATTAAAACCATTTTATATTTGATGGGAAGGTTAGAGAACCATGACATGCAAATAACTCCGATGTGAATTATAAATTATGAATTAGGAATGGTGAATTGTCAAAGAATAAACTGGTTCAGAAATAGAAATAACTTAATATTTTATTCAATAAAATCAATAGAATTGTCAGTAAGTAATTAACAAATTATACACTGTTCAGGTGGGCTGGTGAAAATGGTTAATGGTTAATGGTTAATGAAAAACACTTCTCTAAGAGGGAGAGGAAAGGAATTTTATCATTCATTTATAATCAATTATAGATAAAATTATAAAATATAGGGTATTTAAATCTGATTAATAAAGTTGAACATTGCTTTGCAGAATGACTAGATTTAACAAAATTTACCTTATATTCACTATTTGCTTTTAGCAAATATAAATTTGAGTATCAAATAATGACTAAAGCTCAATTAAAAAAACAGTATTCTGAAAAAAGAAACCATTTTAGTTTTGAAGCGTTACAAGAAAAAAGCTTGGGTATTAGCCAAAATTTTTATAATCACTTTGATTTAAAGGCGATTAAAACATTGCATGTTTTTTTGCCGATGGTGAAAAAAAAAGAAATTAATACTTGGATAATTATTCAATCGCTGTTTGAAAATTATCCATATATTACACTGGTTGTTTCCAAAAGTGTGTTTGAAACTTGTCGGATGGAAAGTTATATTTTTGAAAGGAATACGAAAATCATAGAAAATCGTTGGGGCATTCCAGAACCGATAAATGCGACTGTGTGTGCTGATGATAAAATTGATATGATTTTATTACCGTTATTGTGTTTTGAACAACGGGGATTTCGAGTGGGTTATGGTAAAGGATTTTATGATAGATTTTTAGTTAAATGTCGTTCCAACATCATCAAAATCGGTTTATCTTTATTTGAACCGGTGGATAAAATAGAAGATATTAATGATTATGATGTGAAAATGGATTTTTGTGTGATGAGTGATGGTATTTGGAAACGTCCTCTTTAAAAAGCCAAAGCTTCGCTTTGAACTCCAGCACTAGTTTTTTTTGAGTTCAAGGATTTTTGTGTGATGAGGGACAATGCTGTCAGTAAATAAAATACATCTTGGTACCTACAAATAGTATTTCTTTAAGAAATGCTATTTGTTTTACGTGCGTAAATTATTTTCTACGACATCCCTGAGTGATAGCGTTTGTAAATATCCTCTTTAAAAAAAAGCCAAAGCTAAAGCTTTGGACTCCACACAAACCAAAGGACTCCAAAAAGCTTAGTGCTGGAGTTCAAAGCGAAGCTTTGTTTTTTTTAAAGAGAACGTGGAACAAATTCTCCATTTGGCCAATTAGGTGCGGCAATGGCTTCGCCTAGATTGGCTTCAACCAATCGGTCTCTGGCTTCCAATAAACGATTAACGAGAGCGGGTTCAACAGCAGCATAAGTTTCGACATTTTCTTCTCGTTTGACCACGATGCCTAACAGTTCAGTAATCGCATTGCCAACGGAATTTTGAGAAATGGTGACGATTAAGCGTCCTTTATCATCACGATAAAACAGTTGTTTATAAGCGGGTCTCCAGCGAATTTCATTGGCAAACAGTGGGTCTTGAATGACCTGTTCTCTTAGTTCACGAGCAATCCGTTGGAATCGTCCACTGTCTAATAAAACTTCACTGATTTGATGAGGAAAATGGGCTTCTTCTGGCACTTTAGCGTCACCAGTGGAGACTAAAGAGAAGAAGGTACGATAAAAATCAAGAAAACCTAATAGCACTTGTTCATATTCATACCAAAAATACTGATCTTTGAGTTTCTCTGCACCTCCTTTCACTTCCCAACTGGGTAAACCTTGTGGATAACCGGTTATTTTAAGCGCAGATTCTTCTGTTGGAATCGGTGACAAAATTTGTAAGTCTAATATTTCCAAAAATTCGTGATAAATGCCACTTAAATGGCGTAAAAATAAGCTATGATGTCCACTGTCCGTCAGATTAGGATCATTCTGGTTGGCATGTTTTGCTATTTCCAAGTCTGATAGTGGAAACACGATGAAGTGGTTGTGGATCATGCGAATACTTGGAACCCCTGGTTTATTGAGGGGCCAAGTCGCATCTAAACTGGCTTCCCCACAAATAATGAGGTGTTGTGCTGGATCAGGGTATTTGTCCAGCATATATTCAAACAAAATCCGAGTCATCTGATTCCAAACTTTCTTTTGGGTACGTGACATTTGATCACGTCTCACGGGTCGTCCCAGGGGGTCTAAGATGCGTTTGGACGTATCCAAGATAATGGAGGTATCAAATTCAACACTGTGTCCAATCAATTTACGATACATCAACAGGTTTTCAGGTGTGCGAAATAAACCGTTTTCTTCGGCTAAATTTTTTAAATTAGCCGGACTGTTAAAAAATTCCACTGGTGCCATACCTGGAGGAATCGTTAGGGACATTTTAGGACGAGGTGTCACAATTTCTCTAGCGGCTGATTTCATATCATGCTCCTTCTTTAGGTGTCAGGTATCAGGTGTCAGGTGTCAGTTACAAAAGCAAAGCTACTTGGGAATGGTGCCTTAAAAAATAAATGCAACAGGCGCAAACGACGCAATTTTACTTTTGAAAACACTTGCGTCTTTTGCGTCTGTTGCGTTTTTTTCTTGATATAGAAATTCCCGATTAAATAAAGTACATTTAATGTTATTTAAATCATTGATAATTAAATATTAAACTCTATAACTCAGTAACTCAGTAACTCAGTAACTCAGTAACTCAGTAACTCAGTAACTCAGTAACTCAGTAACTCAGTAACTCAGTAACTCAGTAACTCTATAACTCAGTAACTCAGTAACTCAGTAACTCAGTAACTCAGTAACTCAATAACACAATAAACTAAAAAACACTATAAAAGCCGGTGCGATGGGTTCTTTCCCCTTTCCCCTTTTTACTTTCCCCTTAAAAGTCTTTCCAATCATCATCTTCAATCATTTTTGGAAAAGTTTTGGGTGTTATGTAGCTTTTATTGTTTTTAGGTGTTAATTTTGGCGTTATGGCTGGGATTTGAGTATTTTTCACAAAAAAGGCTTTACCAGTATCGAAAAAGGCCACTTGCTCTTTGAGGCTTTGGGCTTGTTCTTTTAAAGTGTCACTGGCAATGGCGGCTTCTTCAACTAAAGAGGCATTTTGTTGCGTCATTTGATCGAATTGTGTAATTACTTTATTGATTTGTTGAATACCGGCTGCTTGTTCCCGACTTGCAGCTGCAATTTCGCTGATAATATCGCTGACTTTTTTGGCAGCTAACACAATTTCTTTTAAAGTTGCACCTGATTGATCAACTAAACGGGTGCCTTCTTCCACTTTACACACACTCTCTTTAATTAGCCCTTTAATTTCTTTAGCTGCCGAAGCACTGCGTTGAGCAAGGTTGCGTACTTCTGTTGCAACGACGGCAAAGCCACGTCCTTGTTCGCCAGCACGAGCTGCTTCTACTGCGGCATTCAGTGCTAATATATTAGTTTGAAAGGCAATTTCATCAATAACACTAATAATATCAGCGACTTTTTTACTGCTTTTACTGATTTCTGTCATGGCGATTATGGTTGCCTCAACAACTTCGCCACCTTTATCAGCATAATCGCGGGCCCCTACTGCTAATTGACTGGCTTGCTGTGCATTATCCGCATTTTGTTGTATAATGCTCGTCATTTCTTCCATGTTTGCCATCGTTTGTTCCAATGACGCTGCTTGTTGTTCGGTGCGTTGACTTAAATTGGTATTGCCTTGTGCAATTTCTTCAGTAGCCTCAGTCACTATCTCTGCATTTTGTTGGACCGTATTGATGACATTGGTAAGCGTCATTACTGTGGTATTGACATCATGTTTCAACTGTTCTAGCGAACCGACATAATCCTGATTAATCGTTTGAGTTAAATCTCCTTTGGCAATCGCCGCAAAAACCTGTTTGAGTTCACTAATAATGTTCTGATTCGATTCCAGAATTTGGTTGAGTAATTCGCTCAATGTGGCAAAAAAACCTTCTTTATCGGTGAGATTAAGATGTTGACTAAAATCACCTTGAGAGGCAGCTTCCGCAGCTTGCTTAATTGCATTCATGATACGAATGAATTTTGCCATCGTGGCATTGACATCGTTTTTTAATTGTTCAAGTGATCCGGTGTAGTTTTGTGTGAGGGTTTGCGTTAAGTCGCCATGCGACATCGCAGCAAAAACACGCATAAGCTCTTCAATCATTAGCCGGTTAGTGTGTTCTAAGGCTTGTATCCGTTTTTGTTCAGTAATATCTTCAACATTGGCCCAGATGAAACGTTTTTGCTGTTTTTCAATCATCAATCCTGATAATTTGACTGGTACTAGATGTCCTTGTTTGTGAAGCAATTGTTTTTCATAAGGACCAAATTGTCCTGTCATTGTGAGGCGATGTAGTTGTTCTGCTTCAGTTTTGGCATATTGCTTTGGTGTAATATCCCATAAGTTGATACGATTAATCATTTCTTCAACTTGGTAGCCAATAATATTGGCAAAAGCTGGATTCGTTTCAACAATCATACCGTCCATATAGGTTGAACGTTCCATCTGCACTAACACCAAGCCAATAAGCGTTTCTTTGATCAAAGTCCGACTATATTCTTGTTCTGTTGCCAGTTTTACTTTTTCAGCTATTTCTTGTGCTTGTTGCAATTGGGCTTCTGCTTGTTTGCGTTCTGTGATATCACGCACGATGGCGACAAAATGATTATATTTTTTATCTATTTCAATATATTGTAAAAAAATTTCAACTGGAATATGCGTTCCATTTTTATGCTGGTGTGTCGTTTGAAAAGTTAATGCTGGTTGCTGTTTTTTGACTAAAGGTGCAATTAATTCTTGAAATTGCGATTTTGTCATGCTTGGTTTCATATCTACTGTGGTCTTATAGAAAAGTTCTTCTTGAGTATAACCGACTTGATTTAATGCTCCTTGGTTGGCATAAAAAAATATTAAAGTTTCGGCATCAAACATAAAGATGCAATCTAAGGTCATATCCAGAGTAGTTTTAAATTGGTAGAGTTCGGTATTAGCAGCTTGTAATTGAGATTTCGTGGTTTTTAATTGTTGATTGATTTTATTTTGATGGCGAAAAATATAAATAACTCCTGCTATGACAAAAATAACAATTATAAAAACCGTCGCTGACACTGATAATGCGACAATTTTAGTTTTTTCTATTTCTTGAATTTGGCCTTCCATGAGAATGGCTAAGTAATCGGTTAAGGTTTTTAAGCCTTGTGCATAAATAGCTTTTTGCTGTTCATATTCCTCACTGAAAACGAGATTAATGGCTTCCTTTTTTTTGCCATTTTTCACCCATTCAAAAGCCTGCTTTTCCATATCAACTAATTTTTTGTTGGCGACTTGTGTTTTCTCAGAAACCGCTTGACGGATTTCTAATGGTGAAAAAGCCATTGCTTCCATAATAGTTTTATCAAGCACTTCAGCCAGTTGATTGTATTCTTCTATATATTTTGGATCGCCACGCGTTGTAGCGATTTGTGTTAATAATGTCAAAATTTGATCTAGCCGAGTAATTTCCTGTTGCAATTGAATAATTTTAGCATCATGTTCAACGACATGCGTGACAAGTTGGTAGGAAGCGTAGAGATGCCAAGAAAGCCAACCAAAACTGACAATCGTCATTAATACAAAGATTGTCATTACAAAGGTAAATAATTTGATATTTTTGAATAGCATTTCCATAGTTTCAGTTATCAGTTATCAGTTATCAGTTATCAGTTATCAGTTATCAGTTATCAGTTATCAGTTATCAGTTATCAGTTATCAGTTATCAGTTATCAATTATCAATTATCAATTATCAATTATCAATTATCAATTATCAATTATCAATTATAAATTATAAAA
>Ga0233403_10000141_pt1 | contig 31321 bp, 16 predicted proteins | sample Na_oxic_1_MG_FD_179866 | JGI IMG/M metagenome (GOLD analysis project Ga0233403, IMG submission 179866) | Seawater microbial communities from Saanich Inlet, British Columbia, Canada - Na_oxic_1_MG | ecosystem: Environmental > Aquatic > Marine > Inlet | place: Canada: British Columbia | collected...
GTGCTAAATCAGGATTCTACTGTGCAGGAAGCCATAGTTATGGTTCGAGAAGATCAACCAGGAGATAAGCGTTTGGTTGCTTATCTGGTATCTAAATTAATTCCTAAACGTTTACCCATACAAAGTATTTGTCAAGTTCAAGTAGGTGATGAGCAACTGATAGCATTGCAAACGGAAGATATTTCTTGTCAGGGTGTTGGTTTGATAGGTATACCACCAACTTGGCAACCGGGCCAAAAAATGCGTTTACAGTTACAATTATCGGATATCATAGGAGAATTGTGGTTAGCAGGTCATGTTGTTTGGTGTAAAGGACAACATGCGGGTATTCAGTTCACCTTAAATTCGACTGAAAAAAATCAGGTTTGTCAAACCATAGAACAACTGTTTAAAACGCAGGGGTTTTTAAAAGTGATACAACGCACATCGGTAACCCATCTGCGTGACGTGCTAAAAGATAAACTGCCTTCATATATGGTACCATCTAGTTTTGTGTTTTTGAGTATGATACCGCTCACAGCTAATGGAAAAGTAGATCGTCAAGCTTTAGCTTGTCCCGAAGAATTGTTAGTCGATGAAAGTGCCTTTCTTGCTCCTAACACTGAAATTGAACACCAGATTGCGGCGAGTTGGAAACAGGTATTACACCAAGAAAAAATAGGGGTACACGATAATTTTTTTGATTTAGGAGGAAATTCTTTATTAGTGGTGCAAGTCCAACAAAAATTGGTTGAGATTTTAAACCAAGAGATTCCCATTATTACACTCTTTCAATATCCCACTATCAGTAGCTTATCTCATTATTTAGAGAAGCAGAAACCAGAATCGGCGATAACAAAAAAACACTCTGAGCGGATAGGGAAAAACAAAACCGCAATACATCGACACCGTGAACGTCATCTGAAAAAGCATCGGGTTTCATAGGAGTTCGTGGTTTTTTTTTCTGGTTCCACAGCGAAGGCGTTGGAATTCTTATGTGACGCGGAGCATTACTTTTCAAAATGACAAAGTCTATATAACTCATTTAGGATTGCTATAGCCATCCTAAATGATTTGTATCTGGTTCCAACGCTCCAGCGTTGGAATCCATCCGTGACGCTCCGCGTCACTCCTTTATAACTCATTTAGGATTGCTATATATGTAGGCAAACAAAAGTATTTTAATTTGTCTAAAAATACTATTTCTTTAAGAAATAGCATTTTTTACTTCTCCAAAAAGTACACTGATCAATATATGTAGAAAGTATTTTATAGCAATTTTCTATTGAATAAAATACATTCAATATTATTTAAATTATTGATAGTTAAATTATTATATCTTATAATATCGTTACACATTAAACTTGAAAACGCTATAATTCATTGTTGTGAAAAAACAACGAAAGCGAAACAAAATGCTAAAAATATTCATGGTTATTTTCTCGTTGTTATTGATTTATTTGCAATATCATCTTTGGATTGGCAAAGACAGTTATCAAGAATATAATGCGCTAAAAAAAATGATTGCACAACAACAGCAAGAAAACATGAAGCTTAAAACTCGCAACGACATGTTTAAAGCAGAAGTCAATGATCTAAAAAATGGTCTGAAATCTATCGAAGAGCATGCGCGTTTGGAATTAGGCATGATTAAACGAGGTGAGGTTTTTTATCAAATTGTCGACTAACACTTCTAACTACTGGGCAATTGTGCCAGCCGCAGGTAGCGGTTCACGGATGGGTAGTCAATGTCCAAAACAATATCTACCTTTACACGGCAAACCCATTCTCCAACACACCTTAGAACGACTCAATTTATCACGTATAATGGGTATTGTCGTCTGTGTTGCAGAAAATGATCCTGACTGGAAAACGATTAAAATAGCCGATTCAGTGATTCAAGTGAACGGTGGCACAGAACGTTGCCATTCCGTATTAAATGGCCTCAAAGCCTTACAACAACGATCCCAAGCTCAACCAGATGATTGGGTATTAGTACATGATGCAGCACGGCCCTGTGTACGGCCCGCCGATATGGAGAAACTCATGACCCAACTTGCTGATCATCCGGTTGGTGGGCTATTAGCGGTGCCAGTGCGTGATACGATGAAACGGGCCCAAACAATAGCTTCTAATACTCACCCATTTTGGGGAGAAAAAGGATTGGAAATCATAGAAACCATTAACCGCGAAGGTTTATGGCACGCACTCACACCACAAATGTTTCGTTTACAAGCATTAACAGAAGCTTTACAAAATGTGTTAACTCGTGGTGAATTAGTCACTGATGATGCCCAAGCAATGGAAAAAATGGGACATCAACCAGTACTCATTGAAGGACATGCGGATAATATTAAAATCACCCATCCGCAAGATTTGAGTTTAGCTGAATTATACATGCAAGAACAAAACCTTTAAAGGGGACAGGGGGCAGGTTTCAGGGAACAGGTATCAGGTATCAGGTAACAGGAAATTGGAAGTTGAGAGAGATTCCAAAATAAATTTTGGACTCCAAGTCAATTTGGTTCTCCCGTTACCGGTCCTCTGTCCCCCCTGAAACCTGTCCCCTGAAACCGGTCCTCTACCCCTGTCCCCTGTCCCCTGTCCCCTGTCCCCTTAATATAACTATGACTAATCCTCTACTACAGATACAAGCACTACCGGTTTTTTCTCAAATTAAACCTGAACATGTCGTACCGGCCATTGAACAAGTTTTAAATGAAAATCGGGCCCAAATAGCCCAATTGATTGATACAGCAAATCCCCATACCTGGGATAATTTTATTCAACCACTCAATGAATTAAATGATAAATTAAACCGAGTTTGGTCGCCAGTTGAACATTTGCATCATGTGGTTGACAACGATGAATTGCGTACCGCTCATAATGCGTGTTTGCCAATGCTATCCGCTTATCGGAGTGAAATTGGACAAAATAAGGACCTTTATGCCAGTTACAAAGCGATTGCAAAAAGTGCTGATTATGCAGTATTAGAACCAGCTCAACAGCAAACCATCCAAAATGAACTGCGGGATTTTCGGTTATCAGGTATTGATTTGCCCCTAGAAAAACAAGCGCGTTATAAGGAAATTCAAGAACAACTCTCTAAGCTAACCACAAAATTCTCCGAAAATGTGCTTGATGCCACAGAAGCCTGGAAAAAACACATTACTGACGAATCTTTGTTAGCCGGTTTGCCTGAATCAGTGAAAGCGTTAGCAAAACAAAATGCTGAGCATGACAATTTAGAAGGCTGGTTATTGACTTTAGATTTTCCCTGTTATCTGCCAGTCCAGAATTATGCCGATAATCAGGAACTACGCCATGAAATGTATGTGGCTTACATGACTCGCGCTTCTGAAAATGGCCCTCATGCCGGACAATGGGACAATAGTGCTATCATGTCAGAAATTATGGCCTTACGGCTGGAATTGGCTACTTTGCTCGGTTTTGCCAATTATGCCGAATATTCTTTAGCCACCAAAATGGCAGATACGCCTCAACAAGTATTAGATTTTTTGGTGAATTTAGCCAACCAGACTAAACCTTATGCTGCTCAAGAATTAGAGGAATTAACCACTTTTGCGAAAGCGCATTATGGGGTAGATAGCTTAGAAATGTGGGACGTGCCTTATTATTCCGAAAAATTGCGCGAGCATCGTTATAATATTTCTCAAGAAAGTGTGCGCCCTTATTTTCCGTTACCAAAAGTATTAGCCGGTTTGTTTCGTGTCGTACAACATCTTTATGGTTTATCCATCAAACGACACAACAGTGTGGATATCTGGCATCCCTATGTACAATTCTTTGATGTCTATGCCGAATCTGGAGAATTACGTGGTCAATTTTTCCTGGATTGTTTTGCTCGCAAAGGCAAACGTGGTGGGGCGTGGATGGATGATTGCTTGAGTCGTCATCGTACTGCTCAGGGGTTACAAACGCCCGTCGCTTATTTAACGTGCAATTTCACGCCGCCGGTCGGTGATAAACCTTCCTTGCTCACGCATCAAGAAGTGACTACGCTGTTTCATGAATTTGGGCATGGATTACATCACATACTCACGACGATTGATTATGTGCCAGTTTCTGGCGTTAATGGTGTTGCGTGGGATGCGGTAGAATTGCCCAGTCAGTTTATGGAAAATTGGTGTTGGGAACGTGAAGCGTTAGACTTATTTGCAGCCCATTATGAAACGGATGAAGCATTACCTGATGAATTATTTCAAAAAATGCAAGCCGCAAAAAATTTCCAAGCCAGTTTATTTATGATGCGCCAATTAGAATTTGGGCTATTTGATTTTCGCTTGCACACCGAATACACACCTGGCATGAATATTCAAGCATTATTGGATGATGTGCGTCAACAAATCACGGTATTGTTTCCTCCAAACTTTGTCCGCTTTCAAAATGGTTTCTCCCATATTTTTGCGGGTGGATATGCGGCGGGCTATTATAGTTATAAATGGGCAGAGGTATTGTCTGCGGATGCGTTTTCTAAATTTGAAGAAAATGGTATTTTTGATCGAGCTACTGGGCAACAATTTTTACAATCCATTTTGGAAAAGGGTGGTTCTAAACCACCAATGGAATTGTTTATCGAATTTCGAGGGCGCGAACCAAACATTAATGCGTTATTGAAACACAGTGGTATAGCGATTTAAACGCCAAAGCTAAAGCTTTGGACTCCAAGCTGGGTTTTTGGAGTTCAAAGCAAAGCTTTGGAAATTTCTGGTTCCAACTGTCTTGATTCCTTTTCTCATTTCCTCATTCCAACGCGATTAAAAATTCGATTTGTTGCCACCAAAAATAATATTTGTTGGGAAAGTAAAGATTATAAAATTGCAATTAGCATTGCATTTTGCATTGCATTTTGCAAATATTATTCCATTTTGAATAAAGCATAAAAATACTTATTTTAAAAACAATGGTTTAAAATTTGGAATAAAAAATGCTATTATTAACTAATATTATAATAATAAAATATAAGATTTATAAATAACATTTCTCAAAACTAAAAGATTGAAAATGGCCTGTCACTTTTTTTAATTCGTATCACAGCCACTTTATCTAAGAATTAGGTAGGACATTAAAACACCAAATCCCTACGAACCTTAACCCAGCCAGTGGTTTAGGTTTAAAAGGATTTGAGTGCAATCCAAGGACAAAACTTTTCTGGACAACTCTAAAGAACATTTAAACATGCTTACGGCAAAAACTTTAGTTGAAGCACAGCTTTACCCAAATCAAGACGCAGTCTTTGCAGATGCATTACGCCACCTATTGCGGGCCCGTCCAGAATTAAAAATTCAATTAGCCATCTATCGTTATGAAAAAGAAAATATCTCTTTAGCCAAAGCCGCAAATCTTGCCGGTATCAGTTGGGCGCAGATGAAGGACATTTTATTGGAAAAAGGTATTTCACTGCGCTTAGGTGTAGAAACCCTGACTGAAGCTCAAAATGATATTCAAGCATTACGCCAAGAACTTGGAGCGAGCTAATGAGTGTTATTGCTAATACGACTACCATTTCTAATTTTGCTGAAAACTCCGGAGAACTCTGTAAGTCTTTGATTTTTAATTTGAGCTTATCCACGTAAGTCTTTGAAAATACTATTAGCTTATATTTTTAAAATTTTTGTTTTTAATCCGGTTAATCATTTAATCCGTGTAATCCTGTTCAAACTCCAACCAAAGGAGTATCCTAAAACTTTAATTACAATCTTTGACGCTAATGCTTGTAGGGCATTTCTACCCAAATAAATTCACGAAAAATAAATAAATTTTACCTAAATATTGTGATCAATTTGACGAGGCGATAAATGTATACAATTTATAGAACTCATGCTGATGAACTGGATATTCATTTTCTTGAAGCATTGAAAACTCAGTTCAAACATAAAGCACTTGAAATTGCTGTTTGTGAAACACAAGAAATTGAAGAAGATGAAACCGCTTATTTGTTAGCATCACCGGTTAATCGGGCCCATTTATTAAAGGCGATAGATAATATTGCTCATAATCGAAATCTTGTGACGGTCAATTTAGATGAACTACAATGAAGAAAATTATTTTTGAAGAAACCGCTTTTCAACATTTTACCGAATGGGCAACTGAGAATAAAAAAGTACATCAGCGAATTGTCAATTTGATTAAAGATATTCGTCGCCAACCCTATTCTGGTATTGGTAAGCCAGAAGCATTAAAACACGATTTAAGTGGATATTGGTCACGAAGAATTACTGATGAACATCGTTTAGTTTATAAAGTTGACGATGAAGCGATTATTGTTGCTTCTTGTAAGTATCATTATAGTAAATAAATAGGGCTTCTTTCTGTGATCAAACCAGAAATTGAAAAATTACATCAACAAGGATTTAGTTTAAGTCAAACCGTCATTAATACTATTTTACATCAAGCAATGAATGATAATACATAGGTTGTTTTTTAAACATCCGTTCCACCACAGTTAAAAAATAGGAATGGGATATTTCTAATTTCTCGTGTACATCTTTGACTGTCGTTTTAGAGATTTTAAGATTGTTTTAATTAAATAAAAGAATATCTTATGTTAGCTACAAATTTTCAAATTGAAATTTCACCATCATTACTTCAATTTGGTTTTAATCAAATAGAAATACAACGTCAAATTAATGAATGGCTGGTTTTATCTTTATTTACGGATGAACGCATTTCTTCTTTGGAATAAAAAATGCTATTATTAACTAATATTATAATAATAAAATATAAGATTTATAAATAACATTTCTCAAAACTAAAAGATTGAAAATGGCCTGTCACTTTTTTTAATTCGTATCACAGCCACTTTATCTAAGAATTAGGTAGGACATTAAAACACCAAATCCCTACGAACCTTAACCCAGCCAGTGGTTTAGGTTTAAAAGGATTTGAGTGCAATCCATTGAGTAAGTAAGTACGAGTACAACGAATTTGAAAAGCAAACTAACGAATCGTTTGAACATATTAATTTGAACATATTAATATGGTTTTATTCGTTGTTTGCTTTTCAAATTCGTTGTACTCAATTTCGTTGTACTCAATTTCGTTGTACTCAATAATCAATAATAATAATTAATTAATCAATAATAATAATTTAAGTAAGGAAACAGTAAGTTTGGAGGAACAAACTTTATGAAAACCTTAAAAAATCGGTACCGCTCGAAAATATGTTATTTTTTAGCGAGTGCGAGTCTGTCCTTTTTTTTACCCTTTGCGGTAATGTCACAACCTAACGTCACGTTAGATGCTCCAGCGGCACAGCCAAATTATGAGTTGGTGCCGAGAATCCTTATTGCCCAAGAAACGGGTAGCAACGAAATTGTCATTCGGGATCGAGACGGTAATTTAGTAAATACTATCTTACCTGGTACATCCGGCAACAACATCAATCTCGTCGCTGAGAATTTTGATCTCAATGCTGGCGATGAAATCGTTATCAATGTCGATAGTGAATTGTTTTTTTATGACCTCAATGGCAAGGCTGGCGACTATAGTTTAGTTGGCGAACAACAGGGCTATATTGCTGCTGGCGATACTGATGGTGATAGTTTGCCAGAATTATTCGTCACCGTGTCCAAAATCGACAAAGAAAGTCAAGTCCTTATTTATGATGGAGAAACTGGCGAATCTTTCCGAACCCTCCATATCCGGGCCCTTGACAAAAACGCGCCTTTGAGCATAGCCGTCGCTGATGTTGACGATGATAAGGTCGTTGACCTAGCCATCGTTGGCGATTTAAAAGGCAAAGAAGTCGCTGTTTACGATGTTTATGGTACAAAACTTGGCACATTTGAAGTTTTTGCCGATGACAAAAAAACGGGTAAATCCAACAATACGCCGTCGGGCCGTCGTCTTGTCCGTAAAAAAGATAAGGGAACCGGGGACCCTAAAGTGGATAATGATAATGGCAAAGATTGCACTCAAGGAAATTCAAAGCAGTGTGATCCTAAACCCGAAAAAACCGAAGAAAAACCAAAAACCGATCCAAAACCGGTCATTGACGAACCAAAGCCAAAAACCGATCCAAAACCGGTCATTGACGAACCAAAGCCAAAAACCGATCCAGAACCGGTCATTGACGAACCAAAGCCAAAAACCGATCCAGAACCGGTCATTGACGAACCAAAGCCAAAAACCGATCCAGAACCGGTCATTGACGAACCAAAGCCAACAACCGATCCAGAACCGGTTATTGATGCTCCTGAATCTGAAATCGTTCCAGTTCAAGAACCCGTGGTCGATGAATTACCGCTTTGCGAACTGGTCAACGCAGAAGAACAATCTGCCTCGGATTCAGAATTAGCGGATGCAGAAACCACAACTTCTGAAGAACCGCCCCTGGATTGTATTCCTGTTGATCCGGCTCCAAAGTCGGATAAGCCTAAGAAGCCAAAAACCGATACCGGGACAAAACCGGGCAACGACAACTCAAATTCTCAAAATCAGTCTGAGAATGAAGGGACAACTGTGCCTGAGTCAACAGAAAACGATGGTGATCAAAATCCGCCAAAGGATGAAGGATCAACTCCGCCTGGGCAAGATAAACCAGACAAAAAAGAGGAAACCGATCCAACAGCCTCAGACCCAGATGATGAAAATTCCCCGGTTGAACCACCACCACCACCACCGCCGATTACAAGTGAGCCTATCCACAACCACCCCGGCGTAAACGTTGCCACTGGAGATGTGGACGGGGATCGTGTGCCTGAAATTATCGTGGGTGCGGCTAAGCATGGTGGAAAAGTCAAAGTTTACCGGCTAGATGGTACTTTCGTCGCTGAATTTGAGACCGGCTTTACGCATGGTGTCGAAATCACTGCCGGCTGTTTGGATGGCGATGGCATTGATGAAATCATCGTGGGTAACGCTGATGGGCGAACCGTTCTGATTTTAGGGCTGCAAGGCAAAAAACTTCATGAAATCAACCGTTTCCAAGGATTAGCGGAAGGCAAAATCGGTAGTTTGGCTTATGGGTTGGCAGCGATAGAAATTCCGCCAGAACCGGTCATCGAAGTTCCTCCAATTCAAGAACCAACTGAAGTCCTCGAAGAGGAAACCGAAGTTATTGAACCGGTAGAAACAGAAACCTCTGAAATAGAAGAGATAATTACGTCGGTTGAACCAGCAATGCCTACCACGGTCCAAGTTGAATTACCACTCGGCACGCCGGTTTGTATTATGCCAACCGGTGGCATCATTACCAAAACTTGTAACGGTAATGACCAAATTATTGTGGATGCGATCATTGCAGAAGGCGTAAAGTTATCTAATGTCACGATAGACGGTGATGTGACCAATAATGGCACACTATCCAATATTACCGTCGCGCCCGGTGCAACGCTGACTGGTGGACAACTCTCTGGAACCATCGACAATCAAGGCACCATTACTGATGTCGAATTCGTTGGGGCCCAAATTATCGGCGGTTATTTAGCTGGCGATATTGATATTCCCATCAGTGGCGATGGACTTGGCGTATACAAAGATGTCACCATTTTGCCCGAAACCACCATCACTGGCGGTACGCCCAAAGGCGAAATCACCAATCAAGGCACCTTGATTGATGCCGTTATTCCGGCCGGCACCATCATTGACGGCGGAATCGTGCAGGGCCACATCGAAAATGACGGCATCTTGCAAAACGTGGTTTTAGCTGAAGATACTTATATTACCGGTGGCGAATTGGCCGGCACTATCACGGGGACTGACCACAATCTGGTTGAACACCTTAATATACTCGCGGGCAGTCAACTTTCCAACGTGATTATCGGTAACGATGTTTCTTTCAGCGATGCCACCGATACTGTGATTGGCTCGGGCGTTTTATTTAGCCATAATGATTTTATTCCGGTTGAAGCCAACTTAACCCCGGCTTACGTGAAACCGTTTGGCGATACGATTGCCGTCGATACCAGTATCAAACTATTGACCCATCCACAAGCACCGACGTTATTAAGCCAAATCAACACGGTTCTTACCACGCAAGTCGGCGAATCACAGATTGTGCAAAATCCGGAGAATGGCGAATTAGAAATAGAACAAGGCGAATTGTTTTATAGCATTTTACCGATTAGCGTAGCGCAAGCGCCGACTCAGCAAACGGCTGGCCTAATATTCCAGAACGACATGACCATGCTGTTGACCACCGAAGCGGGCCGCGAAGTATTCGCCTTACCGGTCATTCAAGGTCTGGATGAGTTACTGGACGAGTTAGGCAAAACCAGTGAAGATGTCACTGTGCTTGACGCTGGCACCCTTCAAATCGGTGACCAATATTATCGCGCTGATTTCTTCTCGCAAACGGTGAGCGATGATGCACAACTTGGCTTGTTTGACGAAGGCAAAGACAAACGTCATGTTTTTGAAAAAAATGGTAAAAAACGTCAGCAATTGCTCTCTCCTGTGGTTTCCCTTTCTCCAGAGGGGATTGAGGGGGGGCTTTCGGAATGCGAATATGCGGCTGACAATCCACCGCCGCCATCTTCGATTTACGCGCCGCGCATCAAAGGCGATAAATTTGCGCGTGGGCAGAAAAAACGGCTGAAACACGATGAAGCGGAATTCAATATGGATTCTGAAAACGCGCTTGAATCCGATACCACGATTTGCATTAAATCATTGTATCCATTGGAATTACCAGCCATACCTAAAAATATGGTCAACGTAACCAAAGGGCCGCGTGGTGCGTTTGAATTCTTCCCCAAGGGGCAACAGTTTAAAGACGATGTCCAAATTAAAGTTCCTTATCACAAAGGCAAACTGCCCGCCGGGATGACGGAAGAAAAGATTGAGATTTTTTATTATGACGACGAACGACGCGAGTGGTTGCCTTTAGAACGCGATAATCTCGACACTAACGGTAGTGCGATTACTGCCAACACCGCTCACTTTACCGTGATGATTGCGGCGGCGGTCAAAGGCACCGAAATGTTTGAGCCGGATGACTATACCCCGACCGCAGAAGCCGAGACTTTTCAGCAGAAAACCGATCCGGGTGCTGGTATTCAACTGTGTAGCATTCCCGAAGCCAATCAACAAGGTAGCGTTGTCGTTAATTGTCCATTGGAGGTCACCAAGGGCCGTTTGGCTTTGCAACCTGAACTCACAGTGCAATATAACTCTGCGGCTAGCAACGGTTGGATGGGCATGGGTTGGACTATTCCGGTGTCTACCATTGAAGTGGAAACTCGTTGGGGCGCACCGCGTTATCATGCGAGTAAGGAAACTGAGACTTATGCGCTAAATGGCGAAATGTTGACTCCGATAGTTCATCGAGGGCCATTGGAATCTCGTAGTGGTTCTGAAAAAGAGTTCCATACCCGCATCGAAGGCGAGTTTAAGAAAATCATTCGGCATGGAAGCAATCCCAAAAACTATTATTGGGAAGTCCGCGATAAAGACGGCAAAGCCTCTTACTACGGTGGCGATCCGTCCAGCAGTGGCTCAGTGGTTGATGCGACCTTGACCGATGCCAAGGGCAATATTTTTAAATGGGCCCTACGCAAAGTCCAAGACACCAATGGCAATACCATAACCTATCAACATCAGCGCGTTGCTCACAATGCCACGCCGCGTGGTTATGATTTATATTTAACCCGCATTAACTACAGCGGTTATGGTAGCGAAGCCGGACCCTATCAAATCACGTTCACTCGTGACAGTAGCCGGCCCGATGTCATCAGCAATGCCCGCGGTGGCTTTATGCGCGTGACCGCTGACCGATTGCAACGCATCGACATCACCTATAATAATCAACCGGTGCGGAGCTACCAATTTGGGTATGAAACCGGGGCCTTCCACAAAACATTATTGGCCTCTATTACTCAATTAGGTGCTGATGGTTCGCAATTTCATCAGCATACCTTTAAATATTATGATGATGCCAGAACCAATGGTCAATACAACGGCTTTACCGCTGTTCAAGAATGGAATGCCGGGGAAGATAACCTCACCGCTGGCTTACTTGGAGAAGGGGCAGCTACCGCTTTTGGTGGCACCACCACCGAATCCGAAGGCGGCGCGTTGTACTTGGGCTTGAATGACACGTATCGAGACAAAACCCAATCGCTCGGGGCCCGCTATGGCTATAGCATCACCAAATCCGAAGGACTCGTTACCTTCGAAGATATTAATGGCGATTCGTTGCCCGATAAAATCTTTAAGACTGACGAAGGCGTTTATTATCGGCCCAATCAATCGGGGCCCGATGGCACCACCGTATTTGGCGACGCGCAACTGCTCCAAGGCTTACCTCAGATTTCGATTGAAAGTAGCCGCCTGTTTTCCGTTGGACCAGAAATCTATGTGGACTCTGCCAATACCTTGAATAATAACAACAGCTTCACCAAAACGGAATCGTATTTCAGTGATGTCAATGGTGATGGCTTGGTTGACTTTATTGATAATGGGCAAGTGTTGTTCAATGTGCTGACAGAAGATGGTCATCCGACCTTTACGCCCAATGACAGCAGCAATACGCCATCGCCGATTCTGGATGATGACAGTAATACCACCGATATTAGCAATTTGATGGAAAATTATGGGGCTGAGTATCAACGGCAAATCGACATTTTTCTGCTGATTGATGCCATGCGACGTTGGCAAGTTCCGTATACTGGCGAAATTCAGATTACCGGGGCGGTGCAATTGCAACAACCTGCGAGTGAAGAACTAGCCAACTATGAAGGCGAACCCGATGGAGTTAAGGTAGCGATACAGCATAATAACACTGAACTCTGGACCACTGAGATTGGGCCCACGGATTATACGCCCAAAAACCCCAGCGAGGTTGATACCATCAGCGTGACGGCCGGCGATATGATTTATTTCCGGGTACAATCCCGCGATGATGGGGCATTTGATCAGGTCGAATGGATTCCCGATATTCGCTACAACAATAAGCCAGCAACCTTAGATGTCAATGGCTTAGACATCTATCATTATAATGCCGAAGATGATTTTTTCCTCACCGGCTACGCTGGCATGTATGTCAGTATGCCAATAGCTGGCATCGTGAAAGTCTCTGGCAAATTGCAAAAGCTGGCGACCCTCACGGATGACATCACGTTGAAGCTCTACAAAAATGATGACATCGTCTTTGAGCAAACGCTAGAAGCGTCTCAAACCGGCACTATCATTTTAAATCAACAAATTCCAGTGATGCCCCAAGATCACATTACGGCCCATGTCCATATTGATTCGGAAGTCGATTTGACGCAATTGGTTTGGCTTGAGGATAATCCGTTAACCTTGGCTTATATGAGTGCTACAGATACCAGTATTCCATTGACCGATAACGACGGTAAGCTGTTGATTAAAACGCCGATGTTTTGCAGTTACGATGTCTATCCGGTGGTGGATACGACGGTAGAGCCAACACCTTGGAAAGTGCCGAAAAGCGATAATTTTGTGATTGCACCGCTGCTCGCTGGGTTAGAAATTGATCCAGAGATTGAGGGCACTATCACGTTGACCTTCAAAAAGCAAGGTGAATTGGTGAAAAAACATACCATTACCGTCAGCAATGGCATGATTAATAATGGCATTTTGACTTTACCCGGTCGGCTGAAAGATGAAGAAATCTACGTGGAATTGAGTACCACGGAACCTGGTCTGGTTGAGCAATTGAGCCAAATTGATGCGGCAGCAACCGATACTGATGGGATTATTGCATCCATGCCGATGGTATTTCGGAGTCCAAATCCATATCAAGTGATAGCGCAACCATATCGGGGCTGGACGATATTTGGCTATAATGGCAATCGAGAACGGGCTAATGGTCCCATCACGATTACCGAAGCCGATTTAACCGCCAATGACTTCAAAGCTGCGGTTGAAGAATTGGAAACCGCGTATGAAGATGACACTTTGGATGAACAAATAGTCGAAGCCTATCATGTTGAAGAACAAAATTCCGAAAATAGCTGCAACGTGGTTGCCGATGGACAAGTCGCGTGTTATCTGTTTGACGGCAATGCTAATGATGGCAGTAGTAATGGACTGAATGGTACTGTCAACGGTGCAACGTTAACCACAGATCGGTTTGGAAATCCGAATAGTGCTTACCAATTTAATGACAGTGATTTTATCCAAGTTGCCGATAGTTCTTCCTTGAATTTTGGAACGGGTAATTTGTCAATGGCTCTTTGGGTCAATACCAATGTAGAAGGTCCTATTCCACCTGATCCCTGTTGTATTCCTTTCGTTGATAAAAGAGAAGGCGAAAATACCAATGGCTTCTCATTTTATTATCGTGGTACTGATATCGGTTTTCAGTTGAGAAATAATGGACCATACACCAATTACAAGACCACTAATTCAAATGTGGTAACGGGTAATTGGAAATTTGTATCTGTTACCATTGACCGCGATCAAGTGAACGGTGGGAAGCTATACATTGATGGCATCCTCGCTCATACATTTGATCCAACAGATAAATCCGGAACGCTTGATAATTTGAGTGATTTAGTTATTGGTAAACTTTTCGAGGGAATGCTTGACGACATCCGCATCTACAACCGTACCTTGGATCAAGCCGAAATCACAACCCTGTACACCCTAGATTCTGGGTACCAAGAGCAACCGGTCACCGGCTGTGACAAAGTACCGCTTGGGCAAGTGGCTTGTTATTCCTTTGATGGCAACGCCAATGACGAAAGTGGTAATGGATTGAATGGCACAGTGAGTGGTGCAACTTTGACCGCTGATCGGCTTGGAAATGCCAATAGTGCTTATGAATTTAATGGCACTAGCGACTACATCAGCATTGCAGATGATTCCGCGATAGATTTTGAACGGACTCAAGATTTCTCCGTAGCAGTTTGGGTAAAACCGGATGAGATTCAACCCTATATAGCTTATAGGAATAACGACATTGTTGAAAAATGGATGGGAAATTCAGAAGGATATCCTTATGTTATCCGCTATGAAAATCAAACCTCAAGCACTCCAGGTAAAGTGTGGGTAGCCAGATTTGATGGTTATATTGAAGGTTATGAGAATAACTCAGTCATTTTTTCAACTGCAACGATTAATGATGGGCAGTTCCATCAAATTGTCTTCGTGAAAAACGGAACCACACTGCAATTGTATATTGATGGTGTGTTGGATGGTGAAACGATTGATACCACACAAGGCGATACCACCAACAATTCTCCGGTATTCCTTGGACGGCGAGGTACGGATACTGATTTCGCTAATTATTTGAAAGGCGTTATAGATGATTTGGTCATTTACAACCGCGCCCTTTCTCAAGCTGAAATCAACGAACTATATGGCGACAGCACCGGTGGTTTAGTCGCTCATTATTCCTTTGAAGGCAATGCCGAGGACAGTAGCGGCAATGAAAATCATGGTGTTGCAAACGGCGGCGTAACTTATGCCACTGGAGTATCTGGACAAGCCGCGCAATTTGATGGCATTGATGATTATATTGCAATCAACCCGCAAAGCGACGTATCGCAAGTGGGTGATTTTACTGTGTCATCTTGGGTTTTCGTGCCAGAAGGTAGTACCAAAGTTGGACGTGGCTATATTTTTGATGGGTATTCTCATTCAAACACGGCAACCAGTGACTTTTTTGCGGACGGGGCTGCTACGTTCTACGATTATCATACCCAAATGTTCGGGTATGGCATGTATAGCGATAGTGGCTGGATTGGACAGACAGTATCCTATGATCTAAATGGTAGTTGGCATCATATCGTCTTCTTTAGACAAGGCGAGCAATTGTCCACCTATATAGATGGTCAATTTTTAGATAGCAAAACAGCCAATAATCAGACATTGGATATGGCCCATAATTGGTTTATTGGTACGTTTAGTGGCAATAATCCAAATTATAATGGAGGGGTAAGCAATTATTCCTTTGATGGTTTAATTGATGAACTCCGTATTTATGATCATGCGTTATCGGAATCACAAATTACGGACCTCTATGACCAACACGCTGATAGTCAAACCACTGGTGGTACTGGTGGTACGGGTGGTGGCACTGGTAGCAGTAGTTATTTAGCGCAAGGCATGGACGGCGTAGCTAAAAACATCCAGCTTAACGTGATTCCGTTCTATCCGGAAATTGACAACAAGCGGTGGATAGGCACCGATAACAACACTTGGGCAACGGCGACCCAAATGAGTAGTTCGCGTTGGGGCATGGATCATATCGAAATCCCCAAAGCCGATAGCTTAAATGGGACTCGTGCCGTACCACGCATCAGTCAAAACCAAGCCAAAGCCCATAGTGCTGATGGTAGTGGTGCCTCCGCCGGTTCTGCCAGCGTTGGTGTCCTCGACTTTATGGACTTTAACGGTGATGGTCAACCGGATGCGGCTGGGCATAATGGCATTCAATTTACCCAAATGACCGGCGGTCTTGAAACCAATCGTCAACAGAGTAACTTACCCGGACTGCGTGAAGCGCAAGCCAGTGCCAATAACCCGGTCAGTGGTAATCCACCGCAAATCATGGCAAGTGGTAGTGGTTACATTCGCTCGCTCGGTAGCGAAATGCCACCCATCGGTGTGATTGGGGACACCAGCGACGGTAATGCCGGTATGACCACCGACTTACAAGACTTGAATGGTGATGGTCTACCCGATAAATTGATTTATCAAGCCAATGGGCAACTCTGGGTCGCCTTCAACTTAGGTTATCAGTTTGGCTCCCCCGAACCTTGGGGAACCGCCGAAATCAAGACCCAAAGTAGCGGCGAATCCTTACCGGGCGCAGTGGGCTTCAACACCGGCGATTACAGTTTCGTCGCTGGCGAAAGTTTATCGCGCAACGCCTCGGTCACCAACAGTTTATTAGCCGACATTAACGGCGATGGACTCCTTGACCACCTGCACGTTGACGACCAACTCAACGTCGCGTTGAATACCGGCAACGGTTTTACCGCCGATATTCCCTGGGGCGATGCCATCAACCAAGGGCTGGCTAAGAACACCAATACCGCGCATGGGCAAGGTAAATTCTTTAGCATCGGCATTGGTCCGTTGCAATGTGGTGATCCGCTCAACCCAGAAGAGTGCTACGTGATTCTCAACCCCGGCAATCATAAAGGCAAAAGCATCGACCGGCCCGAAGTCAAAATCGCGGATATTGATGGCGATGGCTATGCCGACTATCTGCACTCGGAGCAAGATAGTAGCATCAAAGTTCAAGCCAATCCGATTGGACGCACCAACTTATTGCAGCGCGTTGAACGGCCCCTTGGTGCCAAAATAACCGTTGACTATCAACGAGTTGGAAATACTTATCGGCAACCGCACAGCCATTGGGTCATGAGCCGCGTCGAAATAGATGACGGTCATCACACCAACGACGGCGTTGATGTCCAATTGACCACCTTCCGCTATCAGGATGGCTACTTCAATCGGCAAGAGCGAGAATTTTATGGTTATCAAACCGTTATCGAAGAACAGCGGGATAGCACCCAAGGCGATGCCTTATATCGGCGCATCACCCGTGAATACTACAACGATAGCTACTATCGTAAAGGATTGATGTATAAAGAAACAACCACCGACGCGCAGCAACGGAAATTCGTGGAATCGGAACCGGCTTATGTGTTACAGGATATTGACGCGAACACAATCGTCACTGACCTCAATCACCTGACCGCAACCGTATTTCCGCAATTAGTGCGTCAAGATCGGCGTTTCTATGAGGGCCAAGCGACAGCTGGTAAATCGACCTACATCGAATATGGCTATGATCAATATGGCAATATCAATTACGCGCTGGATGCGGCGGATGCAGGCACGCTGGATGATCTCACCTTTGAACTGACCTATTTCAAGGATTTCCCCAACTACATTGTGGGCAAAGCCAACAAAATAGTGATTCGAGGGGGTGGGATTGAAATGCGTCACCGTGAAGCCAACTTTGCTACTGGCACCGGCAACATGATGCAATTGCGCGAATATCTCGAAACCGGGCAAGCCGCGATAACGGATTATCAATATGATCAATATGGAAATAGCATTGTTGCAACGGGCCCCAGCAATCACAAGGGCCAACGGTATACCTTGAGATATACTTATGATAATCAAGTGCATACGAATATCACGCAGAGACGAGATAGCTTTGGCTATAGCTCCAGTGCTGACTATGATTTGAGATTTGGCACCATTACCCAAACGCGGGATGCGAATAACAATCCGATGACCTACAGCTATGACACGCATGGACGATTAGCCACCATGCGGGGCCCTTACGAAATCGACAAAGGATTAACGTATGCCATGCGCTTTGACTATCATCCCAATGATGTCGTGCCTTGGGCTTTGACGCAATACATGGATGACTATCGCAATGCCAACGATCCGATTGAAACCGTGCATTTTGTGGATGGCTTAAAACGAACCGTGCAATTCAAGAAAGACGTTGCGGATCATGGTCAAGATGTCATGCAGGTGAGCAATCGCGTTAAGTTTGACCTCGTGGGTCGCGTGATAGAAAAATACTATCCGGTCACCGAAAGTATTGGTAATCAAGGCGTATTCAATGCGAGTTTTGATGGCGTTACACCAACCGTCATGACTTATGATGTCTTGGATCGCGTCACCAGCGAAACCAATCCGGCGGGTGAACGGCATCGTAAAGTCTATGGCTTTGGTACCGATCGGGATGGAAAACAGCAATTCCAAATCAGCGAGATTGATGCCAATGGCATTCCAAGCGATACATTTTATGATGTTCGGAATTTGCAAACGGCGGTGCTGCAATTTAACAACGGCGGTGCTGAAGTCATTTGGACCAGTTTTAAATTTGATCCGATGAAGCAAATCATCCAAGTGAAGGATGACCAGAACAACATCATGACAGCCGAGTATGATAATTTGGGCCGGCGCACTGTGATTGATAATCCGGATACTGGCAGAGAAGAGCGCGTGTATGACTTAGCTGGGAATCTGATTAAGAAAATCACCGGCAATCTGAGAAATGCGAATTTATCAGAATTGGCGAAAACCCTGACGAAAGTCACAGCGGTTGATATTGCTCATGAAAAAGCGATTGTTTATGAATATGACTTCAATCGCCTGAAGAAGAGGAGTTATCCCATATTCCCCGGCAACGATGTCTTTTATGAATATGGTGATCCAGGCGATCCAGAAAACCGGGCCAATCGGATTTTGAGCATCAAAGATGAATCCGGCGTTGAAGAACGCTTCTATGGCAAACTCGGAGAAATCACCAAAACTATCAAAACGATAGCCTCCGATACGCAAGGCAATAGTGCCAACAGCGTGGAAAATTACACCATGTTGTATGAGTATGATACATGGAATCGGATACGGAACGTGATTTATCCGGATGGCACCTTAAACGCCAACGGTGAAATCGTGACTTATGCTTATGATTCTGGTGGCTTATTAAAATCTATCGCTGGTGAAAAGGATGGCATTAGTTATCCGTACCTCAATCGCATGGAATATGACAAATTTGAGGATCGGATATTCACGGAATTTGGCAACAACGTCCAAACCACCGTGCAATACCATCCAGCGCATCGTCGCCTGATGAGAATGACTACGCAAGGGCCTAATCAGTTGTTCCAACAAATTAGTTATGATTATGACAACGTCGGGAATATGCTGGGCCAAGCGAATGCGGCAGCCGTGACTTCCTCCAGTCAAAAAGGCGGTGCGACTGACTTCAGCTATCAATATGACGATTTATATCGGCTGGTTGGTAGTCATGGTCAATTCGCGCCAGTGAATAAGATTCACAGTTATCAATTGAATATGCAGTACGACACGATTCACAACATTCAGCACAAAACCCAAACGCATAGCATTGGCGAACCGTCGGGGCAACAGGTGTCACAACAAAAAACCAGTTACGACTGGTCATACGGTTATGGCGGCCAACAACCCCACGCGCCCACGCAAATTGGCAATCGGACCTACCGATATGATGCCAATGGCAACCAACTTAGCTGGACGCACGGGCAAAACACCCAGCGCAACACAATTTGGGATGAAGAGAATCGGATTCAATTGATGAGAACCGGCGGTCATGCGATCACCTACAAATACAACCATGAAGGCAAGCGCGTCATCAAAGATGGGCCCCAAGGCGAAACCGTGTATGTGAGTCCCTACTACACCATTCGCAACGGCTCGACTGGCACCAAACATATTTATGCCAACAAAACGCGCATCGTCACAAAAATGGCAAAAAAAGAGGCACAGAAAAATGCCAAAGACAGCACCCCAGAAGAAAAAGAGCGGTACTTTTACCATCGGGATCACCTAGGCAGCGGAGCCTACATCACCGACACCGACGGAGAAATATACCAACATCTGGAATACTTCTCGTTTGGTGAAATCTTCGTCGAAGAAGTGAGCAACATCCAGCGAACCCCATACTGGTTCACCGCCAAAGAACTCGACGAAGAAACAGGGCTCTACTACGTCGAAGCCCGCTACTTCGACCCAAGAGCAAGCATTTGGCTATCCGTCGACCCGATTATGGACAGCTATTTAGATGGTTATCCCAATAAGGGGGTGTTTGAGCCGACTAATTTGGGGGTTTATACCTATGTAGGAAACAACCCCATCATGTTTGTTGATCCGACGGGGTTGAGTAGAATACTTTTTGGTCGTTAATAATTTTTTTCTCGTTCCAACGCTCCGGTGCAATGCCATTAACTTAAGGGCAGACACACAGGTCTGCCCCTACAAAACCCCGCGTATTCAATGGCTGTAGGGGCGAACCTGCGTGTTCGCCCTCCTTAAGTTAATGGCATTGACGCTCCGGTGGGGTAAAGGTCTGCCCGTTGCGTTGGTTTGGCATAAGTACAACGGTTATAGGGATTGAGCGGGTTGTGTGCAGTAATTGAATTCGTTGTACTTTTATTGATTATTTTTGGTGAAAATGGATACTTTATGAGGTCATAAAAATGGGCGATTTGGCAACCATTCAATATGTTTTAGACAAAAAGGGTAAAACCACGAGCGTGGTTGTCCCTATTGAGCTTTGGCGAGAAATTGAAGCGACACTGAATCCTAACAATAGAATGTCAGTCAGTCGGATAATGCTTGGGATGTGCTAGAAAGTCTGATTGGTACTGTACCAGCACCGAGTGATTGGGCTATTCATCATGATCATTATTTATACAACATTCCTAAAACTCTTTTTAATGAGTGACGTTGGAGCATCACGAATGGGTTACAACGCTAGATCGTTGGAACCAGAAATTTTAATAAACATCCCGTCTTGGCCCCACTTTTACAATTAAAACCAGCAAGACATTGTCATCTATTTCATAAATCACACGATAATCTCCAACACGAATACGGTAATGATTATCAATGCCTTGGAGTTTTTTATAGCCAGGTGGACGAGGATTTTCAGCTAACTTCATGATTTTAGGTTTTAGTCGTATTTGAATGGCTTTATTGAGTCGCTTAATTTGACGTGTAGCAGCCGGCGTGTATTTTATTGAGTATGTTGCCATTGAACTACCACCCCACTTCTTTATCAAGTTGTTCTGAAGAAATGGTACCGGTTTCATAAGCTTCTTTAAGCGCGTCACGAGCGTCGGCACTGTCAATGCAATCTTCAAGTTCTTCAATCAGGTAAACGTCTTCTATTGGGGCAACCGCTAACCAGACTTTATCTTTGTAGATCAAAGTGACACGCGCCATTTCTTGAGCAACAGTTTCAAAAAATTCTTCCAAAGTTTCGTCCACACAAATAGTTTTTACCGGTTGTTTGGTATAACGCTCAATACATTCTTTCAGTTGTTTACATACCTCAGTATCTTCTATCGGCACCACCACCAAAAAGACTTTCTTTTGGTAAGTCAAAGTCATACGATCTTTTTCAAGCATGGTGCGCTCAAGCAATTCTCCCAAAGCTAACGATAATTTAGTCTCTTTATTTTGACTGGCATCGACTTTGATAGATTTTAATGTTTCTAAAGTATCAAGGACTTTTTCGTAAACGGCAAAATCCAAAAAAATTCCTCTTTGCTGCTCTTGAGTATTTATGTTCATGATAAATTAATGCTCTGAATTAGGAATTACAAGGATTAAAAACTGTCTGAATCAGACAATTTAGTACAACCAATTTAGTACAACAGATTAACGGAATAAACGGATACAATACCTTCGCTGCCAAATATCCAATCCGTTGAGTCCGTTAATCCGCTGTACTAAACGAGAGCCATTATACTCATCAATCTAAATCAAAGAGATAATGGGTTTTCAAGTTCAACGGACTTTCGGGAAAGACATCGCGGATGATGATGGTAAAGCTGCTTAAATCGTCACGAGTGAGTCCGGCACAACGATCTCTTAATATGTCTTCGGGGCGTGAAAAACTTGGAGACAAAACATCTAATCTCAAATTATCTTCTTCTGGTGAGTTAATTGTCACTATACCATCTGTACCGAATTTTGATTTGGCATCCAAGAAAAAGTGAGGATTTTTATAATTTCCATCTTTATTAATACCATAAATTCCAGCCGTCGTAATAATAATATTGCCACCATTACCCTCATGCGCTGTAGCTTTAATTGTAGGCTCTGTAGGGTTCTCTATCGTACTATTATCCTCAAGCACGAAAAGTTTAGCATTAAGAGTGATATTGCCACCATCACCTTGTCCAGTTTTAACATCACTAGAAATATGACTATCAGTTAAGTATAAATAACCGGGAGAAGTAAGAAATATTTGACCACCACCAGAACGTTCAGCCTCTGTTGTTATAGAAGAACCAACCATACGCAATGATTCGGTAACGTTTAAAACGATATTGCCAGCGTCGCCTAAAGCTCCTTCATATCCATCGAATGGTAACGAACTATTTGCTAACAAAAAACTTTCATTAGCTAGTTGGATGTGATTAACATTTAGAACTATTTTTCCTCCTTGTCCTTTTCCATAAGTGGAAGCTGATATTTTTCCCACACCATCTCTCATAATTAATTCATTGGCAGTTAACACTATTTCACCAGCAGAACCTGCTTTATCAAAATCGAAAAATGGTTCTTCAGGATTTAACAGGGGATTGGAATAAGGATCAGTTGACGAGGAAAAACCATTTCTACGGCTTAGAGTTTCACCAAAACCTTCTCCTGATATAATAATGTGTTGTGTAATATTCGCATATATATTACCTCCTTGTCCGGTTCCGTAGGTATTTGAGTTAATTTGGGCACCTTTTCCAACAAGACTTAATTGTCTAGCTTCTAAGTTTATCTCTCCGGCTTTACCACTTCCAATGCTGGCAGTGCTGATTTGGGCTCCATCTTTTAAGGTAATATCTCTAGCTTTTAATGTAATGTTACCGGCATTACCACCAACCTCTTCAGTTTGTGCCCCTATGACGCTAATTCCTTGATTATCACCTGATAAAATAATATCTTCAGTGGTCGTGATATTGATATGCCCACCATCTCCTTCATAAAAAGCATGAGTGCTAATATGTCTACCTTCCTTGAGATGTAATTGTCGAGCATTTATTGTTATATTACCCCCTGGTCCTGTCTTCCATGATCTTGTAAAAATGGGTGTTTCGAGAGTGTAGAAAAAATCATCTGTTGGAGAACTTTCATCACCAACACCGGCAATTTCAAACAAACCACCATTCACATCAATATTTATGTCACTACCTTTTCCCATGCCATAATGATCTGCAATAAGCCATCCCTTATTCAAAAAGAATTGGTTGGCTTTGATATTAATTTCTCGCCCATATCCGTCTTCACCCAAAGTATTAGCATCTACTAGGCTGTTTTCGAGAACAAATTTTCCACTACGAATATAAATAGTGCCTCCATTTTCACCACTGACTGTCATTTGAATATTTTTAGTGGTGATAGTTCCTGGTTTTGTACCAGCACTAAAATTTAATCCGGTTTCAGTTGGTATAATTTCACCTTCTGAAGCAATGCTGGCTAAATTGAGTCTTCCTGATTTAGCTGAGATTCTTGAAGACATTAAGGTAAAAATAGCAATGCCAAGCTCATTTTGTTCATAAGCAGGAGAAGAATCACCTTCCAAACTTAAATCACCACCAATAAGGGATAAAGTAAAAATTTTATCCGAGTCTAATTTATCTGGTTCCACCTTTTCTGCACTCACAATAAGTTCACTACCTTTAACAGAAATCGCTCCAGGCGAATCCGTCAAAAACCCAAACGACTCAATCGGTGCAACCGTTAAAACGCTATCGTTGGGATTTCTGGCATGAAATATTCCGCCGTTGCCAAGACGCAAATAATCCGCAGTGCTGGCATGAAAACTACCTTGCACGTCCAGTCTGGCATTGGGTCCAAACATAATCCCATACGGATTAAGGAAATACATATCCGCATTGGGGATTGTGGAGCGGATTAACCCATCAATTTTTGAGGGATTACCACCGGTCACGCGGCTTATCACATTTTGAATTGAGTCGGGCCCTGAAAAGGTCGCGCTTTCCAATCTTTGCAAATTAAAGTCTTGAAAGCTATGGAAAAGATTTCCACCGTGTTGTTGGCCCAAGTCGGGCCCAATTTGATAGTCGGGGCCCGTTAAATTTTGCACCGCGCCCAAGGTGCCATCAGTAACAACTTCGGCTTGGGTCGGTATGCCTACCATCATACACGCTAGGGTCATGCCTACCGTTACCCATTGTTGCCAATTTAACATTTTTTTATACTCCTCCATTAAAGAAAACTATAACGCATTGTATATAAGAAAAAATGAAAAAGCAACTACACGGATTGTAGTAATATTAAGTACCGAGAAGAACGGTCAAGAGTTCAAAAAACCACAATCCTTTCTCCAGCCCCCTGTCCCCTTTCACCTATATAACCAAACGCGCATTAATGAAATGAGTTTATCAGTGTCTACTGGTTTGGAGAGATAGTCGTTGGCCCCGGCTTCGATACATTTCGCTTTGTCCCCTTTCATGGCTTTGGCAGTGAGAGCAATAATCGGGAGTTTGCGGAAATTGGGAGATTGTCTGATCTGTCGCATGGTCTCATAACCATCCATTTCTGGCATCATAATATCCATTAAAACCAAAGCAATATCAGAATTTTCTGCTAATAGTTTTAGGGCTTCATGACCGTTATCAGCAGAAACCACTTCCATATTTTTGTCTTCTAGTACCGTCGCCAAAGCAAAAATATTTCGCATATCGTCGTCAACAATCAAAACCTTTTTCTGCGCTAAAATTTTTTCTTTGTCATGTACCATCCGAAGCAAATAGCGTTGTTCTTTTGGTAAATCGGATTCAACTTGATGAAGAAATAGGGTGGCTTCGTCTAATAAACGTTCTGGTGAACTCACCGATTTAATCGGTAATTCATCAGCACATTGGAGTAATAAAGCTTCTTCTTCAGTGGTCAACTCTCGATCGGCATAAGTGATCAAGGGAACCTGACATAATCCTGATTCTTGTTGCATTTGCTCCAATAATTTAATGCCGGATTGCTGTTCTATATCCATATCCAGAATAATGCAATCAAACGCGATTTTTTTGAGATGTTGTAAGGCATTAGCTCTTGTGACTGCTAACGTAATATTAACTTCTTTGGTATCAAGCAAGGCCAAAATTTTTTGCTGATGTACTTCACTATCAGCAATCACTAACAGATTTTTCACAGTTTGCGCCAAAAATTGTTCGATTTTTTGAAAGGTTTCAGCAAGTTGTTCCAAACTCACCGGTTTGATGAGATAACCAATAGCGCCCATTTTTTTCGCTTCTAAGCGTTGGTCAAAAGCGGAGATGAAGTGAACTGGGATATGCCGCGTATCAGGATGATCTTTCAGGTGTTCCATCACTGTCCAACCATCAATACTCGGTAAACCGATATCGAGTATAATGGCATTGGGTTTATACTTTTCGGCTAATTCTAAACCCATTCTACCTTCTTCAGCGAGCAGACATTTAAACCCGCTTTCTCTGGCTGATTCCAGGAGCAAGTGTGAAAATCGCCGATCATCTTCAATAATTAACAGCGATTTATCGGCTGGTTTTAAGTTCTCTCTATCGTCTATGATAGGTTCTATCGTTTTATCACTTAATTCGGTTTTTTTAAGTGATGATGTTTCTGAAGGCGTTATGACATCAGGTAGTTGGGGCGATGAAGGTGGTTTTATTTCAGAAAGTTGGGATGATTCTAAGCGATTAGTATTTTGAACCTTGGCATTTTTATTGAGCTTTTCTGGCAAAGAAAGTGTGAAGGTACTGCCCTTGCTTTCCTCGCTATGCAGAGTAATTTCACCGCCTAAAAGTCTAGCAAATTGACGAGAAATAGATAATCCTAATCCGGTCCCTCCATAAGATCGTTGCGTGGAACCGTCAACTTGTTGAAAAGCTTTAAAGATAATATTTTGTTTCTCTTGAAGAATACCAATCCCGCTATCTGAAACGCTGAAGGATATAAAATCCTCTTTGGATTTCTGTACTATCAGTTTAATGTCGCCTTGCTGGGTAAATTTAAACGCATTGGATAACAAGTTATTGAGAATTTGTTTGAGCCGTTGCTCGTCTGTGTATAAGTGAGTAGGAGACTCTTCTGCTATGGTTATCTGAAAATTAAGTCCTTTTTGTTCCGCTATCGGGCGAAATTTCTGTTCAATTTTTTCGAGTAACTCAGTGAGTGAAATATCATTGGCATGAATTTCAACTTTACCAGCTTCGACTTTGGATAAATCCAAAATATCGTTGATCAGGGTGAGCAAATCTGCACCAGCACTATGAATCGTTTTAGCATATTCTATTTGTTTATCGGTTAAATTACCGGGTTTATTATTGGCTAATAATTGCGCTAAAATTAATAAACTATTCAATGGGGTGCGTAATTCATGAGACATATTCGCTAGAAATTCGGATTTATAGCGACTGGCTAATTCTAATTCATTGGCTTTGGTTTCTAAGGCGACTTGCGTTTTTTGCATTTTGACTTGGGTTTGTTCCAAGGCAAAATTCTTTTGTTGCATGTCTGTTTTTTGCCGTTCCAATTCTTTGGTGCGCTCTTCTAATTCTTCATTGGTTTGCTTTAATTCTTCTTGTTGGGTTTGTAATTCCTCTGATTGACTTTGCAATTCTTCGGCTTGGCTCTGAAGTTCTTCATTGTTATGCTTAAGTTCGGCTTGTTTATGTTGTAATTGCTCGCGTTGATCTTGCAATTCTTCATTAACTTGTTGCATTTCTTCTTGCTGAGCTTTAAGTTCTTCTGATTGCACTTGTAATTCTTCACTTTGCTGTTGGCTTTGCTCTAGCAAAGTTTGCATTTTCAAGCGTGATTGGGCGGTGTTGATAACTATCCCAATCGTTGGCATGACTTGTTCTAAAAAGTTTTGTTGGATATCGGTGATTGATTGGGAGAAACCAATTTCAATGACGGCTTTTATGGTATTTTCATACAAACAGGGCAGAAGTAATACAGAATGGGGGAGTGCATTGGTTAAACCAGAACGGATAATCGAATATCCTTCTTCGGGCGTTTGTGTGATTAAGAGCGTTTTTTGTTCTAACGCGGTTTGTCCAACTAATCCTTCTCCAACTTGAAATTGCGTGGGACGATCATTGGCAATATAGGCATAACTGGCTATCATTTGCAAAGTGCCTTTTTTATCTTTTTGCGTTTCTTGCCAGAGATAAAATAATCCAACTTGTGCTTGTGCATAAGTGGTTAAATAAGAAATGGTATTTTTGGCTAAGGTGGTGATATTTTGTTCACCATTGAGCAAGTCATTTAATTGCGTTTGTCCGGTTTTTAACCATGTTTGTTTGTCTCGTTCCAAGTTCAAAGTTTGCAGGTTTGTTACCATGACTTGGACAGCGGCATAAATACCAGTCGCCACTTTTTCTGATTTTAATTGGACTTCAAAATTACCGGCAGCGATTTGTTCCGTGATATAAGCAATTTCAGCAGGTTCCCCCCCCACTTGTTTGAGAATATCTTTACTAATAAAATAAGTCGCTATGAGGGCCATCAAAAAACCCAATAGCGTAGCGATTCCCAAAATGAGCATACCGTCTAGCGCAGTTTTTTCCATTGTTTTCGCATCTTGGGCGATTTTATGGTGAAGCATTTCTTCAACTTCATCCGCACCGGTAATGAATTGTTCAAAAATGACATCAAATTTGTCATCCAAAATTTGATCTTGCAGTTTTTGATTACCAAAAGTGTTGTCAAATCGCAATTGTGCAATTTTTCGGAAAGCTTCTATGTCGGTTTTTACGGAAAGTAACTTACTTTCTATGACTCTATCCTTAACCGCATAAAAAATACCTTCTGCATTTGTGCCCCCTTTCAACATCGCCTCGACATACCAAAGGCTCTCATCAAGCAGTTGCCAGACTTTTTCGATAACTTCCTTGTTTTCAGCCCCGACAATAATCTCTTCAAACCAAAGATGGGCGGTGGTGGCGGTGAGTTTAATTTCCATGGCGGCATCGGCAAGGGGCGCGTTTTTCATGCCGACTTCTTTGCTAACCGAATACAGTGTTCTTATTTCAGCAATACCGAGAATGCCAGCGATAAGAATAATCGTTGATACTGACAAAAAACCGATTAATAATTTGGTTTTAATTTTCATGATAAATTTTTCCTAATCACTCATGTTATGCACAATGCTTCCAAAAAGCTTGATTCTTAATTTCAAAAAAAATATATGAGACTATTTTTATGCGAATTAAGGGTTAAATAAGTCATTGAAAAATTTGATGGTGGAAAGGAATGATTTGGTGTATTTCGACCGATTAACTTTCTAACATACTGTTTTTCAATGAAAGAAATTTTTTAACGCTTAATTCGCATGTTTCTAATGTTTTAAATGGATTGAGTGATTTTCATATTGCCGATGGTTAAATGTAATGGCAATTTAGGTTGTTGTGGTAAACCTAATGCTTCACGGTGTTTAAGGAGTGGTTCACATTGCACGGGTACCCATAAATAACCTTCAGTTTCTTGAATATCTGATTCATAGGTAAATGCAATTTTTTGCGCCTGAAATTTTTTCCAATGAGTTTTTATGGGGGGTTCTTCGTTACGGATAACAGAAATATGCGTACCCCATAATGGTGCTTGGATATTTTTGGTGCGATAAGTTTTTATGCTAAATTGGTAGCGTAAATAGCGTCCTAATTCTGGATCACATTCGATGATTAACCACCATTTTGTGGTTTGACCATCTCGACGAATGAGTTTACCTTGGTTATTCAAGGGTGGACTATAGCGAAAAATGCCAGTTGATCTGAATTCCATTTTTATTGTTTGTTGTGTTGCTTCAAATAGTTCAATAGCGAGTGTGGTCTACTGGGATCGAAGTGTACGCTTCGTGTTTGTCGTTACCTAGAACACGCATAGATGGTGGGTTGTGCAGTTTGAGCTTTTTTCGGGATATTTTTATGTTCACGATTTCTCCCTCCCCCTAACCCCCTCCCGCTGGGAGGGGGGACCGCTCAGTGGTATTTTCCTATCTATTAGCCAAAACAAGAAATAATATATAATACAATTATTTATCGTTTTTACCCCAAAATAGGAAAATACCACTGAGCGGTCCCCCCTCCCAGCGGGAGGGGGTTAGGGGGAGGGAGAAATCGTGAACACAAAAACAACATGAAAAATACACCTCCAAAAAAGCTCAAACTGCACACCCTAGCATAGATGGTGGGTTTCGCTTCGCTCTACCCATCCTACAAATAACTCAATTGAATTCTCATTCCTGAGAAATGTGTAAGTTCCTCTTTGGTGTTTTTTCTGTCCCCTTTTTTTTGAACAAAAACCGCCACACATAACTTCTAGGCACAATCTCACCGGTTGAAAGATATATCAATACCAACGGATCACGTAACGTCCATTCCATCCAGTTTTGGGCCCAGCGTTGACCACAAAATAACAATTGATCGCCAATTTCTAACTCTTCCGATTCTTCTGGTAACAGAATTGATTGTTTACCGCGTATTAATAATAAAGGAAGACAAGCTAATTTGTCATCACGGCTTCTTGGATCGCGGCTCAAGCATTCCAAGTTAACTGGATCGCCTTTTAAAATTGTTTCGCAAATTGCCGGGGCATCGGTACGATCTATCGTGATTTCCCAAAGGTTAGGTACTGTGCTGTCTAACAGATTTCTAAGATAAGCAATCAGTTGATGCGTCCATTGCTGACTCTGCTGTTTGGCTAAGCCGATAAAATCTATCAGTAAAGATGTCGTTAGCAAGAGGCGAATATGATTAGCAATAATTATACTGGGTTGCATGACAATATCTGCTTTTGCCGCATCAAAAATAATTTGATTGGCTGCCTGATTTTGTCTAAGAACGATAAAAATACTTGGATTTAATTCACGAGCTGTCATAACAATTGATAAGTTATTCACATCATCGTTAGTACCGGCAATAATACCAACCGCCTCTTCAATATGTGCTTGTTGCAAAGTATCTGCTTCAGTGCCGGGTCCGACCACATATTCTCCTCTTGGATAACCGGTCATTCCGGGGGCAGCTTCAATAACCACCAAACGAATATCTTTTTCTCCTTTAAATTGTTCGTAAATCGCTTTACCAAAACGCCCATAACCGCAAAGTATCCACAAACCTTGTTGAGGAGGATTTAAGGGTTTGCATGAAGCTATATTGATATCGCCAGTCAAACATTCACGTAACAATTGAAGGCCCGGAGAATGCAGAGCGGTATGGAGTTTACGCGCAAAAATGTTAAAAGGGTTTATTAGGTGATCAGTACCAAAAGAATCCATATTGGCAGCCACCTCGTGGGAATCGACCCGTGCGATGACGGTTAATGCTGGTTTAATCAGTTTGGAAGTAATGGCAATCTGTAAATTGGCGAGATTGTCATTGGTTAATGCGACAATACCTGCACAGTGGGGATTTTCCAAACCGCCTTCAACAAGATGAATTGGTTTACTGGCATCAGCACAGAGTTTGGGCACATAAACTGGGTAATTTTCCATGGTAAGAACATCAATACGCACCTGCCTAATTTCTATGACAACAGCCCGCATAAAGCGTTTTTCTAAGGCACTGACTAAAGCACGACCGGTATCACCATAGCCACAAATCAAGTAAAAAACTTCATGTATATTCCTTGTGGCACGAGCAAAGCGTTTTTCGATCACTATGCGTCGTAATGCTTCATCTTGGACCAGCGTGAGCAAAGTACCAATCGCATAAATCCATGCTATAACAGTCATATAGAGTGAAACAGTTACCCACATGCGTTGTGCAACCGAGAACTCATAAGGAATCTCACCAAAGCCAATGGTAGTTCCCATAAAAGAGACAAAATAAAAGGCGTGGAAAAAATCCATATACCAAGTATTGCCTTTATTATCCACACCTGG
>Ga0233403_10000142_pt1 | contig 31276 bp, 22 predicted proteins | sample Na_oxic_1_MG_FD_179866 | JGI IMG/M metagenome (GOLD analysis project Ga0233403, IMG submission 179866) | Seawater microbial communities from Saanich Inlet, British Columbia, Canada - Na_oxic_1_MG | ecosystem: Environmental > Aquatic > Marine > Inlet | place: Canada: British Columbia | collected...
TTTAGAAAGGGATTAGATTATTATGGTTTCAACGAAAATCTCCAAACACTATTCAAACTAATCCCTTCTAAAATATAATCCTTGTAGTTATTGAACCATTTCCAAACTCTATTTGGACAAGCCGTTCTGACTTTTTCCGGGCATAGCTACCAAGTTGATTCAGACAATTTTTTGAATCAACAACGTGGATTCAATCCGTTGCCCAATACTGGAGTACCAAACCGTGCAAGCTACGGCTTGTGTGTATTTTATTCAAGCGGAAAACGCTCTAATAAGAACAGAGATACAAATGTCTTTAGATGAAGAAATCAAAATAGCAAGACAACAAATTGTGAAAGATGGTTATGATATGTCGGTTGGTGAATTGATGAGCCTCTATAAAGAGCAGGAACTTATTATTAGTCCGGCTTTTCAACGCTATTTTAGATGGGATGAGGGACAAAAAACCAAATTCATCGAATCGCTGCTATTAGGCATACCGATTCCACCCATTTTTGTTTTTCAAACGGATGAGGGTACTTGGGAATTGGTAGATGGTTTACAACGTCTTTCGACGCTATTTGAATTGGCCGGCATTTTGACCGATAGCGACGGAAAACGTATGCCCCCTTCAATCCTGCAAGGCACCAAGAAATTACCGAGTCTGGCAGATCAATCATGGGAAAATGGGCTAACTAAAGTACAACAATTTGACATTAAACGGGCACGGATTCGGGTTGAAATTTTGGGTAAAGGTACGAATCCCTACACGAAATTTGAACTGTTTCAACGTTTAAATGAAAGTGGTTCTATTTTAACCGAACAAGAAATTCGCACTTGTAGTATGGTGATGGTTAACGACGCTTTTTATCACTGGATTGTTAAACTTTCAAAATCTGAACCTTTTCTTGCAATGACAGCCCAAACCAAAGAGGCTCAAAATAAACAAACCCCCATTGAGTTAACCTTACGTTTTTTAATTCATCGACAAATCCCTTATCAAAGTGGATTGAATGTTCATGACTATCTTAATGACGGTATGTTAAGGTTAGCGGATAGTTATCCAGGCGATGAGAAAGTTGACTTTCGTCTGGAAGAAAAGATTTTTTTCAACACTTTTTCTTGGTTAAATGACACCATAGGTGAAGAGGTTTTTAAACGATGGTATCGGAACGAAAAACGTTTTAAAGGCAAATTTCTGGTTTCCGCTTATCAAACCATAGCGGTGGGGGTTTCTAAACATCTTGATACCATTACACAAATCGAAAACCAGAAGGAATGGATGCTAAACCAAATTGATCGGCTTTGGGAAAATAACCTTTATTCCAAATACTTGACGAGTGGTACCCAAGGTGCAATGCAACTGGCTAAATTACTCCCCAAGGATTTTTTTCGTCCATGAACAAACTTCGTACTATTTCTGATATTCAAAATCACTTAAACAACGAGTTGGGATGGCGTATACAAGAAATAGATAACCTGAAAAAGGTTATTCCACGGGTTGATTCTATACAAACTCGAAGTTTGCTCAGAGCCGGCATTCCGATTCTCTACGCACATTGGGAAGGATTTGTGAAAAATTCGTCGGAAGCTTATTTAAATTTTGTTGCTCATCAAGGATTATCTTATCGGGAATTAAAAACGTGTTTTATTCTCTTTGGATTAAAAACAGAAATTGAACAGCTGGTAGAAACAAAAAAAATCACACCGAATATACAAGTTGCCAATTTTTTTTTGGACAAATTGGATAAGAAAGCCAAAATATTCTATAAAGGTGTTATTAATACACAATCAAACCTCAGTTCATCAGTATTTGAAGAAATTGCCAGCTCTATAGGTATTGATTCTACGCGTTATCAATTAAAATACAAATTAATTGATGAAAGTTTGTTAAAAAGAAGAAACCAAATAGCGCATGGTGAATATTTGGATATTGACTCTGATGGCTATCAGAATTTAAGTCAGGAATTGGTGGCACTCATTCGCGCTTATAAGACAGATATTGAAAATTCAATTGCTTTAGAGTCTTACAAATCATAGATTATGCGACTGGTGCTGAGTATATCAAAACAGTGGTGGGCAAACGGGCAAGTGAATTTTTCATTTTAACAAGTTTTTGTGCCCACTTACCCACCCTACCGACTCACTGCCATTGAGTTAAGGGCAACCATAAAGGATTGCCCCTACGTAATTCATTGATTTTGTAGGGGTAATCCCTTGTGGTTACCCCAATTAAAATCCTTAATTCAATGGCATTGACCCTACCGACTACAAGGATTATATTTTAGAAAGGGATTAGATTATTATGGTTTCAACGAAAATCTCCAAACACTATTCAAACTAATCCCTTCTAAAATATAATCCTTGTAGTTATTGAACCATTTCCAAACTCTATTTGGACAAGCCGTTCGGACTTTTTCCGGGCATACCGAAAGAGTTTCGTCCGTCGCCTTTTCTCCAGATGGCCGCTATGCGCTGTCTGGCTCACTAGATCAAACGCTGAAACTGTGGGACGTGTCAGTACGGGTGTGGGTTCAAGTTTTAAAGAACGTTTTTCTTGTATCACCTCTGTTAGAGAAAGACGTTGAGTGATACACGGTTGAGTTTCTTCAGAGGGATTGACTCGAAACCGAAAATCTTGCCCTATGTCTTGATAAGACAAGGGTAAGGTGTCCGACACCTTAATATTATCCAAACGGGGTGTTTTAAGATAATAAGTCAGTGAGGTTGAAATACTCACCTCAGTTGTTATCTCTTTGGGACTGAAGGTGATATGTTGTCCGTCAATCTAACTAATCCCATTGAACGACCCGGTGCCTTTTATTGTCAGTTTGACCTTATTGTGATTGAGTGAGGCCACATTTGTTGCCTTTGAGTAATTGGTATTTGTCCGTGGGTGTTTGTCCCATTTTTGTCCAACACCATTGATACAGCGTCCTTAGTGAGGCAGCAGTTGTTGAATTGGACAAAACATGCTCCACATCCAGTAGAGAAAGAATTTTACCCCCGTGTTCAACTTCATCAAAACCGTTAACAAGCTTTTTTAATTCACCTTTAGGATGACGGATCGTTTCTACATCGCCTTCATAATCGATTAAATCAGTCGATAGTACCAAATTGATGGCATTAGCATCAGCAAAATAATAGGCTTCAAGCATATAAATCAAGAAATGTACAGCAGCGCGATGTTTGTTATCTATCTCGATAGAGTTGAAAAACTTCTTGGGCAAGTTCTTTCCACTCATATTCTAAGTCATCTATTAGCAATACTTAGTGATGTTTTGACTTGTTAATATATTTTCTCGCGGCAAATCCAATGTGAGTGGCTTTGTCAGGAATTTTCTGATCATTTTTGCCAATGATGTTAACTTTTCGTTCCTTCTTTTTAGGACGACGTTGGTTAATAAATCTAATCACTTCAAAATGGCAACGGCCCGCTACTTCAGGCTGAGACTGAAGAGAATCGAATAATTTGGGAAGATGCTTTTCTTCCGTTCTTCCGGTCACCAGCAAGCCAAAATGGAAAAATGGCCAAGTGTTATCTGGAGCGTTCTATATTCTATTAATTTTCACTCTGTGCGGCAATCATTTCCGCCATATATAAGGAGCCGGTTGCGTAATCTTCCAGCAAGTCTTGGATGTCTTCAATTTCACTCACTCTTTTCATAATGGTTTGCCCACGATCATCAAGCTCTACCGCTAACAGTTGTTCGGGTTCAAATTGGCTCATCAGCACCGGAGAATGGGTGGCAATAATGACTTGCTTATTCCATTGTTTGGTTGCAGTTTCTATCGCTTTAGCGAATACCGACAAAGCCCAGGGGTGCAACGATAAATCCGGTTCATCCAATAAAATCAAGCTACTGTCCGGTTCAGAAAACAGGGCGGTGAGTTGAATAAGCATTTGCAGTTGCCCATCCGAAATCCCCGACGCTTGAATCGGTTGTCGTCGCAGTTTATCTATAAAACTGGCATAAACACTGTTAGGGCCGGTTTGTTCAATCACAAGGGCTTTAAAAGAAGGGAAACTGTCTTTCATAAAGCCCATGATAGTGTCATAACGTGTATCCAGCACCTGCTTATCACGAAGGTTACGCAAGATTGACCATAGATTTTCAGCCCGTCCCGACAGACGTGTTTCATAGCTGCTTTCCGAACCCAGTGTGCGTAGTTTATAAAAATTGGCCGAACGGGCATGATAGTAGCGGATACCACGTAATAGTTGATCCAAACCGGTGATTTCGTGGGTGCTGGACTTCAAATCCGTCATATTTAAAAAGTCTATATATCTCGTTAAGCTGGTTTTTTCTGGATCAATCAGTTTTCCTAACTCATTAAACGGTAGTTTCTCTTGAAAACCCTGAAATACGGCCTTATCGCTACCCATTTTTCGGTCAATCAGAACTTTGTTTTGGCGCTTTGAATATAATTTTTCGCCAATAAACTTTTCTATCCGCCCGGATGAATATCCAAATAAGGTTTCATAACGTGTTGTCTGAGTTTCAATGCCAATAGAGATAAAGGCACCCTCGTCGGCGCCTTCCCAAAGTAAACCAATACCATGACTTCTATTCGACGCAGCGATATCGACTCCTCGAATGCCACATTCTCGCACAAACCACAGTGCGTCCAATAAAGCCGACTTACCGGCACCGTTTGGACCAAACAGAACCGTCAAGGGCTGGGTATGAAGCGATACATCTGCTAATGAGCGAAAGTTTTTGACAGCTAAGCTAATTAATTGATTTGGTGACATCATTTAAGTTTTTAAAACCGTTGGTATAGTATGTATGTAAGAATCATATTTTGGCCGGAATCCAAGATTTATCTTGGGCCTACCAAATTCAAGTTTGGACCCCAGTTTCTGGATAGGCATTACCTACCACGTCCAATAAATTCCGTTAATAGCGGTTCAACTTATTTGCCATCACGTTCGTCGTTCCATAGTCTGGGTCTGACTCGATTTTTAATGAAGTCCAAGCCGCCTATTTGCCTACCTACTGTCCCTCCGTTTCCGAATGGGATAATAGGCAACCCGTTTGAGTCAGCAACTGGTCACCCAGGGTACCGCCTTCTTGAAGCAGTGGTTCTCCCAATATAGCTTGGATTTCTTCTTTTAATATCCGAATAAACTCGTCTTTCTGTGCCTGAAATCCCAGATTCCGATTAATCTTAAACAATGGCCACAATAAACTTTTCCAGTTATCCAGTTCTGTGGAGGCTCTCCAGATTTCTTCTACCAGTTGATCTGAAACCGGAATGCGGGCAGTAATCTTAAATTCTTTTGCTTTATTTTATCAGAAATCATCATTTTCTGGGTTGGGGATTTGTTTGTCTAAAATTTGGGGTATTCTCTCAAAAAAATTCCAAAAACTTAAAAAGTGAGTTTTATTAATAAAAATTGGTAATTAATCTCTTTGTGCATTAATTTTTTTTATGATTATACCTTGGTTTTAGTTTTTTTATGCTGATTGATTGGAGACTATTAGAATTGTTGACTTTAGGACTTACGCATTGACAAATAAAATAAATTAAAAAAATCATAGACTTATATAAAAAACGTGCCAAATCAACGGGATCAATTATCTAAATAAAATCAATGACTTATTTGCTTGGCTGCGTAAGTCCTAACACAATAAACAGATAGCACTTATTTATGAGAAAGTCTACTCTCCTGTTAAAAATAAAACCTAAAAAGGGCACCCAAATAATATTTATATTATTAACTGATGTTACGCACTAAGCTTCTGCAACTCAACAAAACTAATAAAGTCTTGATTTTTAGAGTGGCTCATCGTTATAGCTGGAGTCTAAAGCTTCAGCTTTGGCTTTAGAAAGGATTAATGGGTGTGATATTTTTAAATCAACTACCGGGATTATATTTTAGAAAGGGATTAGATTATTATGGTTTCAACGAAAATATCCAAACACTATTCAAACTAATCCCTTCTAAAATATAATCCTTGTAGTTATTGAACCATTTCCAAACTCTATTTGGACAAGCCGTTCTGACTTTTTCCGGGCATAGCTACCAAGTTGATTCAGACAATTTTTTGAATCGGCTCAAAGCTGAAGCTTTGGACTCCAGCTTAACAATCCACTTTAATCAACTAAAAAAGGATTTTGAATCGTCAACGTGGATTCAATCCGTTGCCCATGTTGTAAATCTTCAGAGTACAGTATTTTACAGTTAGCCGATAATGCAGCCGCGATAATAAGAGAATCATAAAATGAATATTGCCATCGTTCCATTATCTTGACGGCCTTAATATAGAGTTCCATATTAGCAAACACTTCACAAAGTGGTGTCAATACTTGGCTCATATATTTTTCAGCTTCTTGTGAGGTTAAGGGGGTTTCAAATTTACGGGTGGCAACGTTCATAAATTCTTGTACAACTTGAAAACTGATAATACCTTTTTGAGTTTTTAGGGCAGTGGCTATCAATTCACGCGCTTGTTTGCGTTTGCGCGGGGCGTGTGAATCAAACGTATAAATTAAAATATTGCTATCCATGAAGAATTTATCGTTCATTTAATTCATCCCTGGTAAAAGTACGCCCTACTTGTACGTGTGATAACTCATTCATCAGTTGAGTATAATTATCTACTGGCTGATTTTGGTCTATGTAGCGATTAAGCCACTGCCGAAATTCGGCTTCAAGTGTTGTCTGTTGACGTTGCGCCACCAAAATGGCTTTCTGAATCAGCTCTGGTTCGGCGTTTAAAGTAATTTCTTTTAGCATAAATGCGTCCCGTCATGATTTTTAAGATGATTACAAATTGTCCGGAGCAGGATTTTCATAATTTGTAGGGTGGGTAGAACGAAGTGAAACCCACCAACCCCTATCGGGGTTGAATGTGAATAGCCCCAGGTGAAACCTGGGGTGGGGTGGGGTGGAAAACCAACGCCCCAACCGGGGTTTAATTTTGGCGCAACGACATTCAACCCCTTGGGGGTTGGGGGAGGTTTTTTCCCGCACCCCTGGTTTCACCAGGGGCTATTCACATTCAACCCCTATCGGGGTTGTGCGCTTTAATAATTGTAGTTTATTCAATCGGAAAACGCTATATTCAATCCAGCCTACATCACTTTAAGGATATTTGTAGTTTCTTAACTTAACAAACCTTGACCTTCAACATTTCTTCTCCGGACGCATCGCTTAAATGCACCGCGCAAGCAATACAAGGGTCAAAGCTGTGAATCGTCCGTAAAATTTCCAGCGGCTGCTTGGCATCGTGCAGACTATGTCCTACCAAGGCTGCTTCATAAGCACCCGCCTGTCCATTCGCATCACGCGGACCCGCATTCCAAGTACTCGGCACCACCGCTTGATAGTTGGCAATCTTACCATCTTCTATCACAATCCAATGCGCCAACGCACCACGCGGGGCTTCCATATAACCCACCCCTCGCGCCTGTTTCGGCCAACTGGACGGGTCCCAGAATTGATCATTAAACGTCTTCGTATCACCCGCCTTGATGTTAGCAACCAGGTTGTCATACCAAGTTTGCATCATATTCGCGATGATTTTGGTTTCTAAAGTACGGGCAGCGGTGCGACCCAAGGTTGAATACAACGCCTCTATTGGCACATCCAGTTTCTTCAACGTATAATCCACATACTCCCGCGCTTGATCATTGCCTTTGGCATAAAGCATCAACACTCGCGCCAATGGGCCAACTTCTACCGCATGAATGCTACCATCCGGGCCTTTCCAACGCGGCGATTTGATCCACGAGTATTCCTTATCAACGTCTAACTGTTGATAGGGCGGTTTCGGGCCAGTATAATTCAATTCAGTTTCGCCATCATAAGGGTGGAGACCTTTCTCACCGCCAACGCTATAATCGTACCAAGAATGAGAGACATCTTCTTGGATTTGATCAGTCGCGTTCAGATCCAAATCATAAACGGTGGACAAATCACGATTTAAAATCACTCCAGCCGGAACCAAATAGCTATACGGATCATCCATGCCGGTTTCTGGAAAATCCCCATAAGTCATAAAGTTACCCAAACCTTCTCCTTGGTTAGCCCAGTCTTTATAATAACCGGCAATGGCCAGCGTATCTGGTACATAGGCTTGATCGACAAACTCACGCATGACATGAATAAGGTCTTGCACCTGCGCCAGTTTTTTAGCATTGATGGCCGAATCGGAGTTCAAATCAATCGGACAAGGTACACCACCGACTAGGAAATTGGGATGAGGATTTTTACCCCCAAAAATGGTATGTAATTTCGCTACTTCACGCTGCCACGCTAACGCTTCCAAATAATGGGAAACGGCTATTAAATTCATCTCCGGCGGTAATTTATAAGCCGGATGACCCCAATACCCTTGGGCAAAAATACCCAGTTGCCCACTTTCTACAAAGTTTTTCAGTTTTAGCTGCATATCGGCAAAATAGCCGGGCGACGATTTGGGATAGTGGCTGATTGATTGGGCCAAATCAGAAGCCTTCTTTGGATTCGCATTCAAAGCCGAAACCACATCCACCCAATCCAACGCATGTAAATGATAAAAATGCATGACATGATCATGTATATACTGGGCGGCAATCATTAAATTGCGAATCAACTGGGCATTCGGCGGCAGCCGATAACTCAGTGCATTTTCCACCGCCCGCACCGAGGCAATCGCATGTACCAGCGTACACACTCCACAAATACGTTGAGCAAAAGCCCACGCATCTCGCGGATCGCGCCCCCGTAGAATGATTTCAATACCGCGCACCATCGTACCCGACGAATATGCCGATTGAATGGTTTTACCGGCCTCATCCATTTGCGCTTCAATGCGTAAATGGCCCTCAATACGAGTAATTGGATCAACAACAATACGTTGACTCATTATTTTGTCCTTTTTGGTTAAGTGGGCAAGGTGGAGCGAAGCGAACCCCACCCAACCCTTGAAATTGATTGAAAATTATTGAAAATTAAAGTGATTCGGTGGACTGTAAATGTTCCGCAACCATTTCAGTTAAACCAATCACCGGCATTTCCATTTGGTAAGCTTCAAGCCCTTCTTCCAACATGATGCGACAATTAGCGCAAGCGGTGACGAGCTGATCCACTTTAACCGCATCCAATTGATCTTTTTTGCGCTTAAACACCTTGATACGGAGTTCTTCGGTCTCTTCTATCGCGCCGACACCGCCGCCGCCACCACAGCACCAGTTCATTTGACCACTATCTTCCATTTCAACGAAGTTATTGGCGACCCGTTTTAACAGATTATCAGGTTGCTGAATGACTCCGCCGCGTCGTACTAATTGGCAAGGATCATGGAAAGTCAGACGCGCTTGTTCAAAGCCTTCGATTTTCAACAAGCCTTGCTGGTAAAATTCCTCCAACACTTCAAGAATATGTTGGACTTCAAAACTGAACCGGGACCCCATTAAATTTGGACCTTCCCAACGTATTGCCGTGTAAGCGTGTCCACATTCGGGACTGATAACGGTTTTCACTTGCAGTTTTTTGGCGGCATTGACGATACGACTCACCAATTGTCGGGCAATATCAGACGAACCTATTTGGATACCACTGTTGGTTGCTTCAAAGGCTTCCGACGAGATTGTCCAAGTTTTGTCTGCCTGTTGCATAATCTTGGCGAGGGCTTCTATATATTCCGGAAAATTGATAATTTCCATTGATGACAGCAGCACCATGTATTGGGCACCCAATTGATCGATAGGAATCTTGAGGCCGATGTTGCTTTCAATACGTTTAATTTGGGCTTTCAGTGCCGGTAATCTGACCCCCATTGGGCCACCGGTTGTCACGGCGCGTTTGGACGCTCCAATGAGGCCGATAGGAGCATGTCCAGCCGCTACCATGCCTTCACGCGTTTTGCGAATCATATAGACCAAGTCATTGCCGACTGGACAAACCAGTGAGCAGCGCCCACAGAGACTGCAACTGTCATAAATCAGTTCTTGCCACTCGGCCAATTCGTGGTCAGTCAGCTTTTTGCTGATTCTGAAAAAGGCTTTCAGGCGGCCCCATAAGGTATATTCTTGTTCCCAGACTTTTCGCAGCGGTTCAAGTTTGTAGATCGGCGTGTATTTTGGGTCATTGGTTTCGGTGAAAAACAGACAAGCATCGGCACACATTCCGCAGTGAACACAACTGCTTAAATAGGCAGCGATTGGTGCATCGATTTGTTCTTTAAAGGCTTGGTAGCCTCGTTCAAAATGATCGTTGGTACTCATAGTTAAATTCCGGTTGGATATTTTTGGGTGATTGCCTCAATCGAGTCGAATTGGGATTAAATCGGTACCAGGTTCGCCGGGTACTCGATTTAACCATTAAACGTTAATTCCCTTGTGTCCGGCGTTAGAACCTTGATACCAACGCGCCAGAATGAAGGTGAAGGAGTGCATTAATTTGGTGAACGGAAGAATAATCAGTAATATTTCTACACTGAGTAGATGCAAACCGAACATCAGTGGATAGGAAAAAAAGCTGTGATGATAAGCCATATAGCCCGTCAGCAGCGGTAAAAAGGTGGCTGTCCAAACGAGGTAGTCCTCAAATGTGGACAAGAATCGCAATACTGGGTTTTTTAGACGATAAACCAATAAGGCTATCATTGCCAATAAGCTGATGATCGTTATCACATCAATCAGGGTTGTTGGTAATCCCGGCCAGCCAAAACCGAGTATTTCTTGAAAGAAAATGATGTGTGGCACGGCCAACAGTAGAACCGTGAAAAAGCCCAAATGAAATAGATAGCCAGTAACAATGATGAATGCCGAACGCCGAAAGGTGGTTTTTTCAACGGTAAAGCGGCTGAACAGGGTATGTAGGCTGCCCTTCAAACGACTGCCGCGTGGCGGCGAATAATCGGGTTTTCGGCTTAATAACACGATTTCAAGCAAACGCAAGCTGATACCAAACCCGAAAATGGCGGTTGCGATGATAAAGCCTGGGCCTCGTATCCATGATAACAACTCTATAGAGTTCATAATAATTACCTCTTTAAATAAATGAGAACTTGAAACATTTTTTGGGTTGATACTCGGAGAACCAAGAAAAGGGTTCGTAGGGTCACTGCCATATCGTGTCGGGCAACCATAAAGGATTGCCCCTACATAAGCAATTGATTCGTAGGGGCAATCCCTTGTGGTTGCCCTCCTTAATTCGGAAAACCAAAAACCTATTTAAACCTTTTTCTCCAAATTGTCAATTGTCACGGTTTCATGATATTTCGTGGCATCGCGTTGTTTCTTTTTATTCAACAGTCCGGTTGCGACACCAACGGCTGCACCGACTGCTAAAGCATCACCTGCGGTTTGAATAAAATCGCTGGTTGGTATTGAAAGTGTCTTGTAAAAACTACCGATATCCCAAAAGTTCGGTTCTGAGCAGCCTAAGCAACCATGTCCTGATTCAATCGGAAAACTGACCCCGGCATTCCATTTGGTGGTGGCACAAGCGTTGTTGGTCACCGGTCCTTTGCAGCCTAATTTGTATAAGCACCATCCTTTCTTCGCTCCTTCATCATCAAAACTGTCCGCAAAGAGTCCTTTGTCATAGAAGGGTCTACGATAGCAACGATCATGGATGTTTTGTCCAAAAAAGGCTAACGGGCGTTTTAATGAATCGAGTTTTGGTAACTCGTCAAAGGTGACAATATGTGCGAGGCTGCCAGCAATCACCATCGGAATCGGCGGACAGCCGGGGATATTGATGATGGGTTTATCGGTGATCAGTTCTTCCACTGAGACGGCTCCAGTTGGATTAGGATCAGCGTGGGGAAGTCCGCCGTAAGCGGCACAAGTGCCTACCGCAATAATCGCTTTAGCGCCCTCTGCCACTTTTATCAACATATCTTTATTACTGATTCCAGCGATGGTGGAATAGCCAGGGTTGCCTATCGGAATGGAGCCATCGACAACCAGTAAGTAGTTGCCATGTTTCATCGCTTCTTCACGCGCCTTTTCAGCCAGTTCCCCGGCTGCCAGTTGTAAGGTGTGATGATAATCCAACGAAATGTGATCAAAAATCAGGCTTTCTATGGTAGGGGCATGGGCACGAGTCAGGGATTCTGTGCAGCCGGTACATTCTTGAAAAGATAGCCAAATGACGGATTGTCTGGGGGTATTTTCCAGTGCTTTGGCAATTTTTGGCACCATGCTGGGCGATAAACCCATAACGGTGGCCGTCACGCCACAGAATTTTAAAAAATCGCGCCGACTAAAACCGTTGCTATACAGCCGGTCGGCGATGGTTTGAGATTTTGACATTTGTTTTGTTCTCCAATCTGGAGTGCAACGCGTACCTTGCACATAATCAAAAGTTCATTTCAATAGGGATTTTAATTATAGCATAATTGTTGCAAAACGTTCCATTGGCTCAGCCGCTTGGACAGAGTAGAGGCTGCCGATCCAGACAGCGGCAATTAAAATAAGTACCCGCCCATAAGTTTTGTGGTATTTTGACGACGTAATCTATTGTTTTTATTAATTTTATTTTTGAAAAATATATGAACAGGTACTTAAAATGGTTTTAAACAAATCGGATTTGTTGTCAAAAAAAACCTAGCGTTTTTTTCCAATGACTTCTCCCACCGAGTTTGCCGTGAAAAGTCGTTGAGAACATGAAAAGAGGGTTTTTTCGTCGAAACGTTGAATTTTCGTCTTTTGATAGGATTTTAAGGGGCCGAATTTGGTCTCCAGTAATTGGATGAGCATTCCGGCTTGTCCTCGCGCTTCTCCTCGCGCTTCTCCCCGTGCTTCTCCCCGTGCTTCTCCCTCAGCTTTTCCCCGTGCTTCTCCTCGCGCTTCTCCCCGTGCTTCGGCATCTTTGTACAAACCTTGTATGGTTTCGTATAACATCTGGTTCATCTCCTGTAATTCGGTGACTTTAGGTATTTCTTCACTGGGCACATTGCTGGGTAGCAAAACCCGTAATAACCAAGTCTCAATGTCTCGGCGCAAGTCGGCGAGTTTCCCCGTATGTGTAAGAAATCCAATTTGGTCAACAAATCGGATTTCTCATCAAAACCTAGCGTTTTTTTCCAATGACTTCTCCCACCGAGTTTGCCGTGATAAATCGTTGCGAACATGAAAAGAGGGTTTTTTCGTCGAAACGTTGAATTTTCGTCTTTTGATAGGATTTTAAGGGGCCAAATTTGGTCTCCAGTAATTGGATGAGCATTTTGGCTTGTCCCCGTGCTTTTCCTCGCGCTTCTCCCCGTGCTTCGGCATCTTTGTACAAACCTTGTATGGTTTCGTATAACATCTGGTTCATCTCCTGTAGTTCAGTGACTTTAGGTATTTCTTCACTGGGCACATTGCTGGGTAGCAAAACCCGTAATAACCAAGTCTCAATGTCTCGGCGCAAGTCGGCGAGTTCGGGTTCTTTTAACCAATCTATCAATAACACCAATATCTTTTGAATCGCCTGTGCTATCGCCTTCTCGTCTTTTTCGGTGCGGGTATTTTCCAGACGAAATAGGGCCGCTACCAAGTTTTGCCATTTGGCGGCTAACTTGGCATCACCGAAACTGCCTTCGTCAATCAATAAGTAGCGTAAGCGTGGACGGTATTTGGACAAGGCTTTGGGTCCGTCGGCAATGAGTTTGTTCAGTTCTTTGCTGGCATCCCAGCGTTCCGTACCATTATAGATGACGATTGGCAATACGGGTGGTAATCGATCATTTTTTTTGAGTTTTTCGGCCTTTATCAGGTATTGGTATAATAAGCCGATATAAACCATCAGACGGACGGCCATAAACGGGTCAATCGTCGATTGAAATTCTAACAACAAATAAATGTACAGCCACTCAGGACCCCAACGGACTCGCCAGATAATATCATCATGGCGTTCTTTCAGGTTGTCACTGACAAAACTGTCCTTGACGGTTTCCAGGGTGGCAAATTCCAGTTCGTCGATCCACTCTTCATGTACAAATCCACGCAACAAATCTTCAACCATTTTCGGATGAGAAAACAGTTTTTTGTAGCTTTTATCGTGTTCAGCCATTAGGTCGCCTTCGGTTTGGTGAATGAATATCGAACTAAAAATGACGGATTCAACCGGTGTAAGAAATCCAATTTGTCAAAAAAAAACGAGCGTTTTTTTCCAATGACTTCTCCCACTGAGTTCGCCGTGAAAAGTCGTTGAGAACATTTTGACCGGGTTTTGGAGTCGAAACGTTGAATTTTCGTCTTTTGATAGGATTTTAAGGGGCCGAATTTGGTCTCCAGTAATTGGATGAGCATTCCGGCTTGTCCTTCGATTCTTCCGTCAGATTTTCCCCGTGCTTCTCCCCGTGCTTCTCCCTCCGCTTTTCCTCGCGCTTCTCCCCGTGCTTCGGCATCTTTGTACAAACCTTGTATGGTTTCGTATAACATCTGGTTCATCTCCGGTAGTTCGGTGACTTTAGGTATTTCTTCATTGGGCACATTGCTGGGTAGCAAAACCGGTAATAACCAAGTCTCAATGTCTCGGCGCAAGTCGGCGAGTTTCCCCGTATGTGTAAGAAATCCGATTGGTTCAACCAATCGGATTTCTCATCAAAACCTAGCGTTTTTTTCCAATGACTTCTCCCACCGAGTTCGCCGTGATAAATCGTTGCGAACATGAAAAGAGGGTTTTTTCGTCGAAACGTTGAATTTTCTTCTTTTGATAGGATTTTAAGGGGCCAAATTTGGTCTCCAGTAATTGGATGAGCATTTTGGCTTGTCCCTGTGCTTGTCCCCGTGCTTCTCCCCGTGCTTCTCCCTCAGATTTTCCCCGTGCTTCTCCTCGCGCTTCTCCCCGTGCTTCTCCCCGTGCTTCGGCATCTTTGTACAAACCTTGTATGGTTTCGTATAACATCTGGTTCATCTCCTGTAGTTCAGTGACTTTAGGTATTTCTTCACTGGGCACATTGCTGGGTAGCAAAACCCGTAATAACCAAGTCTCAATGTCTCGGCGCAAGTCGGCGAGTTCGGGTTCTTTTAACCAATCTATCAATAACACCAATATCTTTTGAATCGCCTGTGCTATCGCCTTCTCGTCTTTTTCGGTGCGGGTATTTTCCAGACGAAATAGGGCCGCTACCAAGTTTTGCCATTTGGCGGCTAACTTGGCATCACCGAAACTGCCTTCGTCAATCAATAAGTAGCGTAAGCGTGGACGGTATTTGGACAAGGCTTTGGGTCCGTCGGCAATGAGTTTGTTCAGTTCTTTGCTGGCATCCCAGCGTTCCGTACCATTATAGATGACGATTGGCAATACGGGTGGTAATCGATCATTTTTTTTGAGTTTTTCGGCCTTTATCAGGTATTGGTATAATAAGCCGATATAAACCATCAGACGGACGGCCATAAACGGGTCAATCGTCGATTGAAATTCTAACAACAAATAAATGTACAGCCACTCAGGACCCCAACGGACTCGCCAGATAATATCATCATGGCGTTCTTTCAGGTTGTCACTGACAAAACTGTCCTTGACGGTTTCCAGGGTGGCAAATTCCAGTTCGTCGATCCACTCTTCATGTACAAATCCACGCAACAAATCTTCAACCATTTTCGGATGAGAAAACAGTTTTTTGTAGCTTTTATCGTGTTCAGCCATTAGGTCGCCTTCGGTTTGGTGAATGAATATCGAACTAAAAATGACGAAATCAACCGGTGAAATCCGATTGGTTCAACCAATCGGATTGTCATCAAAACCTAGCGTTTTTTTCCAATGACTTCTCCCACCGAGTTCGCGGTGAAAAGTCGTTGAGAACATTTTGACAAGGTTTTGGAGTCGAAACGTTGAATTTTCGTTTTTTGATAGGATTTTAAGGGGCCAAATTTGGTCTCCAGTAATTGGATGAGCATTTTGGCTTGTCCTTCGATTCTTCCGTCAGCTTCTCCCCGTGCTTCGGCCTCTTTGTACAAACCTTGTATGAACCTATCCCAGTATTCTTAAGCTATTGATTTTTCGTCAATCGCTCGATTAGCCTCCAATATCATTTTCTTTAATTTTCATAGCTTGAGCGATTTTTATAATCAGCTATTTCAGTGTCAAAATGAATAGTGGGATAGGTTCATGGTTTCGTATAACATCTGGTTCATCTCCGGTAGTTCGGTGATTTTCCGGATTAATTGTCTGAATCCGGATTGACTGGATTTCCCGGATTTTCAGGATGAGTTTTAATCAACGCATTTTTTCAATTATCTTGATGGTTTCAACACTGACTGTACAGACTCGTTGCAACAATTCAATCACGGTTTCTTTGTAGTCGGCAAAGCGATAGGTGTTGAATTGTTCGGCGATGGTTTTATCGCGAGGCTTTTTTTGTTGGTATTGATCGAGTATCCATTCTAACGCGCTGCGGTTGCCAAGTTGATATTCCCAGGCTTGGGGCGGAATGCCTTGCAACGTGGTGGTATTATCTAGTTGGATTTGACCGGCTTTTTTATCGGCTTTGAGTTTAGGCGGGTTAGTTTTGTTAGTGGCTAACGGCTTGTCCACTCGTTTGAGTGGGTATTTTTTGACGGTTTCATAGTTTATGTGTAAATCCATCAACTGTTTGCCCCATTTAACCCATTGAAAAAAGTCGTCATAAAATGGCAACCGCGGAAATTCGCGCTTTAAGTTGAGGACATATTTTTGTCGATAAGCCGGATGATGTAGTACGGCGTAGGTGTAGTGAAAAATGTTCTCCTTGGTGATGGCGTTGTCTTGGTAATGGGTACGAAATTGGTTTAAACCCCAGTCGGTGAGGTTTTCTAGGCGGTTGCGTTGTTTGTCGTAGCGGTATAGGGGGAGGCATTGTGTTTTTTCTAATAAATCAAGTCCGCCAATAAAATCTAAAGCTAATACCGAAAATGGCTTTGATGAGTTTGAGCCGGATAAATAAATCGTGAGATTATCTCTAACTCCACTTTCACCAAATATTTGTTTCATGAGATATTGCATTTCATTCAGTTCTTGACTGAAATACAAATATTTTTTCACAAAAGCTCTATAAAGGCTTTCAATGATTTGGTGTTCATCAAAAACATACTTTTTGCCTTTTTCTAAATCACTTTTTACCGCCCTTGTCCACTTTATCGAATAATCTACCGAATTTTGAGTTTGTTCTGTTGAGTTTTCCTGGTATTTATCAACTTCTTTATTATAAACCTCAATAAAATACTTAACCTTTTCTCCGAGAAATTTTTTTGAACTATCATAAACCCACTCATCTCGATTAGTCGCAACTCCCAAAGAAAACAATTTAAAAACTGCCCGTTCCTCTTGTTGAGATTTCGCCCGTTTGGTTTCTTTATTCGCTAACGGTAATAATTCCTCAAAATCATTGTCAGCGAGGTTGAGCCAATGGTGATTTTTATCCGGCTGGATTCTTTCAAAAGGTATATTCTGAAAAGGATAAGCTTTCAGATAGGCTAATTTTTCCTCTCTGGTTGCCCGAATATCACATGGATGAATATAATTCATTTGGCAAGGTAATTTTTCTGGACATTTCTTTTTAACCAAAAAAGTTATCGCAATCCCAACTGCCGCCGAGACACCAAAAATGGTATGTCTTTCATTTAGAAATATACCATCTTTTCCCGATAATTGACGTATATTTCCACCTAAATCAATAACATAAACAAAATCAAATTCCTCTTGCAACGTTTTTCTAAAACCATCAAAGGAACGGGCATCTAAAAAAGAATTGTTGGTAATAAAACAAATAATCCCGTCTTCATGAAGTCGATTACTCGCCCACCGAAAAAACCGTGCATATTGATCATAAAGCTTGGTTTTTTGGGCAGTGCTATTGGCAATATAAGTGCGCTTAATTGATTCATCTATTTCTGGATAGTCGCGATTTTTGTTATTGTCGTTTTCGTTTTGTTGATTGGCATTGTAGGGCGGATTGCCGATAATGACGGAAATCTGGCGTTTGTTTTGTGCTTGGATACGCGCCGCGTTTTCTTCACCTAAACCCAGTGATAAAGTTTTTTGTTGGTTTTGATAACTGTGTTCAAAGCCTAAATTGTCCAACGTATCGACAAAGCAAATATGTGAAAAAGCTTCATACTCCGCCATTTTTTGTTGGTAGGTGTATTCAATATTCAGATTGGCAATGTAATACGGCAGAATCGCAACTTCATTGCAATGAATTTCATTCAGGTATTTATAGCGCAGTCGAGTTTTCGGTAAATATTCAATCAGTTCGGTGATAAAGGTGCCGGTGCCAGTGGCTGGATCGAAAATTTCTACCTTGTCATCGGCTAATAATCGGTTAAAGTGTTTGTCGAGCAAATAATCGGTGCTTTCAATCATAAAGCGGACGATTTCATTGGGCGTGTAGACAATGCCCAACTTATCCGCCGCTTTGGGGTTGTAGGTTTTATAGAAGTTTTCATAAATCACTTTGAGAAACTTTTGTTTTTCGTGGTGATTGGCAATGTTAGCGGCTTCGCGCCGAATCACGGCATAATAACTGTCGATAGATTTCAGCGTTTCGCGGCGTACTTTACCGGTGAAAAAAGTTTTCACGACGGCTTCTAGTTGCTGTGCGATGATATTTTCCTGATGAAATTGGCTTTCATTAAACACGGTCAAAAAAATATCTTCGGTGAGAATATGCTGAATAATCATCTCCCGAATATCAAACGCGTTTATTTTCGGGTTGATGGATTGTTGACAGAGCGTAAATAAACTTTTGAAAGCGGCTTTGAATTGGTTATTGCTTTGGTTGTCAAGTGTTTGACGTAGCGTATTCAGAACCGTTGGTAAATCGGTTTTAAAGCATTCAATGGCTTGGCGAAAATCTTGGACTTCGGGGCGTTGATAATTGATAAAATGGGTGAGCAACGCTTCTAATTTGTCGGCATCCGCCATATTGACGCGCTGAACTTCGTTAGCCGATTGAATTAACACGGCAGTTTGCGAATCTTCAAATAAAATATTGTCATTGGGATAGCCTTGAGCGAATTTTTGTTGGATTTCCTTATTGATGTCATCATCGATATCCTTGCTCTCCCAATAACCCCAAGGTAGGCGCAACGCATCTTTCACGGTACCATCGGGATAAACGGTGGTATTGTGTTTGGTGCGATAGGCTAATTCGGGAATTAACAGAAAATTTTTCGCCGTGCAATAACCGTTCAACAAGTTTTGAAAAGCCACTCGAATGGAGGTTTCTTTGTGGGAACCGCCGTATTGAATGATTTTTTCTACTTCGGTGTGGTAATTTTGAATCAGTAAACGTGACATTGGTGTTAAGTTACAGTAACAAGTATTTTAAAAAGGATTCAAGTCTAATTTTATTATTAGCCGGTTGGTAGGCAAACGGGCTTTATGATTGTGATACTTTTGAGAATTTTCCGCCCGCTTACCCTCAATGCCATATCGTGTCGGAATTAGAAAGAAATCCCCCCTGTTTTTGGTAAAGCCGTTGTCTAATAGGATGGTGGGCAAGCGGGCGGTGAAATCTCGGTTTATATTGAGTTCATTGGCGACAGCAATCCCACCCGACAAATAATCTGGGATGAAAAAAAAGTCCTCAAAATCCCTGAAATTTAACACCCCAGTCGGGAACCCCAAAAAATGGCCGAACAGTTGTCCACCAAAAAAAATAACCGAGCAGTCGGGAACCAAAAAAAATGGCCGAGCAGTTGTCCACCAAAAAAAATGGCCGAGCAGTCAGTCGGGAACTGGGGTTTAAATTTCAGGAATTTTGAGGATTTTTTTTCACCCTAGATTGTAGGGGGCAGGTAAACGGGCGCCAATGAACTCAATATAAACCAATATTTCACCGCCCGTTTGCCCACCATTCCTCCTTCCGGGAATAAAAACCGGGTGAAAAATAAACCAAGAAATGTGTTTATATTTAACACCCCAGCCAACAGTGTCACTGCCATTGAGTTAAGGGCAACCATAAAGGATTGCCCCTACGTAATTTATTGATTTTGTAGGGGTAATCCCTTGTGGTTACCCCAATTAAAATCCTTAATTCAATGGCATTGAGCCAACAGCGTACCCACCGAGGAGTAAATATTCAACTTGATGGGAATTGAGCAACTGTAAGACTTCTTTGAAGTCTGGTGGTAACTAGAGTATAGCCATAGAAAACACTCTCGTCAAGCGCAACGCAACGCTCATTCATTCCATTCCTGAATGAGTTGTCGTGCTAAATCGGCTGCCGGTTCAATAGCTGCCGCTACTTGGGGAGTCAATTGTTCTCCCCAATCTATGTTGTGCGGTTGAATTCCAATTAGGGCACGTCGTTGGGGTAAACGTTCGGTTAAGCGTACCATAGTGAGTAAGTCGATTAGGCTGATTTCATGGACACTCCGTTTTGGGGTACTCAAAAAGTCGTCCATTTGGGTATCAATAAAACATTGTACGGTTCCAGCCGGGGCTGGTAATTGAGCCGCGTCAATGACAATAAGGTTGTCAGCTTCTTCAATGATTGGGGCTAGGCTAAAACTGAGTGTGCCTCCGTCTAGGTATTCAACCGCGGTTAAATGGGCATGATGGGTTTGTAGATAGTTGACTGTGTGTATCCCGACACCTTCGTCCGATAGTAGGATGTTACCAATGCCTAAAACAAGTGTTTTCATATTTTAACCGGATTTTGAAAACCGGTCAGGTATTAAAGTTCTGACCGGTTGATAGAAAGTCGATAGAAAATACTCGGTGTCAGCCGGTTCTATCAAGTTTATTCATATTTATTCCCATTAAAAGAGAATAATTCGGTTTTTTGGACGGTGCCGGTCGTTATGGCTTGGAGGTCAAAATAATCGGGGTTGTCGCCGGGCACAAATTCCAATTGGGTCTCGTAACTGTAACATTCGGGCAGCCCAATATCCGGGTTTCCACATCCACTGGCTAGGTTATCTTTCCCGGCATCTTCTAAAGAAAAAACGGTTTTCATTTGTTCACCAACCGCGGCTGCCAGAAAGAGGATACGAGAAAATGTTCCCATCTGGGTAGCATGTTCGTCAAACAACACGCCATAGTTGTCTGGGCCGATTTGAACCAGGCGGGCGGTGGGTGCTAAGCCGTAATGGCCTATTTCAATCAGGTTGTCCGACGCACTTTCAACTTGCCAAGTTTGTTCATTGTTAACTGACAGAGTACCTTTGATAATGACCCCATCAGCAAAACTCTCACCGGTCGGTTTGGTTTCGATAACAATGCGTTTATCAAGATTGTTTTGGCGAAAATCTTGTTGCAGCAAGATACTAAACTCCGGTTGGATCAGATTGGACGGCTGAGCGCTCGAAGTGGTTATGGCTCCACGATCCAGTTCTGGAGTCGGTTCTGGCGGCTGATTGGTGGCTGTGGTGGCTGTGTTGTAATCATTTCCTTGGCCGACAGTCGGCAGCGGCTTGCTAATGGCAGTGGCTCCAAGGTTGCGGCGAGATTTGCCGCGAGAGTTTTGGATTTTCCGCCGTAACTGGTCAGCTTTGTTCATCGCATTGTTCGCTACCTTTGCTACGGCAACCACGGCAATCAGAGTCGGTTCTGATAAGCATTTGACGACTGCCTTGTACTGGTAGGGCTTGCTGTTTTGGTAAGCCGCGAATAGGGTCGCATGATTTTTGTACTGTTCAATCTGTTCAAAACCGTCATCTTCAAGAGTTTGCTCGGCGATGGAGGCACAAGCTCGGTTACCCAACGCCGTTTCTCCGACGCTGATGCCAAGGTAGGGCGGAACTTCTGAAACCGGTGCCGATTGAACGGAAACCGTTTTGGGAGGAGAACCTTGTTGGATTTGATGCAGTAAGCGAGCGGCTTTTTTCTTAGCGTTTTTCGCATCATTTGCTACCGCAACGACTATCATGGTGCCCTTGTCTAACAGACATTTGACGACGACTTTGTAATGGTATGGATCGCGATTGAGATCAGCGGCAAAAAGTGTCGCGCTATCGCCATACTGTACTATTTTCGCAAAACCCTCGTTAGCAAGAACGGTTTTGGCGGCAGAGACACAAGTATTGTCCGTGATAGAGAGATTTTGTCCGACACTCACCCCCAAATAGGGGGGGTCTGCAAAGACGAGCGGTGAAGTCATTAACAGTAATGAGAATGGATAAATGAGGTTTTTCATATTGACTCTCCAAAAAAAATGAATTATAACGAAGTTTGGTTATGGTCAGTGTCTGAGCATAATTAATCGAATATTTTGAAAATCGATGTTTTTCAAAATATTTTTTGAACTGAGCCTCTTGCAAAACCCCAGGTTTCACCTCACTGCCATATCGTGCCGGGCAACCATAAAGGATTGCCCCTACGTAATTCATTGATTTTGTAGGGGTAATCCCTTGTGGTTACCCCAATTAAAATCCTTAATTCAATGGCATTGAGGTTTCACCTGGGGCTATTCACGTTCAACCCCTACGGGGTTGATATTGTTAAAAGAATAACCCCAGGAGCCTCTTGCTTTCACCCAGGTGAAACCTGGGACAACCCCGATAGGGGTTGAATTTGAAGAGCAAGAGGTGAAACCTGGGGAAACTTTCAAAAAGAGTTTTGCAAGAGGCTCCTGATAAAATATATTTTACTCTGGCACTGCACAACTAAATGCTGTTAATTGCTCTTGAATATAGTGATATTGGTATTTATTAAAAGCCATTCGATTTTGGCCAAAAATCAATTGGATTGAGTGAGGTTGTTTTATAAAAAATACAACAACCTTTTAATTTCAAATAATTTAAAAAATAGCCGCCAAATTCTCTTCAATAATAAATCAATAAGTTACAATTTTTCCAAAACGCGTTCTAATAACGTTTTCCACTTTCGCCAAATTCTTGCAACCAACAGTATATTATAGTTGGGCAACTCACAAAAAATAATATACCTTATGGTGCAACCATAAAGGGGCAACCATAAAGGGGCAACCATAAAGGGGCAACCATAAAGGATTGCCCCTACGGTCATTGATGATGTAGGGGTAATCCCTTGTGGTTACCCCAATCCCTTGTGGTTGCCCCGAATGGGTATTTTATTTATTTGGAGTTGCCTTGGTACTATAATATGAATATCGAGCTTAAAAATGAAAAATGTATAATGAACAAAGCTTTTATCTCAATGCCATATCGTGTCGCTGCCCAAGTACAACGGATACGTGAGAAGGTCAGCGAAGCTAAATAAACGGATTCTAGGAATGAATAAGTTTGGTCAAATTATGATTTTTTTAACGGTTTTTTTAATCCGTTTATTTCGAGGTAGTGGATGGTGGGCTGCTAAGCTTGAAGATTGTGGCAAGATTGAAAAAACGATTGCTTAGCAATCCCACCCTACGAAATATTTATCTGAACATCTATATATAAATCGGGCAGACTTTTTTAAATATACTAACTATAGCACAGAAAAATATTTTAAAAACAAATCGGATTTCTTTAATATTTGAGATTCTTCGATCTCCGATTTTTTTGAAAAAAAATTTTTTTGAAAAATTTCTTCAATAGAACCGGAGAAATACGCTTTTTTTGAAAATTTTTTTTAAGATTTTTGATTTTTACCAAAGGCGGAAAAGTTAAAGCTAATCTATTGATTAGACACTCTATTCGTCACTTATCAGCCGAACTCACGTTAATAACTGGTGATTATTATGTTAGAACTTAATCTGAATTTTCCGAATCCACAACAGGTGAGGGTGTCGTTAATTAATGAAAATAGGCGTGAAGAAACCGATTGGTTGGAGTTTTCGGCACCGTTGTCTGAAAATTATTTTCGAGAAATTTCTTGGTATTTAGAGGATTATGCGGTTCAACATAATAATCCGGTTGATGATGAGACAGCGCAACAGGTTGTCGATCAGTTGCCCAAATGGGGAATGGCCTTGTTTGATAAAGTGTTTGCTGATAAAAGGGCGTTGAATCTCTTTAAGGCCTTTCAGGAAAATGAACAACAAGGGCGTTTGCTCACTATCACTGCTGATCATTCAGATATTTTATCTTTGCCTTGGGAATTATTGCATGATTCAAAAAAGGGTCACTTTTTAATTCAAGAATATCCCCACATTTCTATTCGGCGCCGTATTCAGGGGTTGACGCGCAAGACTTTTCAGGTAGAACCTAAGTCTCAATTGCATCTGTTGCTGGTGGTGAGTCGTCCAAAAGATGCTATTCATTCGGACACGGAGGCATCGACAGTGTTAAATGCTTTAAAGAGTTGCGTCCCAGAGCGAGTGACGGTGGAATTTTTATGGCCAGCCACGTTGACCGCTCTGTGTGATCGATTGGAGGACGAGGATTTGTCCCCGGTTGATATGATTCTTTTTGATGGGCATGGTATCTTTGATAGGGAAGGACATTTGGCGGAGAAGGTTAACAGTGATTTTAAAACATTGTCCGACGATTTGAAAAAAGTGGCCGTTGCTGAGGCCGATAAAAATACCGGTTATTTATTGTTTGAAAAGGAAAGTGGCGAAACTCATTGGGTGCCGACGAAGTTATTAGCGAATATCCTGAATAAGCAACAAATCGCGTTGGTGATTTTATCGGCTTGTCAGTCGGCTACCGCCGGAAGTGGTGAAGAAGATATGGGAAGTGTCGCCGCCCATTTGACGGCTTCTGGAATTCCCGCCGTGTTGGCGATCAATTATTCGGTGTTAATGTCTGCGATGCAGAAGTTGTTTGACGCGTTTTATCACAATTTGGCGCGTGGACGCAAAATCGGTGTCGCTTTGGCACATGCCCGCATGGCTTTGTATCAGGATACTGAGCGCGTTGCCCATCGGCGGAGCGAACTTGGCAGCCAACCGATTAAAATCCAGTTGCACGATTGGTTTTTGCCGACTTTATATCAGCAGCCTGGACCAGATATCGCGTTGTTAACCAAAGAAGTGAGCCTGATCCCCGAAGATGACGCAATCTCTTCAGTCATAGAAGAAAGGCTGATAGGGGAATATTCCAAGGACACGCCGTTGCAAGAGATAGCCCAGATAATGGGGAATCATTTAAAGGAGCAGGACTTGTGGGAACAGCTTGGGGCTAATTGGGAACATTTAAATGGCCAACAAATGTCCTCTCCGTCAGAAGAACAGAATGAACTCATGGAAGAAATGAGTGGGGAGAAACACCCTGAATTTGTAGAACAATTCCGACTGGGTACGTTGGCAATGTTACAAGGTGATCTGAACGGAGCAGAAAGATACTATCGTGAATCATTAGCAATGGCTCAGCAATTGAAGGACCCCAAATCTGAGGCGATAAGTTGGCATCAATTAGGGATGATCTATCGAAAAACTCAACAGTGGGAAGCCGCCGAACAGGCTTATTTACAATCGGCACACATTATGGAAGAACAACGGAACTTGGTCGGATCGGCAAGCATTTGGAATAATTTAGCCCTAGTCTGTATCAATCTCGGCAAACTTTCGGAAGCCGAAAAGTGGTATCACAAGGCGATTGAAAGTGGCAAGGTGGCAGAGGATTGGGTGAGTGTGTCAAAGTACCTTAATAACTTTGCGGACTTATTACAAAACCAACCCGAACGTCTGGACGAAACGCAGCAACTGGCTGAAGAATCGTTGGCCATGATGAAAACTCTGGACAAAAGCGTCGCGCATATTTGGGCACCTTATACGACTTTGGCAGAGGTTGCCGAAAAACAAAACAACCTTTCTCAAGCCAAAAATTATCGTCACTTGGCGCGAGAGGCGAAAGTCCGTTTTAACGGAACGTTGTATGAATTACAGCAATATCAGGAACTGATTGAGGCGGTGGTGAATGCAACTAAGCAACCGCCAGGGAGCAAGCTGCTCAACTTTCTAAAACCTAAAAAGTCTGAACACCTGACAAAATTGGAATCAGAATGGTTGCAAGAAATGGACCAACTGGGATTGGAACAACTGGTTGCGGCGATTTATCGGCTGATTGACGGAGAGAGAGATTGGCATTCGCTTTGTGAAACTGACGGGTTGAATTTAAAAGCCGCTATGATTGTGTGGGCAGTTTTGCAGAGACTTTAGTCATTGTTGTTGTTATAAAGGTCATTGATATGGTCACTCAGCAAGAATTTAGCAGATTTTACGAAACCCATTTAAAACCTAAACTGGTTCAGCTTGATGTTCAACGCCGATCATTTGCCAAAAAATATAAATGGTTGAATATTTTTTCTTGGAGCATGATTATATTATTCTGCTTGTTATATGTCGTTATGGGAATATGGTTTGATAATTATTATCAAGGCTCAAAAGACTTTGGTTTTGTCCTTGCTATGATACCGGTTCTTGGTTTACTGGCGGCTATCATTGTTTATAGCCATTATGAGCATAAGTGGAAATTGCCTTATCAAAACCGGTTCAAAACAGAAATCGTTAAGTCTATTGTTACCCTGATTGATAAAAATCTCAGTTACTATCCAAAGCGGCAAATCACACGGCAAGAATTAACAGCGAGTTTATTGGAAAACTATTTACCGTGGTGGTGGACTCAAATTGATAGCTGGGCTGGAGATGATTATTTTGAAGGAACGGTTGGCAATATTTTCATCAAATTTTCTGAAATCTATGCCGAATCTACATACGATTTTGGCTCGGATACTTTGTTTAAAGGGTTATTTTTTATATTTGATTTGAATAAAGTTTTTGACGGATTCCTGGTTATTTTACCTAACCCCAAAACGGGGAAAAACCCATATAGGAAATATGGGACATTAATCAAGTTAGCTGAACCGGAGTTTGAGCGCGAATTTATCGTCTACAGCAATAATGAAATGAGGGCTATCCAAGTCTTAACACCAAGTTTTATCAGTAACCTGGTCAAGTTTCGCCGTCAGTTAGGCAAAAATATCTCGTTGTCTTTGGTTAACAATCAATTGTATGTACTGATATCCATCGATAAAAATTTATTCGAGCCAACCATTTATAGTACATTGTTGGATTTCAATCTCTACCGCCATTTTTTTGAAAATATACAGCTTGGCAAAGAGATTGTAGAGAATTTGAATATGAATACTTGGGATAAAACGGAGACATCCGGCTCCGTTTTAACAAGCAACCATCTAAAAAATATGATCAATCATTCTAACGGATAGATTTATTTTTAAAAAAGTTCAATTTGTCAGGAGTGCGCTCGTGCAAGGTACGCGTTGCACTCCTGATCTTATCGTATAGTTATTTTTCATCTGAAAACCAACGGAAAAAAATAATGGCCATGAAAAAACGCATATCCGCAGCCGAAGCTTTTAATCAAGCCGATATCAGCTATTCGTCCCCGCCCGCTGGGGCTGTTATATCGGCGAAAGAAGCCAATATGTTCGTTGAAGAAGCCGATATGTCTCTTGATGACGGCTTGTCTCTTGATCTGGCTGATGAGGCATTGATTGATGCAGAACAACAAGCACCATCGCTTTCAACCGTCTCAAACGGAGTCGCTTATAGAAGGAAAACTTCTTCAAACTTATCTTCACCCAGTCAAGCATCACCCATGAGCAACCTAGTCACTTCTGAAGAACTACAACTGGAAAAAGAACCGATTAAAGTCCGCGAAACCGGCTTTTGGCGGTGGAAACGAATTATCGTACCGCCCAATGCTTACGTCGTTCATACCCGCCTTGGGCGCGGTGCGCCGGTGACGATTGGTTTAGGAACCTCTTTCCGCTACAATCCGAACACCGATGCCTACTTAGTGGTACCGGCAGCGATGCAAACCATCGGCATCGTAGCCAGAAGCATTACTCAAGAAAAACAAGGCATCAATATCCTCGCTTACTTGCAATGGCAAATCTCCGACTTTTCAATTGCTTACCGCAAATTAGATTTGTCGGACAGTCGCGATCCCCTTGGCATTGTCAATGCCCAACTGAGAGAACAAGCCGAAGCGGCTATCAAAGATAAAATTGCCACCATGACGGTTGAAGCGGTTTTAACCGACAAAGCCCCCATTATCGAAGAACTGACCAAACGGCTAAAGGCGGTTACAGAAGGGCGTACTCAGGAAGAATCCGTTTCTCACGGCGGCTTAGGCATTCAAATTGTTACCGTCCAGATTAGAGAAGCCTACGTCAGCTCACAACAGCTTTGGCAATACTTACAAGCGCCTTTTCGTCATCAGCAAGAACAAGCCGCTCGCATCAGCCGCTTAACCATGCAAAATGAAATTCACCACAAGGACTTGGAAAGCCATCACCTCAAAGAAACTCGTGAAGCAGAAACCAACACCGCCATTCAGCAGGTTAAACAAGGTAAACAAACTGAAGCTTTAAAGCTCAAGTTGATCGAAGAAGCGATTCGTTTTAACAAGGAACAAGAAAACCTTCAACAACGAGTCCAACAGGAAGAACAAACGACCCTTGCCAAGCAAGCCTCACAATTGCGAATAACCGCACAACAACAAGAAACCGCCCAACAAATTCTTCAACTGGAAGAACAAACGACCATCACTCGGCAAACTTCGGAACAACGACTGCAAGCTCAACAAGCACGTCTGGAAAATGAAAACCAGTTAGCAACACAACAATTGGAACAGGCAAAGGAGCTACAACAAGCCCAACTGGATACCGAAAGCAACCATAAGCAAAAAACCTTGCAAACGGAACAGGCATTACATGCGATGGCCGAAGAAACCCGCTTAAATGAGGCCAAAATGGTGGCCGAAGCAGAGCGATTTGAACAACAAACCACCCTCCAAAAACAAGCCGCTGCACTCAAACAACAGAGCCTTGAACAAGACGATCTGCTTGAAGAAAAAGCCCTTGCGGCCAGACTATCGCGCCAACGACAGGAACGCCAAGCGCAACTGGAAATAGAACAAGCCAACCATCAGGCGAAGATGGCACAAAAGGAACAAGAACTCGAAATGTTGCGTAAAAAGCAAGAAATTCGCAACCTGACTAACGAGTTTGATTTACTCCGACACCTGATCGACAACGCTGCCAACATTGCTGCCCAAATGCCGGACATTCACGAACTGAAAGTGCTACAAACCGGTGGCGGAAACGGAGAAGTCAGTTTTGAAGGCTTCTCAACACTTGTCGCCAAAATGCTGGCCATTGCTGAACACTTGGGAATACCATCGAAACGGTCACAAAGCTGAAGCTTTGTACTCCAAAGCTGAAGCTTTGTACTCCAGTGCTGAAGTTTGGTACTCCATGTTTTAAAAATCCGTTTCTTCCCAACAATGAAAATCAACGAACAAAACATCACTAAACGCATTCTTATTCCCCTTGGCTTAACATTACTTATCCTGCTGACCAGTTCTATTATCAGTATCTACTGGCTCCAGCGTCTGCATCTGAATGAGGAAGTGGAAGAACATCTCAAAGAAGTGGAACAATTGTTCCAAATGAAACTGGAGGAAGATGCCAAATTGTTGGAAAGTCAGATCACTCTGTTGCAATTGAATAAAAAACTACAACAGGCCTATCGAACCAAGGATAGAGAAGCCTTGCTTCGTCAAGCACGACCCTTTTTTCAAACTCTCCATACCAAATACCAAGTCACACACTTTTATTTTATTGATGTGGAGAAAGTTTGCTTTTTGCGCGTACATAACCCGCCGCGTTATGGGGATACGATACCCAGATTCACGTTGGCGGACGCGATGCGTCAAGATACACCCGTTTATGGCATTGAATTGGGTAAATTTGGCACATTCACTCTGCGTGTCGTATATCCTTGGCGAGTGGACGGTGAATTGATTGGCTATCTTGAACTGGGCAAAGAAATTGAACACATTACAATGGCACTCAAGAAAATTATTAATGTAGAACTGTTTTTTGCCGTCGATAAATCCTATCTCAATCGTGCTAATTGGCAAGAAGGTTTGAAGATGATGGGACGCACTGGGGATTGGACACAATTTCACCACATTGTTATCATTGATAAAACCATGCCGACAATACCTCCTGAATTCAGAGAATCCTTAGATCGGCCTTCATTACATGCTCAACATGACTATCTATCCGCCATTATTCAAATCGCCGTCGGTGATAGACAGTATCGTGGCGGATTTGTGCCTCTCATTGATGCCGGCAACCGCGAACTGGGTGAGATTATTGTTCTCAATGAGGTTTCAGAACCGGAAACTGCGCTCAGATCGTTATCAATCCTGTTGATAACCCTTTCGGTTCTCATCGGCGGCACATTATTGGTATTTTTCTACTTTTTTATTGGTGGTATCGAATTTCAGCTTATCAAAGTTCACAATGATCTGATAGCGGCCGAAAAGAGCAAAAATAAGTTAGCAACGGAAAAAATTCAACAACAACGAGAATTTTTGCAATCGGTCATAGATTCACTTGATCATCCCTTTTATATTATCAACGCGAATAATTACCAGATTGACATAGCCAATTCAGCGACAAAAGCTCTAGGTTCATGGCCCCAAACAACTTGTCATGCGTTGACACATGATATCAATGAACCTTGCACGGGTGCCAATGATCCTTGCCCTATTAAAGAAATCAGAAGTTCTAAAAAATCAATTGTTGTCGAACATATCCATTTTGATAAAGCGGGCAATCCCAGATATGTTGAAATACACGGCTTTCCCATTTTTGATAAACTGGGCAATTTAATCAAGATGATTGAATATTCTCTGGATATCACTGAGCGCAAGCAGGCGGAACAAGAGATAGCGAGGTTAAATGAACGTCTCAAGGCCGAAAATATCCGTATGAGTGCTGAATTGGACGTGACGCGCCGTTTGCAACAAATGCTCTTACCCAAACCACACGAACTCATGATCGACGGGTTAGAAATTGCCGACTTTTTGGAAGCAGCCGAGGAAGTGGGGGGCGATTACTACGATGTTCAGGTGGATGATGGGCGCGTCAGAATCGGTATTGGCGATGTCACCGGGCATGGGCTAGAAAGCGGCGTATTAGCGATTATGGTACAAACCGCCGTGCGGACACTGTTAGACAATCATGAAACGGATCTGGTGAAAATATTAAACACCATCAATCGTACCATTTATGACAACGTGCAGCGAATGAATTCGGAGAAACACTTAACCCTAGCTTTACTCGACTACTACCAGGGTCAAATTTGGATGAGTGGCCAGCATGAAGAGATGATTGTGGTACGACAAGGCAATGTCGAACGGATCGACACGATAGACTTAGGCTTTCCGATAGGACTTGAACCAGACATTGTGAATTTCACCGCGATAACCAAAGTAGCCCTCAATCAGGGAGATGTGGTGGTGCTATACACCGATGGCATCACAGAAGCCGAAAATAGTGACGGAAAACTCTATGGGCTAGATCGGCTTTGTGAAATGATCGGACAAAACTGGCAAAAATCGGTGAACGAAATCCGTCAAGTGGTGATTGATGATGTGCGACAATACATTGGACAGCATAAGGTTTTTGATGATATTACGCTGTTGGTATTGAAGCAAAAAT
>Ga0233403_10000143_pt1 | contig 31220 bp, 21 predicted proteins | sample Na_oxic_1_MG_FD_179866 | JGI IMG/M metagenome (GOLD analysis project Ga0233403, IMG submission 179866) | Seawater microbial communities from Saanich Inlet, British Columbia, Canada - Na_oxic_1_MG | ecosystem: Environmental > Aquatic > Marine > Inlet | place: Canada: British Columbia | collected...
GGGATTATCGAATGGAAAATAAAAGAGAGTTTCTTCGGGCAGCCGTTCAGGATGATCTTTATTCAGCAACCTTGGCACAATAAACTGTTCTATTTTAAAGCAAAACGGCGGATCATAAATTTCCGGTGTTTTGGTATATTCAAAAACCGCCTTAAAACCGACCCCAAATTTACCGATTTGTGCCTCGTATTTGTTAGAATTACCGATAGAAGTCAGCGCGTTAATATGCCCTAACTGCTGAGCTTGGGTATCAATCTCTTCGCGATTCGGATCAGTGATTGAGAAATGAATGGTGCCATTATGCGCGAACAGTAACCCATCGGCTGTCAAACCAAATCGGACATAGGTAGCTTTAGCATCATCGGCATTTTGTAACAGTTCATAAATAAAATGGGCGGGATCCGAATATTTTTCGATCACGCGCAACTTAACGCCGCGCATAGATTGTTTTTCCAACACTTCGGCACTTTGTTCACGTTCGATGGAAAGTTGGTCAAATTGGGTTTGTTGTAGTTTGGTTAAAGTGGGCATGGTTGATGTTCTTTATAAATGTTCTTTAATTGTTGGAGTCCAAAGCTTTAGCTTTAGGCTCCAAAAAAAACAGTGACTGTTGATAGGCCGTGTGACATTATAGGTTCTGGGGTGTTAAATTTCAGGTATTTTGATGATTTTCACCCAAGATTTGTAGGGTGGGATCACTGTCGGCAATGAACTCAATATAAACCCTTATGTCACCGCCCGTTTGCCCACCATTCCTCCTTCAGGGAATCCGGGTGAAAAATAAACCAAGAAATGTGTTTATATTTAACACCCCAGGTTTGGACTCCATTAAACCGTCAATATTTGCTGCTTATGCAGTGATAATTGAGATAAAAATCCCCATGATTTTGGAAACATTGGAGATATGGTATTCGTCGATATCTATCCAAACGATATTATCATGTAATTTCAGAAATCGCCACAAACTGCCGGTTGTGATAACGCCATAGATAGTTGAAATGGAAGTTTGTTTACGGTCATTATAGAGCTTGGAAGCCAACATTTCGGCAATACATTGTCCCATCCCAGAATTGATTCGATCATTTTTAGCTTCAACAATCGCTATGATTGGGACATCCAAAAATAACTGTTCCTTTGATAAGCTCAACATGTAGTCACAAGTACCATTCAAGCCTTTTGTTTTATCGACATTAAATTCAATTCCTGAAAACAGGCTGATTTCCGGCTTTGAGTGTTTAATCAAATCTACCAATACTGGCGTAACGATCAACTCTGAACGTGCTTTTTCGGTATCAATCGAAACCGCTAACGGAATATTGAATTTGAGCGTTTCTGTTAGATGTGGACTACACTCTAAAGGTTCAGTCCTTGAAAATAAACGCTCTTTTTCATTCAAGGATAATAATAACTTTTCGGTCACGTCAGTTAAGGTAAAATCACTATAAGCCATTTTTTTATTCCGTTGAAAAAGAGGAGTTCAAGCTTTAGCTTGGCTCATCCCCCCCCAAAATCTTGGACTCATGAGAACATTTTTTCAATCGTGTGTCATGAGTCCAAAGGTTGTGAAAATTTTCAGTCAATTGAGTTGTCACAACCGTTCTCTCAATGAAGTTGAAACACCGTGTTGTTTTGGAAACTTGCTTTGCTCATTCTGACTAAAGCTTTGCACTCCATTATACAAAAGGAGTCCAAGCTTTATAGCGTTTCCCGATTGAATAAAGTACCAAGTTGGGGACCCCACCCCTGCCTCCCCAGGTTTCACCTGGGGCTATTCACGTTCAACCCCTACGGGGTTGATATTGTTAAAAGAATAACCCCACTCGCCTCTTGCTTTCACCCCAGGTGAAACCTGGGACAACCCCGATAGGGGTTGAATGTGAATAGCCCCAGGTGAAACCTGGGGTAGGAAACGCACATCCTTAACTTAATGGCAGTGCCCCGATAGGGGTTGGGGAGTGATGTGATTGTTTTGTACTTTACTCAATCGGGAAACGCTTTAGCTTGCTTGGAGGCTCGTGCAAGGTACGCCTTGCACTCCAGAGACATTAACCATTCGCCTTACAAGCCTCGCAATAAATCCGCTGGCAAATCTTCAATATCTTCTAAGCCTACTGAGACTCGAATCAGTCCGTCAGTCACTAATACCCGCTGCGTTGCTCTGGACTGATGCGCCGGTGAGTGGAGATGGTTCTGTCATTTTTGCTTGGGAACTATCGGTTCTATAACGACTCGTTAAGCCCGACAAAAAATTTCGCAGAAACTGATTGCCGCACTCTTTATATTTTCTATGCCCTTCTTTTCGAAATAAAGCCGTCAGTTCTGATTTTGAGACATCACAATCAGCCAGTTTGAAAGTACTCAGCATATCATCCTCTTTAAATTCAAGGGCAATACGCAGTTTTTTCAGGATAGCATTGTTGGTTAGTGGTGAAATGGGTTTTTTCGGCAAACTACCTTGTTTGCCTCTTTTATAAAAAATAAAACCATCTAAAAAAGCTTCGAGAACCTGATTGCTACACTCAACATAGCCAACTTCATCTTCTTTTTGCAGAAAAGCCGTTAATGTAGCTCGGTCAATTTCATGTTCGGCTAATTTAAAGATTTCAAGCAGGGTTGAATCCTTGAAATCAAAAACATACCGTAACCTTCGTAAGATATCATTAGGAGTCATGGATAGTTCTAGTCCGTCGTGATTTTGGCGAATAGAACCAAAGCTAAAGCTTTGGTTTGGGTTTTAGAATTAAAAAATGAGACACAAACTTTTGTATCAAAAATCAGTAAACTATGGCTCATTTTATCATCTTGAATTTCAAATAAATAAATTTTGGCTCGTGCAAGGTACGCCTTGCACTCCAGAGACATTAACCATTCGCCTTACAAGCCTCGCAATAAATCCGCTTGCAAATCTTCAATATCTTCTAAGCCTACCGAGACTCGAATCAGTCCATCACTAATACCCGCCGCACTGCGTTGCTCTGGACTGATGCGCCCGTGAGTGGTGGTTGCCGGATGAGTGATGGTGGTTTTGGTATCGCCTAGATTGGCGGTGATGGACAGGATTCTGGTAGAATCAATCAGCCGCCAAGCCGCTTCTTGTCCGCCCTTCACTTCAAACGAGACAAGTCCGCCAAACCGGCTTTGTTGTTGTTTGGCTAATAAGTGTTGACGGTGAGAGGATAAACCTGGATAATAGACACGCTCCACCGCCGGTTGTTTTTCTAGCCAGTGTGCCAAAGCCTCCGCATTGTCGCAATGTTTCTGCATACGCAGGTTCAGGGTTTCTAAGCCTTTCAGAAATACCCACGCATTAAACGGACTCATGGTTGGACCACCAGAACGAAGTATCGCGAAAATATCGCCGCCAACCAATTTTTCAGAACCAACAATCGCACCGCCGAGACATCGTCCTTGTCCATCCAAATACTTGGTGGCGGAGTGAATCACAATATCGGCACCCAAAGATAACGGTTTTTGCAGCGCTGGTGTGCAAAAACAATTATCAACGACTAACAAACAGTTGCGTGCATGAGCTAATTCCGCCAGTGCCGCTATATCACCAACCTCCATCAACGGATTGGAAGGAGTTTCCAGAAACAACAGCTTGGTGTTGGGTTGAATAGCCACTCGCCAACTGTCTATATCCGATATATCGACAAAATTGGTTTTGATAGCAAACTTGGCCAAAATATTATTGAACAACGTCACCGTTGAGCCAAAAAGACTTTGTGACGCGACAATATGGTCACTGGCTTTGAGTAGCCCTAAACAAGTGGTAAAAATAGCCGCCATGCCGGAAGAAGTGGCGACACAACGTTCTCCGCCTTCTAGGGCAGCCAGACGCTGCTCAAAGTTACGCACCGTTGGATTGGTAAAGCGCGAATAAATATTATCTTGCGCCGTTTTTTGAGCGAAACGGGCTGCCGCTTCGGCGGCATTTTCAAAAACATAGCTAGAAGTCGGAAAAATCGCCTCACTATGTTCGCCCTCCAAACTACGCACTTGCCCTGCTCGCACGGCGCGAGTGTCAAAACCAAATTCATTCCAGTTGATCATATTTTTTTTCAGTTGTTGTTAATTGGTAAGTCGTTTGAAAAAATTTCTATGCAGTAATATCATATTATTACATATATATTTTTGAAGTGCCGCCTGACAAAACCAACGCTATGAAAATAAATTCTAAAAAAATTTACGCCGGCGTTATCATCTTATTTGTTCTAATCGTTGCCTTTTTTGGCTATTTTTGGTATTTTTCTAATCATCAATTGTTGATGGACGAGTTGTCGTCCATACCGACGACAAGTTCAGTTGCCGAAACTTCTTTGCCCATGTTGCCGATTTATTTACAGAATGATCCACGCTGGAAAGATGATACTATGGGTCATAGTGAACAAACTTTGGGCGAAGCCGGTTGTTTTGTCTCCAGTGTCAGTATGGCGTTAGCACATTATCGCATTGATTTAAATCCTAAGCAATTAAATCAGTTACTTAACGCCAATCAGGGCTATACCGAACAAGGTTGGGTAAAATGGAAGGTGGTCACCAAAATGACTGATGGACAAATCCGTTTTTATGTTCCAAACCATCCCGGTTTTACCGAAATTGATGCTGCATTAACCAACCAAGAGCCAGTGCTGGCGAAAATTCGGCTTTATGGCTTGTTTACTCATTGGGTTTTGATAGTCGGAAAGGATGGACAAGAGTATTTAGTTAAAGACCCATTAGGTGATGGAAAATCACTTGATAAACTGTCCCAATTCAAAAGTAAGGTTTATGCGATTCGGGTCATCAAAAAAAATAGGAAATAATGAATTAATAAATGAGAATTACAGAAAAACCGTTAAATCAATACCCTTGGTATCTGCGTCTATTCTTTTGGAATCAAAAAAGAAGATATAAGCAGATTATGAAGCCGGCGTTGTTATGGGCAAGAGTGCCCCGTTTGTTTAACGCGGTGGCGTTGCTTTATGGTACATTGGACCGAAAAAAATCGCCATTAAGTCCGGTTCTACGTTCTCTCGTCACCGTCAGAGTGTCGCAAATTAATTGGTGTCACTTTTGTGTTGATATCAACTCCTCGTTGTTGTTAAAAAGATCGGGTTCGATGGACAAAGGATTGGCGTTGGAGAATTGGAGAGACAGTGACTTATTTGACGATCAAGAAAAAGTGGTCTTAGAATACACCGAAGCAATCACTTATACTGATCAACAAGTGACTGACGAATTAATGGCGCGGTTGCGCCATTTTTTTGATGATGAAGGTATTATTGAATTGACTGGCTTGATTGCATTTCAAAATCTGTCCAGTAAATTTAATAGTGCCTTAGATGTACCACCTCAAGGCTTTTGTCAAATTCCGTAAAATGCCGGTGCTTGGAGTCCAAAGCTTTAGCTTTGGGCTACAACAACGGCAAAATCATTTGCTCAAGTTTCTTTCGCTTTATTTCGCCGACTTTCCGCAACACAATATTGCCTTCGCGATCAACTATCGCAGTGAACGGTAAGCTACCAAAGCGATTGCCTAAATTAACCGCAACGTCAACGGCCTCTCCTTCGCCAATCAGTATCGGGTAATTGATACCGTTGTCTTCAACAAACTCGGCAACGACTTGAGGCGGATCACTGGTGGCAATACCAACAAACTGTAAACCGCGATCAGCATATTTTTGTTGTAATTCAATAAACAGAGGAATTTCTCTGACGCAAGGCGGACACCAAGTTGCCCAAAAGTTAAAAATCACCACTTTGCCTTGCCATTCCGAACTGTGATGAGTTTGTCCTTGTAAATCAGCCAAGCTAAAATCCGGGCAACGTGTCACTTCTTCCGACGGCGGTGAGTGGCAGCCGCTGAGGCTTGCTACACTCATCATGATTATTGCTAATAACCGAATAAAAAAACGGTGCTTCATCATTGGTTGGATTTTCATAATACTTTTTTCAATAAACATCGATAGACCGGTTTTTATAGGTGGGCAAGCGGGCGATAAGGATTGATTCATTAACGAAAATACGGCGACAGCAATCCCACCCTACAAGACTACCAGACGACTGTATTGAATGCCATCTGGAAACGCTATAAAACCGGTCAGGTTTGAATAACGGATAAAATACTATAATTTCTGTTGAAAGGCAATCAGATGTTGGAGAAATTGTTCGGCCGACATCAATCCAACGACGCGATCAGCACGTTGTTCCTGTCCATTGGTATCAAAAAAAAGAAATGCCGGCGGGCCGAAAATACCAAAGTGTTTGTACAAAGCTTTGTCTTGTTCATCATTAGAAGTCACATCCGCCTTCAGTAGCACAAACTGAGCCAGTTGTTGTTGCACACCGGCATCGCTGAACGTGAAATATTCCATTTCTTTACAGGAAACACACCAATCCGCATAGAAATCGAGCATTACCGGTTTATTTTGGGCTTGAGCGGCCGCCAATTCTTGTTGTAATCCATTCACGCCTTTGATGGGCTTAAATGGTAAACTGGGCGCCGCTTTAGCAGCGGCAGTGCCACCAGAATTAACGCTGAGATTTTGCAACGGTTGCAACGGATTGACATTGCCACTGGCCGCGCCAATAATCAATAATATACCATATACCAACAAAACCAGTCCTAACCCTTTCCACAATTTTCGCCAACCCGATACGCCAGATGGCAGAACCGTTAAGGCACCCATATAGATGGACGAGACTATCAACAAAGTTGCCCAAAGTAACATCGTCACTTCTCCAGGGATCACTCGTTCAATCATCCAAATGGCCACTGCCAATAGCATGACTCCGAAAATCGCTTTGACACTTTCCATCCATTGTTCCGCCTTCGGTAACAAGTGGCCGGCGGATATGCCAACTAAAATCAATGGAATGCCCATACCCAGGCTCATACTAAACAAAGCCAGTCCACCCAGTAGCGCGTCACCGGTTTGGCTAATATAGATCAATGCACCAACCAACGGCGCGGCAACGCAAGGCCCAACAATTAGGGCCGACAAGATGCCCATGATCGCAACTCCTATCAAAGTGCCACTTTGTTGGCGATGACTTAACAGAGTCAGTTTGGTTTGCAAAGTGCTGGGCAATTGTAATTCATAAAAGCCAAACATGGACAACGCGAGGATCACAAATAGCAGCGCAAAGCTACCCAAAACCCAAGGATTTTGGAAAGCCGCCGGGACGTTTTCGCCCAGCAGTCCCATCAATACGCCGGCAATCGCGTAAGTGATCGCCATCGCCAACACGTAGGTGACTGATAATAGAAAGGCTTTATAAGTAGTGACTTGTTCGCCTTGGCCGACGATAATACTCGATAAAATCGGAATCATCGGCAAAATGCACGGAGTCAACGACAATAACAGTCCCAATCCGAAAAACACGATCAGGGTATACCACAAACTGGCATTCTCCAGCAGGTTGGCCAAACGATCCGATTCAGAAATGCCGGCCGGTTGGTCAGCTTGGAGAACTAACTCCACCACCTTGGTGATGGGCGGATAGCAGTAGCCACTGGCCGCGCAGCCCTGGTATTTGGCCGTTAATTGCAGCGTTTGTTGACCCATCGTTTTGATAGGTACAATGATCTCAAGCACCGGCTGCTGATAGATTTCTTTATCGCCAAACAACTGATCCTTTTTGACAAGACTGGGCGTAAATTGGGGATCGCCCAATTCAGCCACGTTTTCAGAACCCGATAGTTCATCAGTCAAAGACAATTTAAATTTATCCTTAAATAAATAATAACCGTCAGCAATTTGCCATCGAGCAACGATCTGAGAAGAATTTAGAAACGCCGCCGAAAAGGCAAAAGCTTGATCAGCTTCGAGAAATTGCCGCTCATCGGCTGCTAAGCCAAAAAAATTGGTGAATTGAGTCAACAATGACGGATTTTCGGATGCCTGACTGGAACTCGGTGAGGGCAGGGCCTCGTTTTGTTGGAGTTCAGCTTCATCTTGGGTAGAAGGGTCAGTTTCTAACAAATCCGGTTTTGCTGCCGCTGTTCGATTGGCCGAGGACTCGTCCACTGTCGAAGCTGCACCGTCCGCAACCATCATAGACGGTGTGTGATTTGGTAAGGCGATAACCGCCGTTTTTTCGATGGGCGGATAACACATCCGATCCTCAACACACCCCTGATAACCGATTTGGAGTGTCAAATCGGCCAAGCCTTGAGTCTGCTGAATGGGCAACTTAACTTGTAGAGTCTGCTCATACACCTCAACTCGGCCATATTTGACATCTTCCTTAAAAATACCGGGCGGAAATTGAGCCTCCTCCAGTACACCGCCGCCGTTGAGAGCAAACTGAAATTGATCGCGATACAAATAACAGCCCTCCGCAATTTTCCACTGAGCCACCAACATCGACGGACTTTCCAGATCGACTGAAAAAATAAAAGCCTTATCGGCCGGCAGAATCTCCGAAAGGCTGCCAAGTCCGCCCGAAGTTTCGGACGGCCAATCAAAGTTATTGTTTCCAAACCCAGAAAACTGATCAGTGCCGCCTCCAAACTCACTGGTTTCAAAAGACGGCGTTTCTGAAACGGAAAGACTTTGATTAGCCAAAGTCACCGGTACGCTACCCGTCCATGCGGAGAGTAATAATATTAATATCAAGATTGGTTTCATGTTGGTTGTTGTCATATTAAATGGAGGTCTTGAAAAAAAGGCGAACACGATTACACGGATTTAAGAATTTTAAGAATTTTAGGATTTTCCGGATATTTTTCAATATTGTTTAAAATCTAATTCTGAAAATCCTCCAATTCTGAAAATCCTGATTCTGACAATTTAAGAATTTTCCGGATATTTTTCTACCAACAAGAGTCTCGTAGGGGGGCCGGTAAGCGGACCGCACCAACTTAACTTTCAAAGAAAATAGGTTCACCCAGCAATTCTAATTTTATACTAACTGATTGAATATAGAGAAAATAATATCCGTTAATGGTCAATATTAATAACGGTAAAAGGGGGAGGGTTGAACAGTACATTTTTTGGATTCATCATCTTAACAACGAGCAGCCGTGGCCAATTTTCATCCAAGCATAGGTTAGCACAGCACCTCGACTTCATTATTCAACTCATTGAATTAATTCAATTTCTAAAATTAGAATTGCTGAGGTTCACCATGTTTGTTGGAGATTCGCGTCATCTTTGGTAAAATAACCGGTTTTTATACTTCTACAAGGATTATATTTTAGAAAGGATTAGAGCGAAACAGATTTGAAGAACCTCCTTGAAACCCGATTAAAAATTTTAAGGATTTGGATTTGAAGAACCTCCTTGAAACCCGATTAAAAAAATCCGTTTCGCCAATATAATTCTTGTAGTTATTTCTTGATTGAGCCTCCCCCAGTCGAAAAAATCGGATTCCTCACCATAAAGTATTGGAGCCATTATTAGATGAGTTTATTTCAAGTTCTGTTATTTTTATTTATACTTATTCCGATTTTGGAAATTTATTTATTGTTTACAGTAGGCAGTCTGATTGGAGCGGTGCCTACCATTATGCTAATCATTTTAACCGCTATTTTAGGCACCTATTTACTGCGCGTTCAAGGTTTAGCCACGTTGCAAAAGGCCCAAACCAGTTTGAATCAAGGGCAATTGCCCGCCGATGCGTTGTTTGAAGGAATTTTACTGTTAATCGGCGGCGCGTTATTATTGACCCCAGGTTTTTTTACTGACGCGGTCGGATTTGCTTGTTTACTGCCCGGTTTGCGTCATTTATTAATAAAATTGTTGCGCCGACGCTTTTTCGCGGCCAATGAATTTCATCAACAGCCGGAGCGTCCAAAGCACCCTTCTACGATAGAAGGAGAATATCGGCGCGATGATTGAAAAATCCGTTTGATAATTCACAATAATTTTTGAAAATTCGGTTTTTCGACAAACCTGACCGGTTTTAAAAACCGGTCAAGTTTCAAACACTAGGAACTTACCGTCATGCTCGATATACTGCCCAAATACAAAAAACTGCTCAAGGCCGGATTAGCAGCCAAAGGAATACCGCCCTGCTTTGGCCAACAAGACAATCCAATCCAAACGTACTATAAAATCTGGGTAAGAATTGAAGATTACATACCAAAACCCCATATCCGCGAATTTCGAGAAGGCCGCTCCGGTGATATTTGGTACGAATGGACACAACAGGCTTTTGAAGAACAGCAACCTCCAATTGAAGGCCATGAAACGCCACAAGAATATGTGGAGCGTTTATTTATCGACCAATTCATACCCGAACTGAAAAAAACGGTCGCCTCTCACCTCAAACAGCTCACCCAATGCGCCAACTGCAAATTGTTTGACAAATGTACCATTTTATCATCAAAACTGAAGCGCGAAGTCACCGAAAATCCAGAAACCGAAGCTGCTTAAAAAGTGAATGGTGAATGGTGACAACAAGTGACTCCGTTTTATTTATAACAAATTGATTCTTAAAGTAAAGATAAAACTCATTCGCGGATTTAGGAGTTAATCAATTAGCCATTCACCATTTTCATCACTCCAGTTTATGGTTGCCCCAGAGAGCCATCTGGAAAATTAGCGATACCGCGATGTTCCTTAAAACTGCAATTCAGCGGGTTGTCATACCCCATTGGCGACAAAGCCGGTGAGTGGATATCAGAAACATATCCCTGAAAGCGGTGAATATCTTCACGACTGTCAATAGTCTTTAACGTGTTGTCAGAATCAACCGTCCAATTAGGCCAAACCGGATACAATAATACCAATTTAACCACTAACGGATGAATCACCCCCCCAGTCTCAGCGAGCGCGAGATTGATTGGAGCCAATAACGACAACAGAAGAATAACTTGACTTAATACCTGAACGCGAGCATAATGATTGGTCATTTTATTTATCCTCAAATTGATCCGATTTCCGAACGAATTCGGATTGATTTCACCTTGTCTGGCACTCAACTAGCTATCTATTTCAATCCACAGCGGCATCCCTCTCTCGTCATCAACCGCCTTCAGCAATTTCCGCCTCACATAAAAGGCCTCATTTTTTCGGCAATCAATTTCCAAAAAGCCTTGCTCACTTCCCTGATAGCCGCGCAATAAAGTTTGTTGCAGCGTCAGTGGTAATTCTCGATTAGGTCGAAACTGTAGCGTTACCGATTCATTCCATTCTGGACTCTCTTCTGATGAAATCCAGTCTTCATTAGCCGGTTCAACCTCAATAATTCGAGACAACACAAAGTCTAAATGTTTCAGTTTCTTATGGCAATAAGCGTGCAAATGATAACGGTTATCGACAAAAACGAGATGATTGGGAGAAATGATGCGCTGCCGAATATCATCAGGTGCCACTGGCTGATATTCAATCAACAAAGTTTGCTGATGGCGTAGGGCTGCCAAAATGGGCTGCACCACTCGACGGGGCAATTTTGGACGAAGTAACCGATCCACATCCGTTAATTCAATGTCACACCAATCAGGATCATCCAAATAAAGGGCGCGAAAATGTTGTCCACGCCGATGGTCCAAAAAGGTTAACGCATCTCCTCTAATATAGTGCGGCTGAAAATTCTTTTCAGCGATATGGCGTTTGAGTGAACGATCATATCTCATTTGCCCAGGATGTTGCAGCCGATAATCGTTAATCGCCGTTTGGGCGGTTTGGCGTGTTAAGTCAAACGTTTTTGCTAATTCGCTGGCAGAAAGCCCATCTTCCCAGTACAATTGAGTTTCGATATAAGTAAAACGAATTAAAGTATCAAGTTTCACGATGTGTTAGGTTATTTTTATTGGTGAATGGGTAATCGACTTGTTTGTAACCGTTCAATCAGAGAATTTTGTTAAAAATCAATACCTTTAAATGGGTCTATTTTAATTTAATTCATTTCAATTCAAATACTTTTTTAGGTTTTTTTGGAAAAAACTTGTAAAAAGTGGTTTCGCAACAACCCGAATAAAAGTGAGAATTGAACTATTTTTTTATGCCAAAAATAGTTATTCTAATCTATTATGCCAAAAAATTAGACATTAATAACTACAAGGATTATATTTTAGAAGGGATTGGATCGTGATGGTATTCAAGTTTTTATCATTTTTATGAGTGGGATTGGGGTAACCACAAGGGATTGGGGTAACCACAAGGGATTGGGGTAACCACAAGGGATTACCCCTACGATGACCGTAGGGGCAATCCTTTATGGTTGCCCCTTTATGGTTGCACCATAAGGGTATATTATTTTTGGTGAGTTGCCTAACTACAAGGATTATATTTTAGAAAGGATTAGATCATGATAATATTCAAGATATTACCCTTTTTTTATAAGTCTGTAGGGTGGGTAAGCGGGCACGAGTCACTCAAAATATGCCACAATCTTTAAGCCCGCTTGCCCACCATCTACCTTTTTTTATGAGTAATTCTTGTAGTTATTAATTTCTTAGTTATAAACACTTCATGTCGTTAAATAGGTAAAAAAAATGACAGCACCAAACACAACAACACCTTCTGATGAGGCAACGAGCCAAAACGATTTTATTCGCCAAATCATCGCCGATGATTTAACAGCCAATAAAAATGATGGCCAAGTCATCACTCGTTTTCCGCCGGAGCCTAATGGTTACCTGCATATCGGTCATGCCAAATCCATTTGCCTCAACTTTGGTATTGCCGCCGAATCGGAAGGCAGACAATGTTACCTCCGTTTTGATGACACCAATCCAAGCAAGGAAAGTGTTGAATATGTTGAGTCGATTAAAACCGATGTCCATTGGCTCGGCTATGACTGGGAAGATCGCTTACGCCATTCCTCCGATTATTTTGAGCAGATCTATGATTATGCGATAGCCTTAATCAAAATGGGTAAAGCCTACGTCTGTAGCTTAACCGCCGAACAAATCAAAGAATATCGCGGCACGTTGCGCGAACCCGGTAAAAATAGCCCCTATCGTGATCGTTCCATTGACGATAATCTGGACATGTTTGAACGCATGAAGGCGGGAGAATTTGCCGACGGTGAACATGTGTTACGGGCTAAAATATACATGGCTTCACCAAATCTAAACCTGCGCGATCCAACCCTTTATCGCATTAAAAAAGTACCGCACCAAATGACTGGCGATAAATGGTGTATTTATCCGATGTACGACTTTACCCATTGTCTTTCGGATGCGATTGAAGGCATTACCCATTCACTGTGTACACTGGAATTTGAAGATCACCGCCTGTTATATGATTGGTTCTTAGACACGCTAAAAACACCCTGCCATCCTCAACAGATAGAATTTGCTCGCTTATCGCTGAATTATACCGTAATGAGTAAGCGGAAATTACAAGAACTGGTGGAAAATAAGCTGGTTAGCGGCTGGGATGATCCTCGGATGCCGACGCTGAGTGGAATGCGAAGACGCGGTTATACAGCGGAAGCCATTCGGGACTTCTGTGATCGCATCGGCATCACCAAAAAAAATACCCAGATTGAAATGGGAGTCCTAGAAGATTGCATTCGCGGTGACTTAGAAGCCAAAACGGCCAGAGTGATGGCCGTACTAAAGCCATTGCGGGTAGTGATTGAAAATTATCCAGCCGATCAAGTAGAGTGGTTAGATGCCTCTTATCATCCAAAAGATGCCAGTATGGGCACACGTCAAGTCCCGTTTTCGTCGGTTTTATACATTGAGCAAGATGACTTTATGGAAGTGGCACCGAAAAAATTCTTTCGGTTAGCCCCAGGGCGCGAAGTGCGACTCCGTTATGGTTATTTTATCAGATGTCAAACCGTCATCAAAGATGACAACGGCGAGATTGTCGAACTCCGTTGCACCTACGATCCAGAAACTCGTGGCGGCGTAAATCCCCCAGATGGGCGCAAAGTGAAGGGTACCTTACATTGGGTTTCCGAAGCACATGCGATCACCGCCGAAGTTCGGCTCTATGATCGGTTATTCAATCAACCGAATCCCGGTGCCGGCGGGACGGACTTTAAAGCCGCCCTCAATCCGAACTCAATGGAAATCTTAACCGATGCCAAACTGGAACCGAGCTTAGCCAATGCCGCTGCTGGTACAAGTTATCAATTTGAAAGACTGGGTTACTTTTGTGTCGATAGCGTTGACAGATCAGCAGAAGCGTTGGTTTTTAATCGGATTGTCACATTGCGCGATTCTTGGGCTAAAATTGAAAAGGCGGGGGTTAATAAAAATATCTGACCCAAAATAGCAGACTAAAAACTCTTGACCGTTTGAAATAGATACTTCAATGCTATCCAATCAGATCAGGTTGTCTGCTAAGTGACTGATAATTATAGCGTTTCCCGATTGATTGAAGTACAAAGTTGGGGATTTTTCCCCCGTCCCACCCCAGGTTTCACCTCACTGCCATTGAGTTAAGGGCAACCATAAAGGATTGCCCCTACGTAATTCATTGATTTTGTAGGGGTAATCCCTTGTGGTTACCCCAATTAAAATCCTTAATTCAATGGCATTGAGGTTTCACCAGTTGCTCTTAACATTCAACCCCTATCGGGGTTGGGGAGATGTAGTTTATTCAATCGGGAAACGCTATAGATGACATCATAACAATAATGATTCTTTAGAAGTTACGAATAAAAAAAGAGGTGCCCCCACAAGGGAGCACCTCTTAAATTGGCTAAATGATTCGACCAAGCTGTTTAGGCAGTGAAGCTATTTTTCTGAGAGTCTGTAGTTAACCCTTTTGAGTATTAGGAAGGGTAAACCAAAATCGGCTACCTTTTCCTATCTGACTATCAACGCCCACGTTTCCTCCAAGTTTGGTCACAATGCGGTGAACAATTGAAAGGCCAAAACCAAAACCCTCGCGGGTACGATGTTTATCAAGTCGCTTCGCTTCCGTAAAAAGTTTTGAAGCCTCCTCTGATGTCATCCCTTCACCATGATCTTGTATCCAATATTCAACCATTGTGCCTTTCACTTTGGCACCAATTTCAAGGCGGGGCGGAGTACCTCCGTACTTGAGACCATTGGTCAAATAGTTGACCCAAACCTCTTCAAGCCAAGCGGGATGTCCCAAAGCGTTGGGGAGTGTTTCCGGGATCATAATTGATCCGTAATACTTATTCCTAGTTGATTCAACCCGTTTTTTGGCCTTAAAAACAGTTAATTGCATATCCAAGGGTTGAATTATTACGTCTTCCTTTGAGGTGACCGCGAGTAGTAGTAATGAATCAATAATTTCAAGAGATTTCTCACTGGATGACAGAATATATTGAAGAAATTGACGGCCCTGCATATCCAGCTTATCGCCGTAACTCTCTGATATCGCATCAGCAAATCCTAAGATTTCTCCGATGGGATTTCGTAAATCGTGGGCAACCGAACGAGAAAAGGCTTCTAAGTCCGCATTGGCTTGACGCAAGTCAGAGACGGCTTTTTCAACTCGCTCCTCAAAGGCACCCAGTAAGCCGGCCAATTGTTCAGCCATCAAGGAGAAAGAGAGGGCCAAATGACCTATTTCATCTTGGCGTTTAATATCGGTTGATAGGTTCCAAGATTTCCAATCACTGGTACTTAAGTTTTTGATGTGTTGATTAAGTTGGAGAATTGGGCTGGTAACATGTTGTGCCACCCAGATGCCAACAATAATCGCAACAATCACCGCCAGTAGTGATAACCCTAATGTCCAGAGCATGTTGTCTCTAATTCCGTCGATGAAATCAGCCTCTGGAATTGTCACCGCAATAATCCAATGAATGCCTCGCCCGTCTTCATAAAGCGATAATTCAGTTGTTCGCCCATCCAATTTAAAAACTTCGTTGCGTTGCACTTTGGCAAAGTGTGATAAGCTGATCCATTGTTTTTTTATGTGTTGCACCACTGACTGAATGATCGGACCCTCACTGTATTCTACGCTGACGGGATAGGGTTTATTTCCGATTTTAGTTGAAAGTGGGGTGTCTATCGAGGAAGCGACCAGTTTGCCGCTAATGTCCATAATAAAGGCTTGCCCAGTTTTCCCGATTTTCAGTTCTTTGAGAAAATCAGAAATTTGAGACAGTATGAAATTGGCACCAAAAACACCTTGTAATTGTCCTTTATCATCATATACCGGCGCAATCGGCGTGATTTGTAGAACATTTCGGTGTGCTGAGACATAAATATCGGACCAAGTTGCTTTGCCTAACTTTTTAGCCTTTTGATACCAAGGCCGACTACGCGGATCGTAATTTTTGGTATTGTTTCTAAGCTCTAATACCCGTCTGCCCTTGTCATCAATTTGATAAATATGTCGTTGCGGAGCCGATTTCTCATTTCGGATTTTGAGAACCGTTTTGTCAGGCATTCGCTGAACCCCAATAAAATGACCTTGCTGATTACCATAGAAAACATACGGGACTTCTGAGACTTTGACTTGGTGTTGAAATTGCTTGGCAAGCTGCTCGAAGTTGGAGGTATCCAGCTTGGTATTCAACGCATTTACAAAATGAGGCGCTTGAAGAAAAAAATGAATATGCTGCTTAATCCGGGCTGAAATTTCTTGGTGAAGTTGTGTGCCAATTTCATTGACTGCATGTTGGCCGTTATAATAGGAAACACTGATTATGACCAGTGCCAGCGCAATGATTAGAATCACCAACGGGATAGTGAACAGTGTACGAATAGATTTTGTCATAAAGCAATGTATCTATTGGTTGAATGTGAATTAAGGGAAGTGTTAATGAACATTATATTGTCTGCTTTTCTGATTATAACGGATTTTGGGGAGGGTCATTTGAGCCTTCAGGGGGAATATAAAAATCAATGACTTATAACCATTTGCGGACCTGATTTAACCGTTCAAAGCATCGGTAAATATTTTATTTTATTAAAACGGCATGGCCCCCTAAAAATCCGTTACAATCAGAAAATTTTAGCTAGGGTGGGCAAAGTCTTTTCTTGCCCACCGGCATCATTAGTAAAAATTAAATGGGTTCCGGTGCCGAGTGATTAAAAATTTGGTTATTTTACCGGAAAAAAAGTTATACTCAACACCGGAACCAATTAAACTTTTAAAAATCGAGTTCCACAAAGCGTAAATATTGATCCGGCAATAAATTCTATTTTTTCAACTTGACTTGGAGTTCTCGAAAAGTTTAAATGATACTGGCGCTTGGTATCTCTCAAAATGATCGGGTGAGCGAGCGTGAAAATAATAGCTCTAAAATATATACTGCAAAAGGCTGGAAGAATTTAAGTATTTGCAGTATAACATAGCCATTTGTAGTAGTCACTTTAGCGACTCAACAACCGTTTTTATTAAAACTAAAAATGGCCATTCAAATAGTCAATAAGCAATTTAACTATTTGACTTTATTGTATTATTAATGATATTAAGTCGGTCGAAAATCCATTAAATATTTTAAGTTATTTTCATTAGAGTTATTGCAAAATAAAACTGCCCGCCCTAGATGGAACCCGTTAAAATCCGTTTTTTTTAATCGGATTTTTACCTAAAAATGGCAATGAATTTAATTTTTATTTTATGACTCAATAATTTAATGATGTTTATCGATAGCCTTATTGGGACTGAAGTTAAAACGGAATTTTTCTGTCATTATCATCTAAATTCAATGTATTAAGTTATTTTAATGGTAATTGCCCGGTTTAGGTAAAAATCCCCTTTTAAGATGAAAAGAAAGAAGTTTTTTTAACAAAACTTGGTTTTTGAGTTATACTTTGCGCTACCTAATTTTTGAATTTTTTCGTGAAAGCCGTAATGCTTGCAAACCTAATAATGGATTTTCGTTCGTTTGAATATATTTATTTGTGGTTAAATCAAGTGTTTGAGGCTAAAGTTTTTTTGAAAAGCATAGCATAAAATGGTGGGCAAGTGGATCGTTTCAAGCAAAACTATTGATCTCACCGCCCACTTACCTGCCCTACAAGGCTCATTTTTAATTAAAAGGAGCCTCTTGCAAAACTCTTTTTGAAAGTTTCCCCAGGTTTCACCTCTTGCTCTTAAAATTCAACCCCTATCGGGGTTGTCCCAGGTTTCACCTGGGTGAAAGTAACCGGCTCCTGGGGTTATTCTTTTAACAATATCAACCCCGTAGGGGTTGAACGTGAATAGCCCCAGGTGAAACCTGGGGTTTTGCAAGAGCCTCAAAGGACAAAAAATTTTTCGAGCTACTAATAATATCTAATAGACATTATCGGAAATAATCAGTTAGAATTTCAATTTTTGGTTGAAAACTGCTGATTAAATATCATACCTTCGCCAATTTAGAAATAAATGATGCAAGTTTTTTTAACATTTTAAACCGGCATAGAAATCCTATTTTTTCAGACCGGATTCGGATTTATTGCAGCTACTCCCGCTCATATTTAATATAAGTATTTGATTATAAATTGACGACAGCCTTCACTAAATACTTGATTGTTATAGAAAATTATTTTATATTGAATATAAATACTTACGATATGCTGTCGTCAAATTTTATTTAAAAATGTATATTTTTCAATAAGATAATTACAATTTGAGCTATAATAGCTGGATTTATTGATGAAAGCAAAAATGTATACCTACTTATGTACGAATATTTGGTTGTTTTGGTAATGATAAGGGAATTTCCGAAACACTGATATTGATTTAGGTTTTGGGAAATTATTCGTTCTGGAACCAAATATTAATTTTTTACATTGGCAAAAGTATTGTATTGTAAATAATGTGCGTTCAACAATCTTAATTCAGGAGGTTTTTAATGAACACACTGGTAAAAGTGTTATCCATTTTAATCGTATTGTCCATTCGTCCAGTCGCCGCGAGCGAGTCAGGACTTTTGTTGGGCTTACGCAGTGGTGCTAATTATGACACCAATGCAACGCTTTTTTCCCCAGGAGAAATAGGCAAAAGTTCTCAACAAACCTCATCTTATCGCACTTTTTGGATACGTGCCAAAAATGGAACCATTGAGTTGGCAGCTGAAAAGACGAACTTGCTAGTGCCGCGTGAAGACGGGTTCTGGCGAGTCGATGTGAAGCATAGTGCTTATAATGACTTTGCTGAAGACTTTGTATGGATCAACCCAGCACCTGATCCTGACGCTATCCCGAATCCTTTTCTCGCTGAACAGGAAGGAATTAAGGCTTTTGATACCCTACTGTTTGTCAAAGAACAAGGGATTGAAGTCTCACTTGGTGAATACTGCAAGGGTTACGCTTCCCGCGATATTTTATTTGTGGGAAATAATTACCTGTCAGTAGGCTATACTCGTAACGATATTTGTGGCTTCATGGGCGGAACTATGGAGAACGCATTGCAAATGCTGTCATTAGCAGATATTGAGCCGGTTAAGATCACTGAACTGCTAGGCTCTGAAGGCAGCAAAGCTTTTAAACACGCTGCCAAAAGCTACCAAAAGCAACAAAGCAACGCTGAATACGCGGAACCGGTGAGCGGAGGGCTGGTACACAACCAAGGACGGTGGATTATCAAAGGCCATTTTCCAACCAGTGAGGGAAGATACACCCATTTTGAGGTTCCAGTCGCCGCGCCCTCCAGTTTAGTGGGCTACAATGAATTGTTCCCAAATTGGGACAACATAAAAAAACGGGTGCCAGATGCCATTGATGCGTTGAGCGCACCCTCTAAGGATTTCTTGGTTGTGCTAACAGAAGAGGGAAGTTTATTGGCTTTTACTCTCGATGGGGGAAAAATCAGTGAACAACCGGCCTTGCACATCCTATTTAAACAACCAGTGGCGGTAGTGATGGCTCGTTGGGCGGAGGGTTTAACGGTGTCCAATTGGACCCAAGAAATTCAAAACCTTGGCCCAAAACCCAAGCAAAGCTGGTTTACTGAGGCTGACATTTCCGGGTTTGAAAAATCCAACAAAATCGTCGGTGTTGTAGTGACGGCAAACGCCACCTTAAACATCCGTCAAGGCATAGGCGAATACACCAAACCGATGGCTAAAGTCAAAAAAGGCTCTAAAGTCAATGTATTAGATGTATTGGGTCAATGGTACCAAGTTCAATTGGACGACGGACAAGTCGGCTATGCCCATAGTGACTATGTCAAAATATTACCAAAATTGCCGTACATTCGCCCGGCTTGCCCGGTTGAAAATTGTAATGATGGCGAGTGGCAACTGAACAACCCGGCCACGCTTTATGCGGAACCTTCATCCAAGGCTGACTCGCTTGGAACGTTAGAGGCCAAAGAAATTGTGCGAGCCCTTAAGGGTGAAGTGCATACTTTGCAATTTGGTGAGATTGAAGTGGTCAAGCCAGAAATCGAACTCGCTGATGACAATCAAAAGCTGACTCTACATCAGGGTGACCGGCTGTTCGATTTGGAATCGGTGGGTTTGGGAATGCACGTTATGTGGTATAACGGCAAACTTTACTATCTGAATAACGGTTGGAATTCAGACCAAGTGAGTGAAGATGTGCTTTGGGGCAAGAAAGTTGCTGAGCGTAAAACCCATCAGTGGGTTAAAGTCACTGTTCCAGAGAAAAACCTCAGTGGCTGGATTGCTATAGATAGCCCTAATACTCGGTAAAATTGTCCAAAAACTTTTGGTTCTGACAACACTTTTCTGGACGACTATAAGTACCCGTTCATATATTTTTCAAAAATAAAGCGAATAAAAACAATTGTTTATGTAGTCAAAATCGCTGAAAACTTCTGGACGAGTACTTACTGGAATTCGGATTCGCTCATAGGTTTGATTTCCATCGATAAATGAACCTATCTCACTGTTCAATCTCACGTAGACCGGTTTTAAAAACCGGTCGTGTCTGAATGGTATATTATTTTTTTGGAAGTCCCTTATGTCAGCCCCAGATGTTGTAGGACAAATCAATGTATTCGCCCGGTGAAATGAGACTTTATCTTGTTCAGTCTCCAAGATTTATTTTCAATATACTGAATGTAGTTGAAATCAGTGAAAATTTTAGAAGTTGAGAAATCCGATTTGTTAAATTTTTCACAAAACTCAAAGGCGATCAGTATAATGTCCATTAGACTTGTCCCTTAATAAGCTAAGCCCTTGATTTGTTATATCGTTGTTGTATTTTCAATAGGTTACGATTATTTAGGGATAAGGGAATCCCAAAAAAATAATTATCCCAAATGCCATTTCATGCCATAAAGGGTAGATAAAAGAATGGTGGGCAACAAAAACCGGTTACCCACCCTACAGGAAAGACTGGGATAATTTATTTTTTGGATATGCCTAAGTCTATTATTTATCTATTTGATAAACCATAAATAACAATTTGAGTGAAAAATATTTCTACTGGTACGATTAAAAATGGTCAGTAAGTGATTAATTTTACAAAATCTGTAAAACCTCATATTTTTGACCGTACAAGTGCGAAATATTTTTGAGTGGAAAATGAGTATGAACACATCAAGTGCAATATTGCGTACCATGTCCCCGGTAACAGACATTTTTCGCAAAACCGATAAACGTGTGAAAGCGGAAATAAGTTTGCTGCTCATTTTATGCATGATCGTGTTAATGATGGTCAGTTGGGAAGAAGTTGCCCACAATCACATTACCGGTGAAATGGAAAAACAGAGCATGGCCTATCTCGATGACACTATGCACAAGGCCAGTGCGGCCTTTTTAATCTCTCGTGCGCTCAACGCCACTATTTCTGTGATGCAAAGTTTTACGATCACACCCTTTCTCGGCGAACTCTCACTAGGTGAAGTACTTGATCCGGTCAATGATCTCATTGAGCGTTTTTCTTGGATCATGTTGGCAGTTATCGTGTCGATAGGTATACAACAATTGCTAATGGAAATTGGTATTTCTGTTGACTTAACATGGCTGATTTTGCCGGCACTGATTTTGATATTGATCAGTCTCTTTCAAAAAGCCAAAATGTCGAAATACCGGTTGCGTATTTTAGCTTATAAATTACTTTTATTTGTCTTATTAGTGCGTTTTGCTATTCCAGTGACAGGCCTTATTGGTTCACACATTTCTTCAGTTTTTTTGGCCGATAAACGCGATACTGCTATAGAGTCCATTGAGGGATCGAAAGAAAAAATCTCAGCAATCACGCTTAAAGATGCTGCCTCTTCGCCAAAGGAGAGTTTAGAAAAACTCAAAAAAGATTCTCAAGAAATTGTTGATCAAATCATTAAATTGATTACGTTGTTTTTGTTTGAAACAATCCTGTTTCCACTTTTGGTGTTGTGGGGCTTGATTAAGCTGTTTGGGGCAACCTTTTATTCGCCAGTTTTGATGAAGCCAGGGCCGCCATCAAACTAAAACAGAAATTTTCAGATCATGAAAAATGAAGAATGAATATTCCTAAAAAATGGCCATTCAAATTAGGGAATGGCAAAACTAAATATACGGTTCTTCAAGTTTCTTGCAAAAATATTTTTCAGGCTGAAGTTTCGCTTCCCGAAACTTTAGCCTGAATGCAAAAACTATAAAACAATAACTTATGATGAACTCACTAATGCCATGTAAGTTGTTGATTTATAGTTGCGTTTTGCAAGTCCCTCAGCTGGCTGGCACAAATTTTCAAGCTAAAGTTTAACAAAGCTTTAGGTAGGGTAGATAACGGGTTTGTTGCCCACCTCTTCATTAACAAGTTCAGATTGTGACCACGCCAGGTATAAAGTACCGGACAAAAACGGGAACTGCACTCATTGTTTTTATTCAAGGTCTCAATTATAATCCCTACTATAAATCAATAAGTTACCAATTTTTGTTCGGTGCCTTTTTTAAAAAACTTATCCCCGTATACCACGATCACGAATCACTTCTCTGTCCACACCTCGTGCCAAAGCTTCTTTCAATATTTGCGCGGCACGATAATTGGTAAGCGGAGCTACCTGCTGATAGGCTTCAAAAATCCACTGACCCTTTTCCTGCATAACTAACCAAGTTGCTTGTAAGGTGCGACGAAGGTTTTCAGGCAAATTAGCATCCGCTAATACTTCTGGATAATTCGGCATTTGTTCTGGTTCAAACGCTCTAAATCCCCCCATAAATTGACCCGTTGCCGCAAACAGCATGACACGGTAAGGTTTTCCCGCCTCAAAAGTCAACAGTTCGGTATCCATGACTGGCTCAAGGAGATTGCTCTGACTCAATAACATATCGCGACGCTGATAAATCACTACTCGATAAGGTGAATTTCCTCCATACCATTGTAAATGCAAAGTCCGCTTACCAGCCACCAATCTAGCTGGACCCTTCACATTTTTTAATAACGGGATAGTGAGTTTTTTTTGCGGTAAGGCTATATCCTCATCAGACTGGACTTGTTGCGTGATTTTATGCCAATCACTGAAGCGCTGCTTTATCCATGCCCACAATGGCTCACGTTCAGTTGGCACTAGACTGTTTTGCTCAACAACAAAAGGAGAATTTTGAGAAGTCACCCAAACCGGCTGTGTACCACCGCGCAAGTTCAATTCAATGGTATGTTGCTTGTCATTGACGGAAATTTCATCGCCCACTTGTAGCACGGTGAAAAGTCCCACCTGGATTGTTTCACTACCCCGTTTGATGAGGTAATTGTTAGGTATGCCATCAAAATGGTTAACCCAACCGGCATCTAATGCCACCGGCACGGGCACGGTTTGATCACTACCCAATTCAAGCAGAGAAGTTTTGGGTTTGTCATCAAACGTTTTGAGTTTGTCATCGAGTGAATTATTCCAATCAGCGTTTTGTGCAATGGCCGAAAAAGTCAATAACCATCCTAATAACACCAAACCAACACAGATTTTTTTCATCATTGTGTGTGTTCCTCTTTAATAAAAACAGAAAAAAAACGATGAATGCGAATTAAAAATAAGCTTTAAAATCAATAAGCTTAAAATATTCAGCGATGGAAAATCAATGATAACTTATTGATTTATCGTAATTAATTTTGACCCGTCATTCACATCAATATACCAACAACACTTAAAAGTTTTGTCCCGTCAAAAAATTTTTGGAAAATTTTTTTTAGGGAGTATAATATAATAATTTATCTAGCTATCTAATCTTTGCATGGTTTTTAAATAAGTATTATTCACGCGATGCTTTCACAGTGATTGATTACTAATCAACGCAATGTGCAACTTTTCTAAGTAAATAAAAAGACGATATTCAAAATACTAAAAAAAATAGTTAATTAAATCAAAATCTTAGGATAAAATTTGCACATCGCGTCAATTCCATTCAAAGTTCAAGTTTTTTTTGGAAAAAACTTGAGCCTGAAAAAGAGTTTTGCAAGAGGCTCATTATTATTAAATATAGCATATCCTAGTCACTTATGGTTCAGTTTTTGCGGATTAGAAAAAGGCTATAGAGGACATAAAAGTTTTCAGAAGTAATTTGTTTAGAATTATATTAGGGAAGTGGAAAAAATAATTTTATTGTAACCGATTTTTGGGTAATTATTTATACTGCACACGGGTATAACTTGAATTTTTTCTCCCCTAGTACTCCGTCAATTTTATTTTGTCTAGTTGTAGGTGGGTAGAGTGTAACGAAACCCTCCACTGTACTTTTTTCCGGTATACCAAAGTTTTTTACAAATTAAATAGGCCATTTTCGTTATCCCGGTAAACTTTCTTTGGGGTAGGATAATTTTTAAATCGGTTTGGAAGATTAGGGATAAATACCACATTTTATATATTTATTTTATTGAGTTATACTCGGCACTGGAACAAACCGGACTTTTCATTTAGCATTAAAAAAACCAAATTATGACCGTCCGCTTTCTTCGGTATAATTAGTTTTTATTTTTTACTCCAATAAAAACAACTATTTATCCAAAATTCTTATTTTTGGACAAATCTTACAATGATAGATATCCTACCATAATATTTCTTGTTACTGAGTTATTCTGTACCAAGTTCCTTATCATTCGCAATTGACGATATTCAATAACTTAAAAAAAACTGATCAGTGATAAGCAGTGTTGAGTCTACCTATTGCGTTTAGTCAAAAACGTTGGTATCCTTATAAAGCTATTACCTGATATAGTTACTTGAGATCACACTAGAGACACAAACGACGGAATAATTACAATTAATGAACCTAAATCAATAGGTTACATGCAAAAGTCGTTTATTTAATTCAACAATTTGGGAAATTATTGATGTCTGAAAACATTAATCTGTTCAAGTTAAAATCGGAGAGAATCCGCACTCTCCACTTTACCTGGTTTGCGTTCTTCATCAGCTTCTACATCTGGTTTAACGCTGCTGCCGTCATGGATTCCATTCGAGGCTTACTGTTATGGGGCATTATCGGCGATCCCGATGAATGGATGGGATTATCTTACAATCAATGGATGACCTTGTCTTTTGAACAGATGAAGAAGTATCTGTTGTGGGGTACCCTAGGCAATCCGCAGGAATGGATGGGGTTGTCCTTTGATCAGTGGAAGGAGTTGTCCGCTGACAAATTTGCGGAAATGATCAAGCACTTACAGAATGACGAAAAGGGCGTTATCGGCCTACAGATGATAAAAGACGTTGGTCAGCAAGTCAAAATGATGATGATTCTTAACGTCGCCCTCACTATTCCGGCGCGAATAGCCATGGGTATGCTAGTGGACAAATTTGGGCCGCGTATTATGTATTCGCTGCTCCTCGTCATTTCTGGTGTTTTGTGTATTTTGTTTGCTATGGCACAAGACTTTCAACAATTGGCACTGATGCGCTTCTTGTTGGGATTCGTTGGTGCCGGATTTGTTATCGGTATCCGCATGATTGGGGAATGGTTCCCGGCAAAACAGGTTGGATTGGCTGAAGGTATTTATGGTGGTTGGGGCAACTTTGGTTCGGCTGGTGCCGCCCTGACTTTGCCAACAGTTGCCCTTATCTTGGGAACTCTGTTTGATGAAGCCAATAGCTGGCGCTATGCCATCGGAGTCAGTGGCATGGTGGCTATGATTTACTCAGTTATCTACTACCTCTCCGTGAGAGACACACCTCAAGGGTCAACTTATTTTAAGCCTAACAAAACGGGCGCGATGGAGGTAACCAGCCGGGGCGATTTTTACTTGTATTTGGTTATGAATATTCCGCTGTACCTAGCCTTGGCGGTATTAACTTGGAAACTGTCTCCCCTTAATTTGGGTCTACTCACTGACACCTGGACTAACACGCTTTATGCCGGACTGGTTGGCATTTATATATTCCAAACCTATCATGTTTACCGAATCAACAAGAACATCTTCACCGAGCCGGTGCCAGAAATCCACCGCTATAAGTTCAAACAAGTCGCCGTTTTAAATTTGGCTTATTTCTGTACTTTCGGCTCAGAGCTCGCGGTGGTTTCAATGTTGCCACTGTTTTACTTGGATACATTTAGTGCAACAACGCCTTGGATGAATCAAGTTTTTGCCGGTTTGATTGCTGCGAGTTATGCTTTTGTAAATTTAATCGCTCGTCCGGTCGGTGGTTTTTTCAGTGACAAATTTGGGCGCAAAAAGGCGTTAATGATTTTGCTCGGTGGTTTAACAGTTGGATATTTTCTGATGAATCTCATCAATGAAAATTGGTGGATACCACTGGCTATCGCCGTCACCATGTTTTGCTCATTCTTTGTTATGGCCGGTGAAGGGTCAGTTTTTGCCGTTGTTCCGCTTATTAAGCGGCGTATGACGGGTCAAATTGCCGGAATGACCGGAGCTTACGGTAATGTGGGTGCCGTTATCTTTTTAACGGTATTATCTTTTGTTCCGGCCAATCAATTCTTCTTAGTGATTGGCGGTTCGGCATTAATCGTGATGGTGTTGGTAGGCCTATTTTTGGATGAACCCAAAGGACAAATGGCTGAAGTCTTGCCAGATGGCACGGTACAAATGATTGATGTTCACTAATAGATAAGGATAAGGAGCTAGTGCCGGAACGTGGGAATTTCCATATCTTCTGAAACGGGTGTCCTTAGTTGAAACCTGACCGGTTTTCAAAACTGGTCGGGTCTGTCGAAAAACCGAAAACTTTTATTTTTCATTAGTACATACTGTCCACCGTCATAAGTTGCGTTTTTTGATATTTGAAAAATCCATCTCGCCTTTTTCAAAAAGGCGGACTCTTTTTACAAAAGCGAAATTTATGGCGGTGCCAAGTATATATTAGCCCCTTTCACCCATTCAAATCAGATTGACCCTTTCCCTTTCTCCTTACAAACCATGTCAAACACACTTTCAATCACAGTCGGTCAATACTCCGAGGCCGGTCGCAAACCAAAGAACCAAGATGCTAATGGTGTGTTGGCCCCACCGGAACCGTTGCTCACCACCAAGGGAATAGCCGCTGTGATAGCGGATGGCGTTAGCAGCAGCGAAGCCGGTGATAAAGCCAGTGAGTACAGCGTCAAAGGTTTTCTAAATGACTACTTCAGTACGCCTGAATCTTGGACAGTTAAAACGGCAGCCCAAAAAATTCTGACGGCCCTTAATCGTTGGTTATACGGGCAAGGATATCATCTCTACGGTACCAATAAAGGACTTGTGACCACATTCAGTGCCTTAGTTATCAAATCAACAACGGCCCACATATTTCATGTTGGCGATACGCGCATTTATCGATTGCGTCACAACGAATTAGAATGTTTAACTCAAGATCATCGCGTCCAAATTTCATCGTCTCAAGAATATCTCTCACGGGCAATGGGTATTGAGCTCCATATTGAAATAGATTATAGCGATTCCGAAGTGAAGGCCGGCGACTACTTTATTTTTACGACCGATGGTATACATGGATACATCAATGACGAAGACATCAGTCGTATTCTACTTGAAAATCTAACAAACTTGAATAAAGCTTGTCAACTGATAGTTTCCGAGGCGTATGCCAGAGAGAGTCCTGACAACTTGACCGTACAGATTGTGCGACTCGATAGTTTACCCTCCCAAGATGCTAATACTTTCTTTAATAAATTAACTGAATTACCGTTTCCGCCCCCGTTGTCTCAGGGTATGCACTTGGATGGCTACCATATCCTACGAGAATTATATGCCAGTAAACGCACCCAAATTTATCTGGCACTAGATGAAGAAACACAGAAAACGGTCGTACTCAAAACTCCCTCGGTCAACTTCGAGGACGATCCGGGTTATATTGATAGATTTCTTCACGAAGAATGGATAGGCAAGCGACTGACCCATCCCCATGTAATGAAAGTCTATGAACACAAGCGGCATCGTCAATGTCTATACTATGTTTCAGAGCATGTTCAGGGTCAAACTTTACGCCAGTGGATACATGACAATCCACAACCGCCGCTTTCAGAGGCCAGAGCTATCATTGAACAAATTTCATCGGGATTGAGGGCCTTTCACCGTATGGAAATGCTCCATCAAGATGTCAAACCCGAAAATATTATGATAGATAATCATGGCACCATTAAAATTATTGATTTTGGTTCCACCAAGATTGCCGGCCTTGAAGAAATATCGACCCCCATTGAGCGAATTAATCTGTTGGGTACTAAAAACTATACGGCACCAGAATACTTGCAAGGACACACAGGTAGCCCACGTTCAGACTTATTTTCATTAGGCGTGATTACCTACGAAATGTTGACGGGACATTTACCTTATGCCGAATCTCAAATGGAAAAAGCCGTTCACCGATTAAACTATACGTCAGCCTGTCACTATAATCCAGCATTACCAGTGTGGGTGGATTGTGCGCTAAAAAAGGCGGTTCATCCGAACCCGACTCGGCGTTATGAGTCCATGTCAGAATTTTTATATGATCTCTCTCATCCTAATCCTTTTCCGTTACGTGAGCGTAATCCGGTGGCTTTTTGGCGGAGGACTACCATCATTCTTTTTATTTTCAATATGATACTTTTGTATCTTTACTTACAGAAGTAAACTCAGTGATTGAATGATGCTAAAAATAATTGACTCAAGTGTTTTGATTGTCATTCTCACAAATCTGCTTCAGTTAGCATGAGCATACGGAAATGATCGGGAATGACAGAACAAATCGTCATTTCAGTGAAGGTGGGAATGAAATCCAGAAAAAAATCTTGGAGAGTAAGGGACTGGGACAACCGCCGAAAAAATATATGCAAACATTACTTACGAGCGTTTTTCAAAAAACTCCGGAATCGCCCATAAAACGTTATTTGCTTGCCGCGTCCCTAAATACAGAATCATGTTTATTTATACTTCAAACTGTCAAAAGTTCGGATTTTTTAGTTTGGGATCTGACCGGTTTAAAAACCGGTCGAAAAATCGAAAAGCCGAAAACTTGATCGCGCCGAGTCTAAAATGATAGAGCTTTATTAATAACTCACGTTACGTCTATGAATAATAAATCAATGATTGACGAAGTAAAAAAATACGGTAATTTATTGAGAGTTCGTTGGAGGTGCGTAACGTGAGTTAATAAAGACTTTAGAGGGACTTGCAAAACTTTGATGCGCTAGTTAAAAATAAATAACTTACATTACATTAGTTGAGTAAAAAATCTATCAATTTAAATCCAAATCAAGTTCAAAAAATTGGATTTCTCGAAAAATTAAAATTATACCGGCACTCGGCATAATAGAGTTGTTACAAAATAAGGCAACTCCAAATAAATAAAATACCCATTCGGGGCAACCACAAGGGATTGGGGTAACCACAAGGGATTGGGGCAACCACAAGGGATTGGGGTAACCACAAGGGATTACCCCTACAATGACCGTAGGGGCAATCCTTTATGGTTGCCCCTTTATGGTTGCACCATAAGGGTATATTATTTTTGGTGAGTTGCCTAAAACGGCCATCATCCCAGCACCGACAGACGTTAAAAATCCTATTTTTTCAAAAAATAGAAATTTTCTGTTATTTAGCAACAACCCTAATAGCAATACCATCAGCGATTAGCAATTACCAGCTTAGTAGCCGCCTTTGCGCTTACTTTCTGGCAAACCAGCAATTTTACTCCCTTGTTTATCAGGGCTGTTGGGAAATAACTCATAAAGAGCCTTGGACTCCACTTTATCGTCCCAAATCTTTTGCATGGCTTTTACCAGATTACGCATATTCGGCTGATTGCCAGCGTTATTGATGTATTCATCACGCAGATAATTGATGACATCCCAGTGGCGTTGAGTCAACTCGTCAATACCGTCTTGCGCTGCAATAGCCTTTGCCACCTCCTCATCCCAGTCGTCTACATTGAGCAAGTAACCCTTCTCGTTAGCTTCAATCGTTTTACCATTGGCTTCGTATGACATGTTTTTTCTCCTTTCAAAAAAGTGTTTGATGATATACTTTACACCACTAAAAATTGCGTTTTATTAAAAGTTTAAGTTTAAATTTTTAGGGTGAGAAGAGAATAAAGTTTATTTTTATGAGATTATTTTATACCGGTTTTAGAAAAAAGCCAGTACGAATCAAACAAAAATCAAAAAAATATTTACACAAGCACTTATTACCTAAAAATGGCCATTCAAATGCAAGATGAGTTATTGAATGACAGAGAAGTTTATATTGAGTTTCTAACCAGATCAGTTTGATTTTTTCTTGAAATTTATCAAAATGTCACAAAGAGCGTGATGATGAATGTCAGTTATTATATTTAATTTCAAATGCGAATTAAGAGCTAAAATTTTTTCATCTAATGAAAACAATACTTTAGAAAATCACTTGGTAGATACATACCAAATTATTAATTTTAATCATCTTATTTTTCAATGACTTGTTTAGCTCTTAATTCACATTCAACTTTCAATCATCCAATATGAGCCTCTTGCAAAACTCTTTTTGAAAGTTTCCCCAGGTTTCACCAGTTGCTCTTAACATTCAACCCCTATCGGGGTTGTCCCAGGTTTCACCTGGGGTGAAAGCAAGAGGCGAGTGGGATTATTCTTTTAACAATATCAACCCCGTAGGGGTTGAACGTTAAGAGCAAGAGGTGAAACCTGGGGTTTTGCAAGAGCCTCAATATATTCGCCAATTAATTATTTCAAAAATAACCAGGTTATTATGAGACCCATTCCATAAATTACAAATATTTATTTACCACTTTAAGGCCTGATGGAAAATAATTTTTAAGTTTTATTGATTTTCAATGACTTTTCGTAATAAGCTTATTTGCTTATTTAATACTCAACTTTTGGCGAAAATATTAATTATTATAAGGTAAAAGAACAACATTATTAACCAATTGATTAATAACACAAAAGCCAAAAAAAATGCTATTTTTAAGTATTAGAGAGTTGTTGCGAAATAACTTAATTATTTGAATTGTGAGGCTCTTGCAAAACCCCAGGTTTCACCTCTTGCTCTTAACGTTCAACCCCTACGGGGTTGATATTGTTAAAAGAATAACCCC
>Ga0233403_10000144_pt1 | contig 31183 bp, 21 predicted proteins | sample Na_oxic_1_MG_FD_179866 | JGI IMG/M metagenome (GOLD analysis project Ga0233403, IMG submission 179866) | Seawater microbial communities from Saanich Inlet, British Columbia, Canada - Na_oxic_1_MG | ecosystem: Environmental > Aquatic > Marine > Inlet | place: Canada: British Columbia | collected...
TCCTGCTTCGCAAAACGAAACGGATGAAAGGGGTCAACACCAATAAATTCTAAAGCTTGTTTATCAAGATTTGCTCCTTCAAAGGGAACAATATGGCTAAAGTGTGTTTGATGAGGTTGCCATAAACCTTCTTCATTTATTTGTAATATCACCGCTGCTATTTCCAATAAGGCATCTCGTTCTGGATTAAAGCCTGCCGTTTCTACATCAACTACTACCGGCAAAAAACCCCGAAAACGTCTGGCAATCGGTGAGCGCGTTTTTTCTCTCATAACTCTTATACCTGTTGCCAATCAATGTTTTCCCCAGCTCGCAAGGGTATTACTTTGTCTTCACCAAATTGAAAGTGGGTTGGCATTGGCCAAGCGCGTTTTTCTAATGTGATTGTTTCATTATTACGTGGTAGGCGATAGAAGTCTGCACCATAAAAGCTGGCGAATCCTTCCAACTTATCTAATGCTTGGACTTGCTCAAAAGCTTGGGCATAGAATGCTAATGCGGCGGGAGCTGTGTATATCCCGGCACAACCACAGGTAGTTTCTTTGGAAGATTGAGCATGAGGGGCACTATCAGTTCCTAAAAAAAACTTGGGGTTACCGCTCGTTGCGGCTTGTAACAAGGCTTGGCGATGTTTTTCACGTTTAAGTATGGGTAAACAATAATGATGAGGGCGGATGCCGTCTTTAAAAAGTTGATTGCGATTCATTAATAAATGATGGGCTGTTATAGTGGCTGCTAAATGATGATCTTTGCTAATAATATAGTTGACAGCATCAAAAGTGGTAATATGTTCCAATACGACTCGAAGTTTAGGAAAATTTTCTAGTAAGGGAGCAAGGATTTGTTCAATAAAAATTTTTTCTCGGTCAAACACATCAATATCGATATCTGTGACTTCACCATGTATTAGTAAAGGTATTTCATAAGATTGCATGGCTTCAAGCACTGGCCACACACGCCGCCAATCAGTGACTCCACTGTCAGAATGTGTTGTTGCGCCGGCTGGATAATATTTGACGGCGACAATATGCTCACTTGCATTGGCTTTAGCTATTTCTGTCACTGGTGTGTTATCGGTTAGATAAAGTGTCATTAGTGGATTAAATTGGCTAGTTGGTGCAAGAGCGGTACAAATTCGTTCACGATAGGCCAGTGCTTGTTCACAAGTCGTTATAGGCGGTTTCAAATTAGGCATTATGATAGCACGAGCAAAACTATGTGCTGTGGCTGCGACAACTGAAGCCATAAGGGTGCTGTCGCGTAGATGCAAGTGCCAATCATCTGGTTGAGTCAAAGTTAGACGGTACATAATAATTGGTAATTGATAATTGGTAATTGATAATTGGTAATTGGTAATTGGTAATTGGTAATTGGTAATGGGTAATTGATAACTGATAACCCATTACCCATTACCCATTACCAAATTTATATGATAATCTATAGTTTTCGTAACGTTACAGGTGAAATGAAGTAATGATTGTCATACTGGAGCCACATACCCATAAGGATTGTGAAGCTTATCGTCATGTTATGGCTTATTTGGATAATTTGCCGAATATTAAACATCGTGTCCATGAAGTACAAGGAATAGAACAAACTTTAACGGAAATTTACTTAATTGGAAATACGGTGTCTCTTTCTAAAGAAAGTATTGAGGCTTTGCCTGGTGTTGAGCGAGTGGTGCGTGTTTCGCAAGCTTATCGTATTTTAGGTCGTCATGCCCAAGATGACAATCGCAGTTCAAGTTTTGAATACAATGGGGTCACTTTTAGTCAAAATAACTTGAATATTTTTGCGGGTCTTTGTGCGGTGGATAATCCACAACATGTTGAAATGATGATGAGGGCATTGCAAGAACATGGGCAAGTTTGTACTCGCATGGGGGCTTATAAACCTCGCACTAATCCTTATTCTTTTCAAGGATATGGTAAAGAATGTTTAAATTATGTTTTTGAATTGGCTGGAAAATATGGTATCAAGGTGGTTGCGATGGAAATCACCCATGAAATACATATAGAGGAAATTCTCCAAGCACTTGAACAAACAGGATATCCAACCGGTGTCATGTTACAAATTGGCACTCGCAATACTCAAAATTTTGAACTGCTCAAAAATGTGGGTAGACAAAAAACATTCCCGATGTTAATTAAACGGGGTTTTGGTATTACTTTAGAAGAATCTTTGAATGCGGCTGAATATCTCGCCAGCGAGGGTAATCATCAAGTCATATTTGCGCTTCGTGGTGTAAAAACGCATCTTGGCGATCCGCACCGTAATTTGGTTGATTTTACCCATGTGCCGGTCGTTAAACGATTAACTCGTATGCCGATTTGCATTGATCCCTCACATTCAGTCGGTAGTCGTGCTAGGGCACCTGATGGTTTACTTGAGATTCAACATGCAACAGTACAAGGTGTGATTGCTGGGGCTAATATGGTTTTAGTGGATTTTCATCCTCATCCTGAAAAGGCCCTTGTTGATGGTCCACAAGCATTGTTACTTGAAGAGTTACCTTGGTTTTTGGAGGATATTCAGATTGCTCAAGAAGCCTATCAAAAACGTGTCTCTCTTGCAGCTAAAAAGACATATTAATTCTAATTTATAGTAATATTTCAAAAAATCCCTTACTCCCTTTCTTTCGTAAAGGAGGATAGACTAGTGATCCTTCATTCATTGTAAAATTTCCTTTAATCCCCTCTTTTTTTAAAAGGAGGGGCGGGGGGGAGGTTGTGCAGTTTGAGCTTTTTTCGAGGAATATTTGTCATGCTATTTTTAGGTTCACGATTTCTCCCTCCCCCTAACCCCCTCCCGCTGGGAGGGGGGACCGCTCAGTGGAATTTTCCTCTCTGTGAGATAAAACAAAAAATAATATATAATACAATTATTTATATTTTCCCAACCAATAGGAAAATTCCACTGAGCGGTCCCAGCGGGAGGGGGTTAGGTGGTCCCTGAGCGGTTGATGAGCCTGTCGAATCATGTCGAAGGGGGAGGGAGAGATCGACTAAAGTACATGAAAAAATAAGGTCCAAAAAAGTTCAAACTACACAGCCTAGGGCTAAAGGAGGTTGTCAATTTCTAAAACCAGAAAATTAGGGACAATACAGTAAATAAAATACGTGTTTTGAAAAAAAGATTCTTACAAATACTATTTCTTAAAGAAATAGTATTTGTTGAGAGTGCTTTGGAGGTTCAAGTTTTTGCTTGAGCCAAAACTTGAACCTCGAAAAGTTATTTTCTGCGACATCCCTTATTTCGTGTTCATTCCTTAAAAATAAAAACCATTTAGTTAAATATTATGTTTTAATTAACAATTAACAATTAACAATTAACAATTAACAATTAACAATTTCCATTCTTCATAAAAACTACGTCAATAAGACATGAGTTCGACCAAATCCTTGCAGCCGCAACCAGAAAAAACAGATGAAGCCCAGCTACGTTATGTGCCATTAAAATACACTTTAATGGGTTCTTTTCTGTTATTAATTATTCCTATTTTAATTGCTATGTCAGTGTCTGATTATCTCAATGCCAAAAGTGACTTAGAAAATGCCTATAAAATGCTGCAACAACAAACGGAAAATAATATTCTCAATGCCATTAAATTGGTTGATGCCGGGCATAAAGTATTAGAGCGATTTTTGGATGAGAACATGAAAGATGCGTTTGTGACTTTTGTTGATGCTTATCAATTGGCGGGACGTGATCCAGCTAAAATGGATCTTGAAGACCTTAAAAGACAAGTCGGTGGAAAAATGGATTTATATATGATCAATGCAACCACCAAGACCGTTGAATACACTACATATACTAAAGATTTAGGATTTGATTTTAAACCATGGCCAGATCTATTGTCACTATTTAACCAGATTCTACAAACCAATGAATTTGCTAATGGCGGTTTTGCAACGGAGGCGCGAACCGGGATCGTGAGAAAATTTGCTTATATACCGACACCCGATAAAAAATATATACTTGAATTAGGACTGGTATCCGATGAATTTTCCGATTTAATGGGGGAATTAAATATAGACAAAATTACGGCTCGCCTTAAAACCCTTAATCCCTCCTTAAATCAAGTAAGAATATTTAGTCGTCATGGGCATTCATTAGGCGAGTCTGATTATAAGCCGAATCAGGATACATTAAAGATTATTAAAAATGTTTATGAGACCAAAAAAACCCAAGAAGTCAAAGATAAATTGAAAAAACGTTATACCCGTTACTTGTTTGTTAATTTAAAAGATGACAACTTTGACATTAGTTCCGATCCCAGCAAAGTCATTGCTTTGACCTATAACACCAGACTTATTGATGAAGGTTTACAAAGAACCGCCTCATTCCATATTCTATTAAGTATTATTTCTATTGTACTCAGTATCATTTTCACCTTTATTATTTCGGGTTGGCTAACCAAACCGATTCAAAGTATTGTCAACAGCGTCAATATTATTGCCGAAGGAAGGCTTGATCATCGTATTGAGGTAGATACAAATAATGAATTAAAACTGCTTAAACAAAGTATCACCAAGATGGTCAATAGTATGTTGGTATACATCAATCAAATTGAACAACAAAATAATGAATTGACCAAACTTGATCGACTTAAAGATGATTTTTTATCAAATACTTCTCACGAATTACGGACTCCTGTCCATGGCATTATTGGTATTGCTGATTCGATGATTGAGGGTGCTTGTGGACCCTTACCAAAAATTGCGGTTGAAAATCTTTCCATGATTGTGTTGAGTGGGCGACGTTTATCGAATTTGGTTAATGATATTTTAGATTTTTCAAAACTGAAGCATCAAAATATTGTTCTACAAATAAAACCGATAGAAATAAAAGTCGTGGTTGATGTCGTTTTGACTCTCAGTCAACCATTGATTGGTTCTAAAAATATTCAAATTATCAATAATATTCAAGAGAATCCGCCGGTCGATATTGATGAAAATCGGATACAACAAATTTTGCATAATTTAGTCGGTAATGCTATTAAATTTACTGAAGAAGGCATAGTAGAGATTTCTTCAATGATTTCTAACGATTATTTAACAATTACTGTTAGTGATACCGGCATTGGTATTCCAGCCCATCAAGTTGATACGGTGTTTAATCCATTTGAACAAGCCGATGGTTCAACGGCAAGAGAATATGGGGGGACTGGTTTAGGCTTATCAATTACTAAACAATTGATTGAATTGCATGGTGGAGAAATTCGTATTCAATCCACAGTAGGGAAAGGCACCAAAGTTAACTTTACTTTACCTTTATCCAAAAACACGCAAGCTGTATTGCCGGAAAGTTCTGTTAAAGCCATGTTAAAGCGGTTCAATGAAGTACAACCGGTTGAAATAGATATAGAAAATACAGAGGAGGAGGAGGAGCTATTTCAAGCTGGTTTTAATACTGTCCAAGGACGTGAAGATTTTCATGTGTTAATTGTTGATGATGATCCGATTAATTTACAAATATTAGAAAATCAATTACGTGTTGAAAATTATGCGATTACCCGTGCGACAACTGGTCATGATGCTTTGAAGGCTCTTGAAAGCGGCATACCGTTTGCTATCATTCTATTAGATATTATGATGCCAAAAATGTCAGGATTTGAAGTGTGCCAAATCATCCGTCAAACTTATCCGGCTAACCAATTGCCTATCATCATGCTAACTGCGAAAAATCAAGTGTCAGATTTAGTGCAAGGTATGCAAGCTGGGGCCAATGATTATCTGACCAAACCCTTTTCCAAAGGTGAACTCATTACCCGCATTAAAACCCATATTCAACTATCACGAGTTAATATCGCTTACAGCAATTTTGTTCCGTTGGAATTTTTGCAATTATTGGAAAAAGACAGTATTGTTGACGTGAGACTTGGTGATCATGTGCAAAAACACATGGCAGTATTATTTGCTGATATTCGCTCATTTACGACTTTATCAGAAAGCATGTCACCTAAAGAAAATTTTGATTTTATTAATGCTTATTTGGGCTATGTCAGCCCTGTCATTCGCAAACATCATGGTTTTATCGACAAATATATTGGTGATGCCATCATGGCTTTATTCCCAGAAAGGGCTGATAATGCTGTGCAAGCGGCGATAGAAATTCACCATCAATTAATGAAATTCAATCAAGAAAGAGAGGAAAACCAGTTACAACCGATTAAGATTGGGATTGGATTACACATTGGCACGCTGATGTTAGGAACGATAGGCGAAGAAAAACGCATGGAAGGTACTGTGATTTCAGATGCGGTCAATTTAGCCTCACGTTTGGAGGGCCTGACTAAAATGTATGGGGCTTCTATCCTTATCAGTGAAGAAATTTTAAACGAGTTGACCGGCAAAGAACAATACCACTATCGCTTTTTAGGTAAAGTCCGTGTCAAAGGTAAACAAGAGCCGGTGCATGTTTTTGAAATTCTTGACTCAGAGCCTTGCGAAATCAAACAAAAAAAAATTGCATTGACTTCAAAATTTAGTAACTCAATAGAGACTTACTATCAAAAACAATTTAAACCGGCACTTGAACAGTTTAAGCAACTTATGATTGAATTACCAGAAGATAAAGCAGCCCAATTTTACTTAGAACGTTGTGAATATTATATTCAACATGGCATACCAGAGGATTGGGAGGGGATAGAAGACCTTGATCAAAAATAAATGATGAACCATCCAAAATTTATTTTGGATTCCAATGGGATTTTAGGAGCGTAAGGAACTGGTGGTGAAAATGGTTAATGGTTAATGGTTAATGGTTAAAGAACCTAATTTTCACCACCCCAATAAGGAATTGTCCAAAAATAATCCCGTATGATCTGGATAGTTATATTAAGCCGTCCAAATCTCTAGCAAAGCTTAAAATGTGGAGTTAATTTGAATAGTTCCTAAGTATTTTATTGACATCCTTGTCTAGGAGTCCAAAATTTATTTTGGATAAACAAATAATTTTGATTTTTCCTCGTTTTATTTATATTCTCATGTTACGCATTCCTCTTCTTGAGGTATTTTTTTAGAACCACGATCTCTCCCTCCCCCTAACCCCCTCCCGCTGGGAGGGGGGACCGCGCCGTGCCATTTTGCTATCTTTAGCTAAAACGAGAGTCATTAAATAGTTTTAAAAACAATATTTTGACTGTATTTGATTTTATCTATCTTGTTATAGCTAACCAATAGGAAAATTGCACTGGACTGTCCCCCCTCCCAGCGGGAGGGGGTTAGGGGGAGGGAGAGATCGTGCTTCTAAATAATATTAAGGTTAAGGAGATTTTTCTGGTTGAAGCACAGTGCGTAACATGAGTTATATTCTCTAAAATTGATTTGTCTGAATTAAATAGATTTGTCCGAAAATTAAGATTTAGAACGAAAATCCCCTCTAACGACTTTCCTTCAATCTGTTTGAGGGGAATTTCCTTTAAACGGATTAAGGAGGGGTAGTGGATGATTTAAGGAAGATCGTTATCTTAATTACATCTAAACCACTAAAATTTTTATTTTTGGACGACTCTAATGTTAAAAATGAGCATAGGTGTTCGTGGTTTTTTATAACCGATTGATTATATCGTTGCGGTCGGGTTCCGATTTGTCGGGTTACGCTTCGCTAACCCAACCTACAGATACACCAGCAAGGGTCACGTAGAAATCCCGAACATTTATGTAAAAACGGTATTGAAAATTCATTAATGGAGGACAATTATTTTGAAACACCAGTCGCAACTGAAACCAAACCCTTTCTCTCATTCCTCATTTGGAGAAATGACGGGAATTTTAGGCATGACATTGCTACTTACGCTACTTTACCAGTCGGCATTGGCTCAACCCCCAGAAACCAACACGGCTTATCCTTTACCTTCTGAAACCTTGGAAGAGTCAGTGCCGGCACTTGAACTTCCCAGATTACCTGACTTACCGATAATACCCCAAGATCAGCAACTGTCTTCATTACCAAGGTTGAAAGTGAAGGAATTTAAGTTTGAAGGTAACACCGTTTTCTCGGTTCAGGAGTTGGAAAAAATCACTCAACCTTACCTAAATCGCCAAATAACGGCTGAAGAGCTGCAAGAGGTCAAGAATAAAATAACGGCTCACTATATTCAAAAGGGGTATGTCAATTCTGGGGCAATTATTCCCGATCAACCGATCAGCGATGGCACTGTGACTATCCAAATTATTGAAGGTGAGTTGGTTCGAGTTGAAGTTTCTGGCAATGATAAACTTCGTACCACCTACATTGAAAAACGCTTGCAAGATAACGAAGGAGATGCTCTTAATATCGAAAAATTGCAAGAACGTCTCCAAATACTCCAACAAAATCCCCGATTAAAACGCATTCAAGCGGAACTCGGTCCTGGGATAAAACTGGGTGAAGGTATTTTGAACATCCAAGTTGATGAAGCAGAACTTTATCAATTTGGTTTTAAGTTTAACAACTATCGTTCCCCCAGTGTCGGTGCCTATCGTGGAGAAATTGTGGCACAACATCGTAATGTGACCGGTATCTTCGGAGAAAAACTGGGAATCGGCGATACCTTTTCTCTTCGCCTAGGTTTGACTGAAGGGCTGAAAGATTATTCGTTCAGATATGATCTTCCCCTGAATCACCATGAAACCACCTTATCTTTTCTGCTAGAAAGGAGTGACTCTGATGTGGTTGAATCACCTTTTGATCAACTAGATGTTGAAAGTGAAGCGGATACTTACGCGATCATTTTTAAACAGCCAGTACCACAATTAAAAACACCTGGGCAATCACTGGATTTTTCATTAAGATTTGAAAAACGCGCCAGTAAAACCTTTTTGTTAGGTCGTCCTTTCTCCTTTTCTCCAGGGGTTCAAGACGGTGAAAGTGAACTAACTGTCATTCGCTTTTCTCAAGATTACTTAAAGCGGACTTCTTATGATGTCATTGCAGGTCGTTCCAGTTTTAACTTTGGTTTGGATGCCTTAGATTCAACTATTAATGAAGACGGTACACCGGATAGCAAGTTTTTCTCTTGGCTTGGACAATTTCAATATGTTCTGCGGTTCGATTTAACGGAAACGTTCAAAAATAGCGAATTCATTTTTCGCTTTGACACACAATTGACCGATCAACCCTTATTGCCTTTAGAAAAATTATCTATTGGTGGTGCAACGACAGTGCGTGGCTATCGGGAAAATTATTTAACCCGTGACAACGGTCTTATCAGTTCGTTGGAGATGCGTATTCCAATTCCAAATTTGAAACTGCCTATTTCTGGGCTGAGTAAAAATCCTGAAGAGGGTCAAATATACTTTGCACCATTTATTGATTATGGACGTGCTTGGAACGATGATTCTGATGTGAATGATTTTGATGATGATATTGTTAGTGTTGGTTTAGGTTTACGCTGGGCACCTAGCCGACATGTCCAAACCCAAGTTTATTGGGGTAAAGCACTAACCGACATACCTCCTCAAGAAGATAAAGACTTGCAAGATGATGGTGTGCATTTTGAAATTAGTGTAAGTTACCCTTTCCGATAACAATAGGGTGTTATAGCGTTTTCGAGTTTATTGTGTATTCGAGGTTAAAGTTTTCAGCGAAGCCGAAAACTTTAACCTCGAACCGAGTTATAGCGTTTAATATTTTAATTATCAATAATTTAAATGACATTAAATGTACTTTATTAAATCGGGAATTGCTATACCTCCTATTGAATAGTATTTAGATCATTTCAAACGAAGCGAAGCGAGATCAATATAAGGAATTCCAAAAAAATAATTATCCCAAATGGAAATCTAAGAAATCCCATTTCTTAAAGAAATGGGATTTCTCACGTCATAAATGGGATGATTTATTTTTTGGTTTTCCCTAAACCAATGGAGATTTCTCTTCTCAGCATGATTTAAAAATAATGACTGAGGGTAGTGTGCTGGAGTTCAAAGCGAAGCTTTGTTTTTGGTGCAAACTTCGCTTTGAAACCATTATCTCGTTTCAACATCTATTTGAGAAGCGTTGCGTAACAGGGGTCAATAAATACTATAATTTTTGAAAATACTGAAAACGCCGGAGAACTCTGTAAGTCTTTAGATTTTTAGTTGAGTTTATCCACGTAAGGCTTTGAAAATACTATTACGCAAAAAAGTTCTCTGGAGTTTTCAGAAAATAGTATTTGATTTGAGGTGAATTAAAGGGGTGTGACCTCAGTTTGATGTAAGTGCCGATTTGTAGGGTGGGCAACGTCTTTTGATTGCCCACCATTTGATCAGCCGATGGTGGGCAAGCGGACGGCCAGAATGTTGAGCAAGACCAAAAATCGTACCGCCCGCTTACCCACCCTACATCAAATGGAGGTCATACACAATTAAAGTTTATTTTTGACAAAATTTAGACAATCATAAAAATTCATACTTTTTAAAAATAAAATTAAGACTTAACAAATTGAGAATTGCTAATTTATGGATAAATTATTGATTAAAGGTGGTCATCAGATCAATGGTGAAATTCGCATTTCTGGGGCTAAAAATGCGGCTTTGCCAATACTCACAGCGACTTTATTGGCTGATACGCCCTCTTATATCACAAACGTGCCTCATTTACGAGATATTACCACGATGATGAACCTGCTAGGGCTTATGGGGGTTGATTTTATCGTTGATGAAAAACTGAGCCTTGAAGTCAATACTAATAACGTCCACACCTTTGAAGCACCTTATGAAATGGTTAAAACTATGCGTGCTTCAATATTAGTTTTAGGGCCCCTATTGGCCCGTTTTGGGAAAGCGCATGTATCACTTCCTGGTGGCTGTGCGATTGGGGCAAGACCAGTTAATTTGCATCTTCAGGGCTTAACTGCAATGGGTGCTGATATTCAAGTCGATGGTGGCTACATCACTGCAACAGCAAAACGTTTGAAAGGTGCAAATTTATATTTAGATTTAGTCACTGTCACGGGGACTGAAAATCTGATGATGGCAGCTTGTTTAGCAGAAGGTGTTACGGTCCTTGAAAATGCAGCACGTGAACCTGAAGTCGTTGATTTAGCAAATTGTTTAATAAGTATGGGGGCACATATTGAAGGTGCGGGTACTGGCACCATACGCATTGAAGGGGTTGAAAAATTAACCGGTGCTTCTCATAGGGTTTTACCTGATCGCATTGAGACCGGCACTTACTTAGTCGCTGCTGCCATGACGGGTGGTCGTATTAAAGTTAAAGACACGGAAGCGGGCTTATTGGATGCGGTGTTACTTAAATTATTAGAAGCGGGAGCTACTATTACTAGAGGCGATGATTGGATCGATTTGGATATGCAAGGGCGTAGACCTCGTGCAGTTGATATACATACTGCGCCCTATCCGGCCTTTCCTACTGACATGCAAGCCCAATTGACGGCGATGAATACCATTGCAGAAGGTGTTGGCATGTTAAGTGAAACGATCTTTGAAAATCGTTTTATGCACGCCCTAGAATTACAACGGATGGGAGCCAAGATTCGTTTGGAAGGTAATACAGCTATTGTCACCGGCGTTGAACGTTTGCAAGCAGCTCCTGTGATGGCAACGGATTTACGGGCTTCTGCTGGTTTGGTCTTAGCAGGCTTAGTGGCAGAAGGAGAAACGTTAATTGAGCGTATTTATCATATTGATCGGGGTTATGAGCGAATTGAAGAGAAATTTACCCAACTAGGGGCCAAAATTAGTCGAGTCTCATAATAGGAATAGGGAACTGCTTTGAGAAGTTGAAAAGTGAAAAATACTATTTCTTAGGTGATTTCCAGAAAAAATTATACCGTTGCCTGAGCTTGTCGAAGGCAAATTCTTGCAGTTGCCTTCGACAAGCTCAGGCAACGATCCCGGTATTTTCTTTTCTGGAAATCGCCTTAAAAGAAATAGTATTTTTAGAACTAAAGTTTAGATATTCGCATGTTGAGCATTGAGCTTGTCAAAATCACAATCTGTGTATACTGTTTGCCTTTGAATTTTGTGAAAATCTAAAATGTCGAAGAAATCTAATTTCTTGAAGAAATTAGATTTCTCTTGATTCAAAAATTTCACTGATTTGAAATACCTTCAGTATAGTTATGAATCATAATTTAAGAAGATAGCGATTTTAGCTGGTAGAAAGTCAAAAAATATTTGGAATCATTGAAAATTGAAAAACGCAAATTATTATTTGACAATTACGTCATAATCCATGAGTAATTGTCTCAAATAAACCTTTTAGTTTCATTCAGTAAAAAAAGCGCGTTCAGAATTTATGATGCTGCTGGTTGCGCTACGCTCACTGACTCATAATTTCCAAAATAAATTAACTCCAAAAACCAAATCCAAACCTAAAGCTTTGAACTCCAAAACCAAGATTGGAGTCCAAAGCATCAGCAATAAATTAACTCCAAAAACCAAATCCAAAGCTAAAGCTTTGAACTCCAACCAAGATTGGAGTCCAAAGCATCAGCATAAATCTGTTATTCTGTCTTACCCATACCTTCCACCACTAACAAGGCGGGCTGATAATTTTTAGCGATGCCAGCTACTCGTTGATAGGCCTCAAATTGCCACACACCTTTGTCTTGTTGTGCTAACCACGCAGCCAATAACGTTTGTTTGGTTTCCACCGGTAGTGTACTGGCTTGCATTTCTGTTTCTGTCTTTTGCAATGCAGTTGGTAAATTTTTGACGACTTTAAAATCTGCTTGCGTGTTATGCCAACCACCATCAATACTGATTATAATTGCTCGATAATACCCAGGAGTGAACAATTTTTTTTCAAATTGGACCTGTCTGGCGTGTACTTGATGTTGAATCAAAAAAGCTTCCTTTGGGTTATGTTCACTGAACACTTGCACCCAATAAGGTGCCTTTCCCCCTTCCCATGCCAAATACAAGCTACGTTCTCCTGCTACCAATAGGGCTTTGTTTTCCGCTAGTAACGGAATTGAAAATGCTTGTGGTTCTGGCTTCTTACTGACAACAGTCACAGCCTCAAGTTCGGGTTGGTACAATGACTTAAACCAACTGGTTGTGTCTTTAGCAATATTCGCTGGTATCGTTAGTGCTGTATCGCGCTTTTTTATCGAATAAGGCGAATTTTCGATAGTTACCTTTTCCAACTGATTATTACCAAAAATCAGTGTGACAGAGTTTTGCTTATTTTCTGATTTCAGGATGTGTAATTGATCACCCTCGTACAATGGCATCATGGATACCACATCCAATTTCTTCCCTTCACGCAATACATAAAAATCAGACATTGGTGCCCCATTAACCGTCTCGACTAAAGCAGCCATGTTTGGCGAATCCGCTGAAATGGGTATGCTTACTGCTAAAATCAGCAATGCTAACAGTATTTGGCTTACCTTATTGAAAATACTCATATTTATAAAAATAGCCTCATGAGGAAATCCCATAAAAATAATTATCCCAAATATCAAATTAATAAATCCTATTTCTTTAAGAAATAGGATTTTTCACGCCATATAAGGTTTTTTAGTGGGATAATTTTTTTTTGGATATTCCATGAATGGTCCAAAGCTTTAGCCTTGGGTATAAAAGGATGGACATTATCTTTTATCAAAATAAACAATTTCTTGAAATAATAGAGTAAATTAATTTTACTTGATGTTCAAGTTTTAGGTTTTGATTGAAATTCTAACGATTTCATTTTTGTCCACGAAACCTATTATCATTTCTCGCTTCGCTCTAAATATAGCACTTCTCACTTGAATGAACCCTAATTACAAATAATACCAATGGTGGGCAACAAAAAAACGTTACCCACCCTACAGTTCACCAGCCTCAAAAGAGTATCCACACAAGTAAAGTTTGCTATAACAAACATGCGCTAATTTGATAGGTGCTGTGCGTAACATGAATTATAGCGTTTTCGATTTTATTGTGTACGGTTTTTTTAAATTAATATATTAATTATCAATTAGTTGATTAATATTAAATGTATTTTATTCAATCGGGAAACACTATATTTACTAATAAAATTAAGATAAATAGCCTGAAAAAGTTTTCATGAAAAAATAATCTTGGCAATATTTTGTGTTTTATTTCCGGTTTGTTGCCTTATTGTTTTTAACGCTTTTGCAAAAAGCTTTATTATATTGCATTGCATTTTGCAAAACATCCTGATTAGAAATTAAAAAATAGATATAAAATAGGTGCTTAAAAAATGGAACAATAATTGCTAATTTAGTTAAAAAGACCTGAATAATTAAAATTTGAGCATATTAGGAGAAAAAAAATGGATAGCGTCATTATTATTGATAATTGGGTAGGCTCTATAAGCATTTGTAATAAAGAGAATTTTTGTAATTTCAAACGTATTTTTGATATGATGATTTCAGCAATAGCACTTTTAGTGTTAAGTCCTGTATTTATAATAGTTGCATTATTAATTCGTTTAAATTCAAAAGGACCAATATTTTTTGCTCAAATGAGAGTAGGTAAGGATAGCAATTTGTTTAAAATGTGGAAGTTTCGTTCCATGTACATTGATGCTGAGGCACGTAAAGTGGTATTAATGAAAAAAAATGAAATGAAAGGTGGAGTATTGTTTAAGATGAAACAAGACCCACGAGTGACGCAGGTAGGTCGTTTTATTCGCAAATTTTCTATTGATGAACTGCCACAACTTTGGAATGTTTTTGTTGGTGATATGTCTTTGGTAGGCCCACGTCCGCCTCTGCCAATTGAAGTCGCACAATATACATTCTATCAACGGCAGCGTTTAGCGGTGACTCCGGGTATTACCTGTATTTGGCAAGTATCTGGGCGTTCTGATATTCCATTTGAAAAACAAGTGAGAATGGATTTAGACTATATTGCTAATCAATCTTTTTGGTTTGACATTGATCTGTTATTGAAAACGATACCAGCCGTGTTAAAAGCTAAAGGTGCTTATTAAGGTTTATTTTTACAACCTATCTATTTTCACTAATCACCCCTTTTTCAAGAGTTGGGCTTTGGTTCTTAATTTTTTTACCTTTTCAAAATGGTAGTTCAAAAGGTAGTGATACTGGAGTCCAACTAAAAGTATATATTATTGATTTTGATTATAAAATCACTATTTATTGCTCACTACCCCAATTCTACTTTGTCACATTCTTACGCAAAGCCGCTAAGAATGCAAAGTAGTTCAATTGTTTAGGCTTTGCATCTTTGTGCCTTTGCGTGAAAATTCAAATAAATCTGACAAAGTAGAATTAAAAATACTGAAAAATGCCATAAAATCATGTAATCTATTGATTTATAATGACACTTAACAATATTAAAGTCTTTGAAAAATATAAAAAAAGTTCTCCACAATTTTCAGTAAAAATATTATTTCTTAAAGACCATAAGTATTTTTTGCTGGACAACTATATTTTGGACAAACTATTTGGACTCAAATTGATTTTTTGAGATGATGAATTGACATTTTGGAAAATATCACCCTATCAAAAATTATCCCTAATCCACCTTGCTTGAGGACGTGGATTTTAAGTAAAATTGGGATAAACATTTCCCTTCCCCTCCCCATTTTTAATTTATCAATCTATATTCCTATGCTTACACTTTTTCAGACCGGGGATATACCAATTTTTGATTAAAATTCAGGTTGAATTATTCAAAATTCAAAATTAATTTTTGATTCTAAAAATGATGTTGTTGCTAAGTCCAAAATTTATTTTGGATGTCATGTAATATTGCCAAATTAATGACATTCCCAAAAATCATGGGACTATCAAAAATTGAATAGAATGCTATAATGACGTACCTTAATTTATTCATTGCAACCTTACCAATTGCGCTTTTAATGCAATCTTCCCTTTTTTTCTTGGTAAGGGGGAATTTTCAAGATTTCCAAAATATGGATGGTAGACAATATGCTTGACATTATCAACTCGACCAAAGTTTGATTTTGTCTTATAAAAAAAACCAGGTTCCCATAGATGAGTATTTCCAAGTACAACTGATTGACTATAAGGAACTTGGAAAAAATAAATCCCCTCTCCCTAACTTCCCCTTTGTCAAAGAAGGAGGACTTCTCCCTTTTTTAACAGGGATTGGGGGATTTTTTGCATCAGTTCCCTAATTAAGCCTTCCCTATCAGTATGGGCCTCCCCCTTTTTGGGGCTTAGGAATGAGGATTCAATAAAACCCGAAATGAAACCTACTCAGGTTTTTAAAATATGGCTGATTTGGACATTTTTTGGAAGTGATTAAATTCTCATTCCATTAGAGGGATTTTGAGTTTTGGAACCAAAGGTAAACTTGACAAACCTTATGTTATTGTCAATGTTTGTGATGGAATGTTTAAGTCCAAAGCTCGCTTTAGGCGCTATCACAATATTATTGACGGCAAGAATCATTTAGAATATTCATAACGACACTTTAATTTCTAAATGACTCCTTGGCTTAAACTTTGGACTCCATAAGATTGGTGCATTTTTAACCAACCGGTGTCTAAACCTTTAGGCTGGCATTCTCAAATCTAACAACAAACTAGGCACTCACCTTGGAAGAACCAGTACCAGAATCACAGTCACAACCACAACCACAACATCGTAATGCACTCCAACGAGGTTTTTGGCTCAACGAGTATCAAATTAAATCAGTGCTTGGTAAACCAGGTGGTTTTGGTATTACTTATCTAGCAACAGATACTCATTTGGAGCAATCAGTAGCGATAAAAGAATATTTGCCGAGTGATTTCGCTGTACGTGAAGGTAGAAGTACAGTTTATGTCAAATCATCTTCTTATGAAGATAATTTTAAATGGGGTTTAGATAATTTTATTAAAGAAGCCCGCGCCCTTGCCCGGTTTACTCACCCAAATATTGTAAGAGTCTTGCGTTTTTTTGAAGCCAATGGTACTGCCTACATGGTCATGGAATACCAAGAAGGAAAGAGCCTGACAGATTATTTAGAACAGCAACGTATCTTAACAGAAGAAGAACTTTTAATCATCGTTAAGCCCCTCTTAGATGGTTTAATAGAAATACATAAGGCTAATCTTTTACATCGTGATATTAAGCCCAATAATATTTATATTCGTCATGATGATTCGCCAGTTCTGTTAGATTTTGGCTCTGCTCGTTACGCGGTAGGACAAAAAACTCGTAGTGTTACCAGTATTGTTACCCCAGGCTATGCACCTTTAGAACAATATGACGATGAGATTAAGGATCAAGGTCCGTGGACTGATATCTATGCCATGGGTGCTGTGATGTATCGTGCGATAAAAGGTGAAGCACCTCCCGCAGCAACTCGTCGTGTTATGAAAGACCCCATGATATCTGCTGTTAAGGTAGGAAAGGGTAAATATAATAAAAATTTACTGCAAGCCATTGATTGTGCTTTACAATTAAGTGAAGAGGATAGACCACGAACGGTGGATGAATGGCGGGATAAAATGTTAGCCCCTCCTCTACAAACTGTTTTTTCAAGTGATCCGGTCAAATCACGTTGGTCAATTGTCAGTATTACCGGTATCTTTCTTATTTTCTTATTTTCTACGATGCTCACCATCTTATGGTACCAGAACCAAACGCTTGAAGTAGAAATTGTGCAAGTACAAAAAGAACATAAGATAGCTGAAAAACAACTTAAAGTAGAACAAAAACGTCGTAAAAGTGCTGAACAAGATTTTCGTCAATCAAAAGCACTTATAGATGAAATCAGACAATTTAAGCCAAAAATGGTTGATGACTTGACGACAAAATATAAAATTACTTATGAGATCAAATATTATGATGTCATCAATGTTGAGGCCAATGATATTTTAAATGTTCGTGAATTTCCAGGCCACCAAAACAATATAGTGACCCAAATTCCTCCTACTAAAAAATGTGTTGAATTTTTGGGAGACTATCGTTTGAACGATTCTCAGGTGTGGATTAAAGTACGCTATCAAAATACGCCAGGGTGGGTTAATTCATTTTACTTGATGGGCAGTGGACACTGTGAGGAGGAGGGGGAGCTTGAATAGCTTGTGCCGTTTTTTCTTGGTCATCTTAGTATCATTTCCCTTGAATAGTGTTGCTAGTAAAATCAACGATATTTTCTTTGATAATTCTATACTGACCATTCATCATACGGGTTGTATACATAAGCAACTCTATAACGAAAAAAACAAACTTATCATTAGAATGGGGAATTGTGCCAGTGGGAGAGGTTTACTTAACAACTTTAATCATCCTAATTTAAAAAAAATTCATTGGGCCCAACATGATCCAAAAACGGTTTGGATTGTTGCTACTTTTTCAAACCGATATCTTTTTGAAACTCAATCATTTCCTTATAAATATTTGGTTTGCTTTCCCAGTTGCAAATCCCAGAATCCGCAAAAAGACTTGTTAAGTGAGATAAGAGTATCAAATAAAATGATGTTTATGCTAAATGGCCTTTTATTTCAAATTCCGTTAGAAGGTATGCAGATAAACGAATTTCTTGATCGTTCTATTGGGTTTGTTCCTAATGATATGATCCGTGATGGCTTACCCTACTTTGGCTCTAAACGGGATGATTGGATCGGTAAACCAAGAAAACATTTGGGTTATGATATTTATGTTAATCAGAATAATGTGATTGCTGCTGCAGATGGCTTCGTTCACAAAGTCAGAAAAAGTAGAATGGCTGGATTATACGTGAAATTACATCATGGCAATCAATTGTACACACTTTATATTCACCTTAAAAAGGCTAACGTCAAAGTGGGACAAAAAGTAAGGCGGGGTGATGTGATAGGAAAAATTGATGGTCCAGTAGGCAATGCCATTGCACCACAATTACATTTTGAAATTAAACCTAATAACCTGAGTATAGACCCACTTCCTTTGATTGAACATTTTTATCAAGATGATCAGAAGATTATTGAAAAAATTAGAAACTATAAAAATTTACTTTTAAAATTAATACAAAAGAGAGAGCAGGAAGTGAAGAAGTTTTTGAAGTAGTTGTTTGAACGAAAAATCTTAGTCCCCCTGTGTCACGTGCGTGACGTTAGGGGGATTTTTTTTATCCCACAAAATAACATTGATGGAATGTTTCATTATTTAGGACTTAACTCTTCTAAATAACCGGTAAGTAGCAAGACTCGTTGTTTGACAATTTCTGCTTTTGCAATGGTTGTGATAATTGGCCATATTTTACCACCCCTAGTACCATAAATAGCTTTTATGGTTTCAAATTCAGCATCTCGGTATTTAAGCCATTGCTGTTGTGCTGTTTCAAGTTGTTGTTTGACTTTGGTATTAAGTTTAGAATGCAGGGCTTTGTACGCTTGATTTAAGTTAGTATCCCACTGTTTTTCAACTTTTGCCGTACATTCGAGCATAGCTGTTGTTGTCTGACTTTTTTCCAGACATGCCTCGTTTTTGATGTCAATCGGATGTGTTTCTTCAGCGTAGGTAAACGGTGAAGCTAAGCTTAGTCCAGCGGCGATTAAGCCAAATAAGGTGAGTTTTTGGAAATGATTAGGCATGATGATTTTTTCCCAGAATGTTAAATTTTTCTAGTTCCCACGCGCCAGCGTCAATGCCATTAACTTAAGGAGGGCGAACACGCAGGTTCGCCCCTACAGCTATTGAATACGCTGGGTTTTGTAGGGGCATACCTGTGTGTCTGCCCTTAAGTTAATGGCATTGACGCGCCAGCGTGGGAATGGAGTGGGATGCGCCAGCGTCCCGTGTCCTTAATTGACATAACGATTATCGTGACGTATAACTTTTGGTACCAATGTCCGTGGTTCAATGCTGACCGGTTCATAAATCACTCGTTTTTTCTCTGGATCATAACGCATTTCAACATTGCCACTGAGTGGGAAGTCTTTACGGAAGGGGTGTCCAATGAATCCATAATCGGTTAAAATTCGACGCAAATCTGGATGTCCTTCAAATAAAATACCATATAAATCAAAAGCTTCTCGTTCAAACCAATTAGCAGAAGCCCAAATAGTGACAACTGAATCAATGCGTGGTGGTTCACCATCTGTAAAGGCGCGTACTCGTATACGTTGGTTGTGTTTGATAGAGAGCAAATGGTATATGACAGCAAAACGTGGTTTTTCATTTTCTGTTTTATACGCTTCCTGATTCACACCACGAGTAAAACCGGTACTACTCGCTTGTTTAGTTTCCCATTCAGCTTGTCCATATTGGGAATAGTCGATACCACATAAGTCCATTAATTGGGAAAAATCAAAACGATTGTGTAGTGCCTGACATACCAAAAAAACATCTGCTGGGAGAACATCTAGTGTTAGTTCACCATAAGCGATATTTGCCTCAAAAGAAATATCGGCAAATCTTTCTTGCAATTCGGCACGAAGCGTTTCAAGAGAATTAGCCATATCAGTTATCAGTTATCAGTTATCAGTTAGTTATACTGCACACGGGCACAAATTAAACTTTTTTAGGGTGAGCTTTTGTAGTCTCATGAGAAAAGTTAAGTTTGTGCCCGTGCCGAGTATATCCAAAGAAAGCCAAAGCTTTTTCAAACTAAAATAAATTTTAGAATGCAAAGCATTGTTCTGGAATCCAAAGCTTTAGCTTTGGCTTGGAGTTCAAAGCTTTAGCTTTGGTTTGGAGTTCAAAGCGAAGCTTTGGCTTGGAATCCAAAGCTTTAGCTTTGGCTTGGAGTTCAAAGCGAAGCTTTGGCTTAATTTGGAACCCAAAATTTATTTTGAATTTAGGCCGCTTTAGCAATTGTATTAGTGCGTTTAATTTTATTTTGCAATTGCAAAATACCATATAACAAAGCTTCGGCAGTCGGTGGACAACCGGGTATATAAATATCCACTGGCACAATTCGATCACAGCCACGAACGACGGAGTAGGAATAATGATAGTAGCCACCGCCGTTAGCACAGGAACCCATTGAAATAACCCAACGTGGATTGGGCATTTGATCATAAACTTTACGCAGTGCTGGGGCCATTTTATTGGTTAACGTACCAGCCACAATCATCACATCAGATTGCCGCGGGCTAGGTCTAAAAACAATCCCAAAACGGTCAAGATCATAACGTGATGCCCCGGCTTGCATCATTTCTACCGCGCAACAAGCCAAGCCAAAAGTCATTGGCCACATTGAACCGGTTCGGGCCCAATTAATGAGCCTATCAGCTGTGGTTGTGACAAAACCCTCTTGCAAAATACCTTCTACTCCCATTCGAGTGCTCCCTTTTTCCATTCGTAGATAAAACCAATGACTAATATCGCCAAAAAGATCATCATAGCGATAAACCCAAATAGACCAAGGTCTTTGAAGACAACCGCCCAAGGAAATAAAAAGGCGATTTCAAGGTCAAAGATAATAAACAAAATGGCGACTAAATAATAACGCACATCAAATTTCATCCGTGCGTCTTCAAAGGCTTCAAAACCACATTCATAAGTGGAATTTTTTTCCGGATCGGGTTGCCGAGAACCTAGAAAAAAACCCAGAGTGGGTAAAGCAACGCCTATGACGATGCCAATCATAATAAAAAGTAAAATGGGAAAATATTCTGACAACATATTTTAATTAACCTCTATCATTATCTTATCAATCACAAAATGCCATTATATGATAGAACTTTGGGAATTGGTAATGGGTAATGGATAATGGGTAATGGGAATACCGGTGTCATTTCAAACGCTACAAGAAAACCTTTAAACGATTTGTCATTTCTCGCTTTGACAAAAAAAAATATGAACCGGTGCGGTTAGATTACGAACCTCCATTTTTTGAGGCTTGTCCGAGCCCATAAAAACCATAATAAAAATATTAAGATTAGGAATTGACGCTGTTATGAGCGATTTCTAACCGCCAGCTCGAAATATTTTTCACAACGAAGCAAAAAATGACATCAATGAATTCCATTACCCATTCCATTACCTCAATGCCACCTTCGTTAAGTTAAGGGCAACCATAAAGGATTGCCCCTACATAAAATCATGATTTGTAGGGGTAATCCCTTGTGGTTACCCCAATTAAAATCCTTAACTTAATGGCATTGATTCCATTACCTGGGATGGTAAAAATCAGGTTTTTTAGAAAAGTGTTTTTCATTAACAATTAACAATTAACAATTAACAATTAACAATTAACAATTAACAATTAACAATTTTCACCGAGGCAATATTTCTTTCAGATGATGGTTTACTGAAAGCCACGCACCCACAAGTCCAAGTAAGGTTCCACTGAGCAATAACACAATACTCGAAAAAATATCTAAAGTCACTAATTCAAATTGACTATAATATAATGCTGTTAATCGTTTAACCGGTTCTTGTAATAATAAAAATGAAAAATTGATTAATAACCACGCAATCAATCCACCCAAAAAACCATACCAAAAACCAGTGTATAAAAATGGACGACGAATAAACGCATCGGTTGCACCAACCAATTTCGTAATTTCAATTTCTTCACGACGATTATAAATAGCTAAACGAATCGTATTGCCTATCACTAATAATACAGCCAATGACAATAAACCGGCTAATATTAATATGCCACGCTGCACAATCTCCATGATCGCAAATAGGCGTTTTAACCAAAGCATATCAAATTGGGCAATATCAACTTCTGGCAATTTTTGAAGACTATTGATTAAATGTTCATTAGCACTCGTTTCACTAGAAAGAGGTTGAATTACCAAGACTGCGGGTAATGGATTTTCCTCCACAGCATCCAAAGCTTCTTTGAAGCCGGAAAATGAACGATATTCTTGCAAAGCCTCATCGGGCGTAATGACTTTTACACCAGCAATATCAGGATGTTGGTATAATTGTTCAGCCAATTGGTGAACTCGCTCTTCATCAATCTCATGTTTGATAAACAAAGACATTTGTCCAGCCCCACCCCATTGATGACTCACTTGTTGGGCATTTTCTAATAAAAAATACAAACCCGTCGGCAAAGCCAAAGCAATCCCAATCACAGATACCGTCATCAAACTTGGCACTGGTGTTTTTGCTATTTGCGCTAAACTGTTAAATAACGCAAAAAAATGATGCCATAGCCAAGCAAAACTCGGTTGTGAAGATTTCGCTTTGCGCGGCGGATGACTTTGTGAACGAGTAGATTTTTTCATTAACGGCGAGGATAGGTGTCGCCAACGATGAGGCCTTTTTGCAAAATAAGTGTACGATATCCCATACTTTTAATTAAACCTAACGCATGTGAGGCAATTAAGACGGTTACGCCAACTTGATTAAATTGTACAAATAATTTCATAATTTCTTTTGCTAAATTGGGATCAAGATTACCAGTCGGTTCATCAGCTAATAAAATGGGCGGTTTATTAACAACGGCGCGAGCAATGCCCACGCGTTGTTGTTGTCCGGCGGACAACGTGATTGGATAACTTTTTTCCTTCTGGAGTAAACCGACTTTATCCAAGGACGCTCGTACACGCCGACGAATTTCTGAATGTCCAAAACCGGCAACAATTAATGGCAATGCGACATTATCAAACACTGTTCGATCAAATAGTAAACGATGATTTTGAAATGCCATACCGATTCGCCGTCTTAAATAAGGGATACGAGTGTTGGGGAAACGGCTAATATTTTGTCGATTAATATAAATTTGTCCACTATTATTGCGTTCAATAAGTGGTATCAAGCGCAATAAAGTCGTTTTACCGGCCCCCGAATGTCCCGTTAAAAAAGCCATTTCCCCTTGCTTTAAATGAAGGCTAATATTTTTAAGTGCTTGATGACCGCTCGGATAACGTTTACTTACCTTATTAAAAATAATCACAATTCAGTTATCAGTTATCAGTTATCAGTTATCAGTTATCAGTTATCAGTTATCAGTTAATCAGTTATCAGTTATCAGTTATCAGTTATCAGTTATCAGTTATCAGTTAATCAGTTATCAAATTTTTAACCATTCTGAAAATTAGATTTTATAATGTTAAATATTTTATATGATATTTGGCAACTTAACCAGTAAGCGATGGGAAACCCTTATAACGCTTATGGGTTCTATTAAAAATACGACAAAGTTTTTTTTTGAGACCAAAATTTATTTTGGATTTCTTTAATGAGAAATCTCAATTCAAACTGATATTTTTCCTGCTCAGAAATCCGATTTCTTCAAGAAATGGGATTTTTTTCATTTTAGGAATTCTGATTCTTAATTCAAAATTCAAAATTTTGAGTGAGCGACTTAAAAATAATAATCCTTTAATTTATAATGCTTTATAGTTTATTTCCGCCCTTATTTAAAAACATATTTATTTTTTTGCAGTAGACCCCCTAGGCCAATGACACTTAATTTGTCATAATATGTACTCCCTAATACAAAGGAGAACAATATGACAAAATTAACAACAATGCTACTGGCTAGTGGCATAACGTTGATGTCTGTTACACCAACATTTGCCCAATGGTCAGAAAATTTATTGGCTAATCCTGGTGCAGAAACCGGAGATACTTCAGGTTGGAATATTGTTGATACTGCTTTTGAGGTTGAAAGCGAATATGAGATTGGTGGAGAATATATTTATCCCCATACTGGATTGTCCTTTTTTTATAGTAGATCCTCTACTTTAAGAATAGAACAAGAATTTAATATGTCTAAATATGCTTCCGCGATTGATGCTGGAAACGCAACACTCAAGATGGGGATATGGGCGAATACCTATCGTGACTCTTCTACATGTCGATTGACAGTCAAGTTTTTTGGCGATGCTGGTTTTTTAGAGGTAAAAACCACCGGTGACGTTGCTTGTTCAACGAATGGTACTTGGAAAGAAAAACTGTTAAATGTTGAATCAATACCAGCGGGTACCAGAACGCTATTCTACATTCTTCAGAATAGTGGTTATTATATGACTTTTGATGACGCTTATCTCAATATTTTTGCAGATGTTGGTGAACTATTACCACCACCACCAACACTGGCACCATGCTCGGTGGTTAAAGAACCCGTTTGTGGTTCGGACGGTTGCGCCTGGTCATCACTACCTGATCCCAATTTGAACTACATCCCCATCGACAGATTCCGTGCGGATGATGGTAACCTCTGGCACAACCCATTGCGATTTGAACCATCGGGTCTATTTTCTCATTCTGATGGTACGCAATATGATGCTACCCAATTTGCGCCAGGTTCCTATCAAAATGCCATAGAAGGCTTTTTCCAAATACGCCATGCCTGTCAAGCTAGTTGGTACAGCGGTGCCAAAGACTTATCTTGGATACCTGCCAATGTCGTTGGTGCCATTGAATATTGTGTCTATCCCGACAACATACAAGAAGTTGTCAATCATTTGCATGCTGTCGCCGATAAATTAGCCTGCGAAAATAACTTACCTGAATGTAATCAATAAGAATTTTTATAAGAAGGAATGTAGGTCGGGTTAGGCTTCACTAACACGACCTACACGACTATGCTTCCAAACTTGACATTATGACATCTTAGGAATGGTCATGAAATAACTTCCCGATTTTATTTCTAACCACCCCCTAGCCCCTTTGTAAGGCGGGGAACTCCCTTGATAAGGAGGGGTTGGGGGAGGTTAGCTGTAAGTTATTTCGTATTCATTCCTTATGAGAAATTTGGTGCGTGATATGGATTCTTAAAATCATCCTTCTTTAGAAACTCTTAATACCTCATCAAGCGTTGTTTCTCCGGTCAACACGCGCCTTATCCCATCTTGTTGAATATCTTCATGTTGTTGGTGAGCATAAGATTCTAACCCATGTTGTCCAGCCCCATCGTGTATCATTGTGCGAAGTGTATTATCCACGTCAACCAATTCATAAATGCCGGTGCGTCCACGATAGCCAATAGAATTGCATTGTTCACAACCTTGTGACGCATACAAATGAATTTCTCCATCAGTCTCCTCCTTTTTTAAACGTGAACCATCAGCCTCCCCATTTTTTAAAGGGATTTTTAGATTCAATGCCTCCATTTCTAGCGCATTTGGAATATAAGCTTGTTTACAGTGGGGACACAACAAACGCACTAAACGTTGGGCCATTACGCCAATTAAACTCGAAGCTAACAAAAACGGTTCAATGCCCATATCGCGCAAACGTGTGACGGCACCAATGGCAGTATTGGTATGCAAAGTTGATAGAACAAAATGACCGGTAAGACTGGCTTGTACTGCAATTTGGGCCGTTTCCACATCACGGATTTCGCCAACCATCACCACATCCGGGTCTTGTCGCAAGATGGCCCGCAAGCCTCGCGCAAATGTCATATCGACTTTGGTATTCACTTGCGTTTGACCGATGCCATCCAAATAATATTCAATCGGGTCTTCTACCGTCAAAATATTACGGCTATGGTCATTGAGATGATTGAGCATGGCATACAAGCTGGTTGTTTTTCCAGAACCGGTTGGGCCCGTAACTAAAAAAACGCCATGCGGTTTTTGGAGAAGGAGTCGTAAACGAGTTAACGTGTTATTTGACATACCGATTTGTTTTAAATCTAAACGCCCGGCTTGTTTATCCAATAAACGCAACACCACTCGTTCACCATGTCCACACGGCATGGTTGAAACCCGCACATCAACGGCCCGTCCGGCAATACGCAACGAAATCCGTCCATCTTGTGGCAAACGCTTTTCTGCAATATCTAATTTAGCCATCACCTTGATGCGCGAAGCGAGCAACGGTGCTAACACCCGTCGAGGTTGTAGGACTTCTCGTAACACACCATCCACTCGAAAGCGTACGACTAATCGCGTTTCAAACGGTTCCAGATGAATATCGGAAGCATTTTCTTTAATCGCTTCTGAAAGTAGCGCGTTGATAAGGCGAATAATCGGCGCATCATCATTGCTTTCTAACAAATCTTCCGGTTCGGGCAGTTGTTGCGCGACTTGAAATAAATCCAGTTCTTCTCCCAAACCCTCCATCATTTGCATGGATTGATTGGCTTGTTGCTCATAATGGGTGGTCAATAGCGTATCAAATTGCTCATCAGAAATCGCTTTTAAATTCAACGGCATTCCTAAAACACGACGGACTTCAGTTAACGTATGGCACGTTATTTTTGGACGGTGGCAAAGGGTAATGCCATGAGTATCAATTTGAGTGAGTATGACTCCATGACGTTTAGCGAAGGCGAAGGGAAGAGTTGTTGTTGCAGTATCGGGAAAAGGGTTCATATTTATTTACTCAAACTTATGCAGGCTGTTGTGGCTACGCTCTGTTATGGCACTTATCACTTGAATGTACCTAGATATGGTGGGCAACAAAAAGACGTTGCCCACCCTACGAGCCTGGATTTGGAGTCTACAATTTATTTTGGCATCAACAAGCTCGGCGATAAGCTTCTTCAAAAGCGGCTAACGCATTTGGATAGGTGTTACGGGCTTCTATCACAACACCATCACTTGCGGCTGACCACATCCGGTTAAGTAGGCGTTCACCTTGTGCCGCTGCGACTAACACTTCTACACCTTGGTAATGACCTAATAAACATAAGACTTGTTCCCTGATAGCTATAAAAGGTAACACCTGGTTGTCAAGCAAAGCACTTACCCGCTTAGCAATCTCTTTTGCATCCAGATCGTTAATTTCTCGTCCCAAGTGCTGCATTTCTGCCAGTAATCTTTGCAATAAGTCCATCATCTCAGTGGAACGAAGGGATAACAGTGTCTTCTCTTGAGTTTTTTGTTTTTTATTTGATAGATAGACAAATAACAAACCAACCAATGCCAGTAGCATTCCTCCCAGAGAAATAGGAAACATATCCGATAAGAGACTATCAGGTTCAGGCAATTTAGCCGCACTGATAAGGGCCACGATGATACCTAGATAAAAAAGCACTAATCCTATGATACGCATGCTTAACCTCCTCCCTTTTCTAAAATTTGGTAGATGGCATGGCCAACACCCATGATAGCTTCGCCAATGATTAATCCGGCTGCCAACGGCACAATTTTGTGTTCTATAAACGCTTCTCCCTTTTGTTTAGCAATGAACATCTGAGTCAAACAACCTAATCCATAACCTAGCGTGATAGAAAATGGCAGATACATAGCGAGACCCACTAAAACACCTAAACCAGCTACCGGTGCTGCTCCTAAAAGAATACCAGCCATACCACCCAAGAGAAACTTATCTATTGGTACGGTATTATTTTGAATGGCTTCAACGACACTAACTAGCACGGCTGCTTGAGGGGCTGGTAGGGAGGAACCGGGCCCAAAACCATTTTGTCCACCAGGGCCATTACTCCACAGCACGTAAAGAACGATAATGGCAACAATAACACCAATCCATGAAACGCTAAACTGGACAATTTGTTGCAAAATAGGACGGCTACCCACCATAAAACCGGTCTTCAAATCCTGCATCATATCAGCACTTTGACCAATAGCAATGGCTACTGCAAGCGTCACCAACATGGCTGCGGCAACGTTTCCATTTAAAATGACCATCATTATGGTGACAGAAATCAATGCAATACCAGAAATGGGTGAAATATCAGTCAGTCCGGTACACTCTGCCACAATTAAGCCGGCTAATCCTAACCAAAGTGTTCCTAATATCGCAACAATGGTTGCTTGAATAAGTGTTACACCTGGCGTACTCCAAGTGGCGATAAAAAAGAACACGATAGCTGATATTCCGCCGACTAACAATACACCAAAAGGTATTTCATCTTTTCCAATCATGCCGCTCGTACTGTGACGGGCCGTGCGTGAAGCGGCTGCTAAGGAACGAATAGCACATTTGATAGTGGGAAAGCTTATCACCACACTGATTAATGCGGCACCAATGAGTATGCCAATACCTAAAGGACGTAACATCTGTTCATCAATAAAGGCGACTTGTTGATTAGCATCCAAATCATTAGGTATCCAACCTACCCACACTGAGATAGGGGAAATAATCCACCACGCCAATAAACCCCCTAAAAAAAACGGTAACCCTGCCCGTCCTGACAGCAAGCCAGCTGCAAAATTCATCAGCGATAAATAAAGTGCCGGTGCCAGATAAGCGGGCAATACCCCAAAACTTAAATTAAGTTCTTCATATTCTAAGATACCAGGATGATCCAACCAACCGGCAATCATGATCAATTTCCATAACGCACTGAGCAAAAATCCAATGCCCAGTAATTTAGCCCTTTCAATACCTCCTCCTCCAGAACTAATGATGGTAGCAACAGCAACACCGGTAGGAAAACGAAGACGCTCTATTTCAATCAGTTGCTTGCGTAACGGAATAATAACTACCACGCCAAGAACAGCGCCGCCAATGCCTGCTATCAGCAAAGGCCAAATAGAAAAGGTCAAATTGTGTTGGCTATAGATCAAAAATAGGGCTGGTAAAACAAATACGACCCCGATACCAGCGGAATTAATACTTGATGCAATACTTTGGTTGATATTATTCTCAACCATTGTACCTTGGCGTAATACGCCACGTAGAAACACATAACCCAAAATAGCGGCAATCGCAGAACCGCCAATAGAAAATCCCAACTTCAAAGCAATATAAACAAAGGCTATATTGAGAATGATACCTTGAACAATGCCTAATAGCACCGCTGCAAGGGTCAATTCTCGATAACCATGACTTTCAGTACCTAACATGTTAATTGAATTCCTTTAAGGAAAAGAAAAATTTTATTCTACCCGATACAACAATGCCACCTTCGTTAAGCTTTTGGTATAAAACTTAATGGCATTGAGGGGGTAGGGGGGTGGTTAATGTAAGAAATAGTATTCGTGAATGATTGTGCCAGCAACCGTTACGAAGAAAAACAATGGATAAGTGATTTTACCAAATAGGTTCAGGCGATAAAGATATTGCTTATTAGCATTCTCTTCTTTCGCAGTTTCAAGATGATTGAAAATGGCTATCGTAATCGTAAAAATCGCTAACAGATAAACGAGATAAAAGAAATATTCAATCAAAATAATATAATCTATTTCCCGTAACTCAGAAGACAACTTTAAGTGAAATAGCGAGGTTGCGACGATCATATTGGTACCCAATGCTAATTTCTGTGGGAAAGTTTGGATAAAAAATGACGCATACCCTAACACAATCAAAAAGATGACGGGCAGCAAATTTTTTAACACAAAATTCAACACATAGCGATCAATTTCGAGCGTTGAATTAAAGCGTGAGTATTCTATCCGTTGTTGTTCATTAAACAATTCTGGAATACCCAAGGTTGAATCATTTTTCTGAGTATCCTGAAAAAACAATACCTTTTCAATTTTCCAACCACCGATGGAAAATATTTTTTTGGTTTTGTTCTCAACACTTTGGTTACCGGTTTTATGGATGCCCATACCCTGTGCATCAACCACATAAATTAATTTATCTCGAGTCAACGTATTATGTCGAAAATAAATAGGCAGTATTTGCTTATCTAATGGGTATTTACTAAAATCGAAATCGGCTTTAAATTGCGTTTTCAATCGGTAAGTTCGAGTGGTAATATTTTCTTTTGAATTTTGATCAACAATGGGTTTTCCCAATTGATTTTTTGCTGGATCAAAAATATTAATGAATTCAATATCAGTATCATCAAAATCACCTTTGAAGCGAAACCAGAGATAAAAATCAGCGGTAAATGTCGATGTCGAAAGATTCAGTTCACTGATATCGTTAAAATCTATACCAGCATGAACCACACTAGCTTCACTCATAAACTTGCCATTCACCAGAAGCATTTTATTGTCCAATACTTCTTGCAAAAGATTGTCCACATTGTGTAACTGAGTCACCGGTTGATATTGACGCATGGCAACAGTCGGTTTACCATTCTTATAAACACCGATGGGTATTGATTTAATAGTATCTCCATGTTCATCAAAATAAAGATAACCGGTTGCACCATCAATCGCATTTTCTAAGCGAGATAATCGCCATATATTATTCCTAACTTGCTTACGTGTTTTTTCCAAAGAGATTTGCAGTGGTTGTTTTAACGTTTTCTGGATAGCATCCACTGCGATCATGGCCGCATCATAATACATAGCAGACGTGATTGCGGGAGACCTTTCATATTCTTTTTGGAAATTCTGGTAAAATTCTTGGGCTTGTTCAGAAGCAATCTCAAACAGGAGCGGTGATGTGGTATAAATACCATCACTATAATAACCCGGTTGGGCCCGTTCTTGCGGGTACTGACTAAGCTTCTCGGTAAAATTATTGCTAGACAACGCGTCTGCGCCAATGATAGGTACTTGACGACCTAAATGCCGTAATTGAGTTATTGCTTGCACGGCTTCTGTGGAA
>Ga0233403_10000145_pt1 | contig 31181 bp, 14 predicted proteins | sample Na_oxic_1_MG_FD_179866 | JGI IMG/M metagenome (GOLD analysis project Ga0233403, IMG submission 179866) | Seawater microbial communities from Saanich Inlet, British Columbia, Canada - Na_oxic_1_MG | ecosystem: Environmental > Aquatic > Marine > Inlet | place: Canada: British Columbia | collected...
CCAATTCTACAAGATTCGCATGTAGCAATCCTTTATGGTTGCCCAATTCTACAAGATTCGCATGTAGGGGCAATCCTTTATGGTTGCCCAATTCTACAAGATTCGCATGTAGCAATCCTTTATGGTTGCCCAATTCTGTGTGGGTATTTTATTTTTTGGGAGTTACTTAGAAAAGAGACAATAGAAACTATTTGAGAATTGAATTAAGAAACGCGGTAATACTTTCCCAATAGCCTTCCTCAAGTTGAATATCGTTGTGATTGGTATTTGGAATGATTTTTTGTTGAGTCACACCACCCCAAGCTTCAATCAATGCAAAAGCGTGTTTTGGTGGAATAATGTGATCAGGTTCTGCAATCAGGGCTAACATCGGAATTTTGATAGCCGGTGCCAATGCCAGCGCATCAAAATGATGTTTTAAGAGCAGTGAAACTGGCACATAAAAGTAAATATCTTGTGCAATATTTCTCATACTATCGTAGGGCGATACCAGAACGACACCGATTAAAGGACGTTGACTCGCCACATACACTGCCACCAGCGAAGTGGAACAAGCGGTTTGAATGGTCATCGTCGGGCCAGTCAGATTAAGCCGATAAGTAGTGCGGGTGGTGATAAAATCTTTGTCGCTCAAAGTGAATAGACGGTAACGGCCGACGCTGGCAACTAATTCCTCCAGGCGGGGTTCGAGATAGTAGTGATGATAACTGACGCCCGCATAGAGTCCAATCCAAGCATGAGTTGTTGAGGGCAGATAACCCGCCGGTTCCAATGCCTGCCAGACATGCTCCAGAAAAACTCGCTGTTGCGGATTAGTAATCTCCGCATCTCATTGGCTCATATCAAAAAAGGCGGCATCAAAAGCAAACACGTCGGGAATCATCGAGCCAGCCTTGACATAATTGGGTTGCCGAAGTTATTGTTCACTCATCCCCACCCCGGCTTCCGATTCGGAAAAATAACAGATGCCTTCACGCCCTTTTTTAATTAAGCATCGTCCAGAAAGCGTCTAAATTCTCGGTATCGGAAAAACGTCAGGCCATGCATGACAATAGCAATACTTAATGATGATTCATTCATATTCATTTTTTACTCTACTTCATTTTTTATTCTACTTTTATCAGCGTGCGTTATCGAGGAAGAGGAATTTGAATAATCACTCGGCTCTTGCTGATGCTTCACTAATGGCCACAGGGTGTTACCGATACTGAGAATAACAGCACTGTAAAAAATTCCCATGCCGGTCGCGAGGCCGAAATGAAGCAGGTAAACACCACCTATGTTGATGGCGCCAGGTATCACACTCCACAGCAGGTTTTTGTGCATAGTATCCTCGAATTCGTCCACCACGCTAAACAGACGTTCAAGGGATTGGAGGGTGCCATCCATAAAGACAATTTGCGCGGTATCCGTCGCTGCGGTGGTCGCGCCCTTTAGGGAGATAGAGATTTGCGCTGACTTGAGGGCAATAGCATCGTTAATGCCATCACCGATAAAGCAGACAAAACGCCCGGCTTTGCGTAGCCTCCGCACATGATCGGCTTTGTGTTCGGGTAGGGTTTCGGCGAAGTAGTCATCAATGCCCAGTTGAGCTGCCATAGCGCGGGTCGGTTGCTCACGATCACCGGAAATAATATAGGTTTTAATCCCACGCTGGTGCAGAAAGGCAACGATGGACTTAGCTTCAGGGCGTAACGTCGGTGCTAATTCCAGAATACCACTGGGTGTTTCATCCAAAGCCACATAAACTAACGAATGACCCTTGTCTTCCGCCGTTGCACGAATACTTTCATGGTTGGCCGGTAAAACAATCCCTTCGCGTTCAATAAAGCGGGCACTGCCAACCCGCACCGTCCGTCCATCAATCCGTACCTTAATGCCATAACCCGCTTCGTAGCTCGCCTCATCAATGGCCGGCAGTATTAAACTACGCGCCTCAGCAGAGGTCAGGATAGCGCGAGCGACCGGATGGGACTGGCGATATTCAGCAGCGGCGGCGTAGCCAAGCAAAGCGGTTTCGTCAATATCGTCAAGACAATGAATGGTTACCAAGGTGGGTTGCTCCAAGGTAAGGGTGCCGGTTTTATCAAACACAACCGTATCAATTTTACGTAGCGATTCCAATACTCGCCCATCTTTAACTAAAATCGCTTGTCGAGAAAGGAGTTGGAGGTAATTTAGGACGCTTAGCGGTCCCATCATCACCATACTGGTACCCAAGTTGGACCACAAGATAGAAAGTGCCGAGGTCGGACCGAGTAGTGGCAAAGTGACAGCACTGACTGCCAACTCGACTGGCAACAGGCGCTCCATAATTTTCCGGCCGCGTGCAGTCATATTATCAGTGTAATTTTCAGTTCGATCAAGAATTGCACCAATACCAGCTGCAACAGTCTCCGTGCCAGCCGCTTCCAAGCGGACCCGGATACGCCCAGAGAGCAGTAGGGTGGAGGCGTAGACGCGGTCACCCGACAGACGTTCCAACGGTTCACTCTCACCGGTCAGCAAGTGTTGATCGATCATAGCCTGGCCGCTTTCGATGATTCCGTCTACCGGCAACACTTCACCAGCATTGACGACCACCAGGTCGCCTTTGCACAGCGTAGCAAATTCAACCTCCAGTTCCAGTCCATCCCGTTCGATCCACACTTTGGGGGGATGCCCGGCGAAAACCTCAATAAGGTGTTTCTGAGAATTAGTTTCGGCACGCTTAATAACGGTCATCATCAAGTTGCCGAGAATGCCCCAGAGTGCGGTGAGGACGATGTAGCCTTTCAAAAGCATACCAAACGTCATGAGAACGCCAATAATATAGATGCTCAGAAACTGACCGCGTTTCCAATCCTGCCATATAAAAAAGAACAGGTCTCGTATCAGATAGAGAATGGCCGCGACGGCTAGCAGGTTGAAGGCTGGATAGATCGCCCCCAACAGAGCGATGCTAGTAGCCACACCAAAAAGCACCACATTGCGATTAGCCGACGCTTCAAGCTGTTTCCTTTGGGTACGCAATTCGGGTTCGATGCTCATCTGTTGTTGTTGGCGTTCAGTGCCGCTGATAACATTTTTGAGGTCCTTCAGCAGGGTACGCACGCTAAAACGGTGTGGATTGGTGCTTGATAACGCCTTATCCTTAACAGTTGAATCCGGTTTTGATTTTTTTACCCACCGTTTACCCGCCACTGCCGCCAATGCGCCACCGCCAAGTAAGAGAGCTAGGGGAATCATGTTAGGTATCCTCTCTAATTGTAGCCGGTTGCCATACCGGACGTGCTTCAAGAAAAAATAGATTCATATCTTCGTTAGGACAAGACACCCAACGCAGCGTTTCAAATCCAATCCGGGTCAATAAATCATAGTAGTCAGTCTGAGTACGCGCCCAGACCCCAAACATCACCCAAAGAGAGTGATGGTTTTTTTCTGGGTACGGACGGACATATTCATAAAAACTCATGCCAGGGACTTGAACAAAAGCTGATTGACCGGTTTGCAGGCTTTGTTGTAATCCACCCCAAGCCGCATAAGTATCATCAAGAACGCTTAAGCCGGGGATGAGGGAATCAGGGGCATCAGGACACAATCGCTTGCCTTTGCTGGTCAAGGTGCAGTGCTGTTCATCTTGTTCAACCGGCTCTAATTCAACCGCGATTGGCCGGAGAAGTTCCAGCAAGCCGACATCTACAACAAAGTGCTTTGCCAGTTGCGCTAATGATTGCATATTTTGCTTTACCAAATAGTCAGGTAATTTAAGGCGAATCAGGGTAAGGGTAAACACCGCTTGGTTGATTTGGTAGAATCCCATTAAACTCTGACGAACCAGGTTTATTTCGTTTTCAAATGATAAAGACATAAAAAGCTTCTCTTAGTCAGCTAATTCCCAAAAAATCAAATACCAGTTCTAAGAATACCTCCCCCTTGAGGGGTGGTTGGGTATTTTATGGTTTGGGAGTTACCTCAGGCTAGTTTAAATCTATGTCCTACTGATATTTTTTTCACCAAAATGCGCTTTGGCATCATATGCCGCTGAAGCTGATCTTTCAAGTACGCTTTAAAAGGTACTAAGTCAAAAGATTCAGTATCAATAGGTTCAACCATTAGTTCAACATGTTGACCAGTAATGGAGTTGTTTTTGCCGTATGCTTTCGCCAATGACACATTTGGAAATGTTAGTGCAACACCCTCCACCTCCGATGCCATAAACTTCAATCCACCGACATTGATTACATCACCGAGCCGCCCGGTTATTTTATAGTATCCATTTCTTTCGTCAACCAGATCTTTAGTATCATACCACCCTTCGTTGTCGAAGGGTGAAGGGGCATTTAGGTATCCAAGCATGCGTGACTGGGAACGTATTTGAAGCACATCATTAACGACTCTTGTTTCAACCCCCTCTCCACCAATCTTCATATATAGACTATCTCGCGCTTCAGATTTTACACGAACAATCCCTAACTCGGACATTCCATAGGTCTGACGAAAATCGACATTTGGCAACAAACGGCATAATTCATCTAGCGTTGGTTGATCCATCCTTTCTGTACCGTATGTAATGATTTTAAGAGATGAAGGAACTTGTGCTGGAACAGCACCGCTCATCAACATCAGTCTTAGGAACGTAGGTGTTGTTGGTAATACCTCGACTTGATGCTCAGCACAGGTTCTTAGTATTGATTCAACCGTACGAGCTTTTGGCGCAATTCCCACACCTTTATTAAACAATGTGTGAAAAAGAGTATTGAGGCCACCAATGTGATCAAAAAGGAGAAAATTGAGCGTTCTTAATGTTGGACGTGGTGTTTGGAATCGTTTTAAAAATCGTGTTAGGTCATGCAAAATCGCTTTAGGCTGTCCGGTTGTACCAGTAGAATATAACACCAGCCCAGCATGCTTTTTCTCTCTTAGCTTATTGATCAAATCATGTTGCTTATTATGCTGATGACGCATAACTTTTCCATCTTCGATCGCTATATTTACCAATGCTGATTCAAAGAAGTAGGGGTGTTGTTTCTTGGTATCTTTTGTTAATGGAACGATGATAGCCCCTAAATCAATCAGTCTAAGTAAAGTCAAAATAGTAGATGGATTAAAATCTCCTATTAGTGCCACAACATCACCGCTTTTAACTTCTGACAAATCAATAGGGTTCTGTGATGCGATGTCACTAAATTTCAATTGAGCCGAAGGATGAATCAGAAACGGGTAATCTACTCCTTTCCATTTTTCTGTTAACGTTTCAATTAAATTCATCACGCCCCCCCCACATGTAAAACCTGTCCAGTCAAAGAGGAGGAACGACCGTCAATTAACAATTCGACGAGGTCACAAACATCGGTTGGTAGAAACTGCTTAGGTATAATCTGCTGCGCGACAATTTTATTGATTTGCTCCTCACTTACTCCTTTAAGTAAGTTCGTATTTATAGGACCAGGCGCGATGCAATTGACCCGTATATTGAACGCTGCCATTTCACGCGCAAAGGCACGCGAAAACCCTTCAACACCAGCTTTTGATGCCACATAGACAGACTCGCCTTTAAGTCCTAAAGCAACTGCAATTGTCGAAAAATTAATAATGCTTCCTTGCTTACGGCGAAGCATGAGTGGGGCCAAAAGTTGAGAGCAGTAAATCGTGCCAACCAGATTAGTTTGGATGATTTTTTGCGTAGTATCTGGTGGTGTTGTAACTGCAAGATTCATTGACGCAATACCGGCTGCATTCACCACGCCCTCAATAATACTTCCTTTCCCCTTTAAATGCTGTGCTACAGCCTTTACTTGTTTGTATGAAGAAACATCACATGCCATACCGTCTATTGTTAGGTGGTTGATGTCACGTGCAATGCCGAAAACTTCAAAACCTTTTTCAGCTAGCCGTTCAACAATCGCTGCACCTAATCCTTTACTTGCGCCGCTGACGATAATCATTGTTGTGCCCCATATTGGTTAGTAAATTCTTCTGCAAGCGTTTGAATAGAACGAAACATACTACGTGATTTTGACATCGCGGTATCTGATGTCCAATCGAATTCAAACCCAGTTTCCGCAGCTTTGTCCTCTAATGCAACACATAGCTCAACTAACATCATCGAGTTAAGCGTGCTATCACTACTAAACAGAGCCATGTCTGATGTGACCTCCATATTAATACCATATTCATCTAACATTTTCTCAATTAATGAGATAATCAATTGGACTGCTTTATCATGAGACATCTTAATCTACCTTTCCTCTTGGATACTGAAGTATAGAAGTTACGCACTGACAAATTACTAGGAATATGGATTGATAATTCATTTATCTTTTCGGCTTCCAAGGTCAATTGTCGTGTACGACGTTGCTCTCCACGTTGCTCACCCTCATCTCAATCAATATTTTTCGCTTGATGGTCATATCTAGGTTGCCGTCTGCTATCCAACGGGCTAAGCGGAAGAGATAAATCGGGTAGCCCATTACCGGCTTACCACCTATCACTTTTAGCCACGCAAAATTTTAAGTTGAATAAAAATAATAAATTGAATATTTATATTCAACATAAAATCAATGATTTACATGAAACTGATCAGTGGTAAACCTTTACCGGAGATTTTACCGATTTTTTTTTATTCAGGGAGTTTTATTAAACGCGCTGTTAATCGCTCGTTGTAAATGATCAGCCACTATTTTTACACTAGGCTGTGTATTAATCGTGAGGTGATTACCGGGAACCGGATAGATTGTCAGAGTTCCTCGTATCAACTTATTCCATACTTTTTCTGTTGCTTTTGTGTCAAAGGCATATTGTTCCATCGCGCTGAAAAAGATTGCCTTACCATCCCATGGCTGAGGTTGATACGTAAACATTGCTTGCGTATTGGCACGGAATAAGTCCATAAAAATCCGTGACTGCATTTGACTGCTTTCGCTGCTATCTCCGCCGATTTTTTCAACAAACCATGCCCATCGGGTCTGTTCATCCATTTTGCGCAATTCATCCGCTGAAACTTCGATGCCACTCCCTACTTTAAGGATAAAGGCCATCACATCAACATCCTCTTTCCACTGTCCTTTATTAGATATATGTCCCGGTGCGGGAGTATCTATTAAGACTAACAACGGAGTGTCTTCGCCTTGTTGTTCCAGTTGCAGTGCCATTTCATAGGCTACCATGCCGCCAAAAGAGGAGCCACCCAGTAAGTAAGGGCCGGCCGGCTGATATTTTTGAAGCTCTCGGATATATTGTGTTGCCATGGCTTCTACTTGAGAAAGTGGTGCGGATTTACCATCAATCCCTCGTGCCTGGATACCATAAATGGGTTGTTCTCTATCTAATTGTTGCGCCAATTCCCGATATAAATAGACATATCCACCAATTGGATGTATCATCACCAATGGTGTATGTTTTAGATTGCCGGTTTGGATTTCAATCAATAATTGCGGTTCATCATCACCTGGCGTATTTTGTGTATCAGCGTGTTTCATTAATTTGATCAAATTCGCAATGGTTGGAGCATTTAGTAAGGCTTGTATACTCAAATCAACTTGCAGTTCTGTTCGTACATAAGTTGTTAACTGCACTGCAAGCAAGGAATCACCACCAAATTCAAAAAAATCATCTTCTATGCCAATGGGGGCAATTCCCAGAAATTTTTGCCATATCGTCACCAATTTTTTTGCCATTTCGGTGCGTGGGGCAACATAGGCTGGTGCTGATATTGGACGGCGTTTTTCTTCTGTTGCCGAATCTTCTGCTTCCGTAAACCGAGTGTTAAACCAATTTTCAACTTGTTCAAATAGTGCTGGTAAACCTTGTTTAGCAACCAGTGTTTGTGCTTGCTGATGTTGCAAGACTTGTTCAAATACAGCCATTCCTTCTTCTGGCAACAAACCATGGCTGAGTATTTTGGCAGTATCTTCTGCTGCTTCTGGTTCAGACTCTTTTTGAATGGAAATGACTACTTTACCGATATGATGTGCAAGCGCCATGTATTCAAATGCTTTGCTGATTTTGCTTAAGGGATAAACACGCAATGGTAATGGTGATAATTCTTTGATTTCAATCAACTGCAAAACTTGGTGGAAAGCCTCTTGAAAACCCGGTGAGGATGGGCTAAGCCGAATGGCAGAGTAGGTTTGTCCTTGAGCAAAAGAGTTGAGTCCCAACAAGGTATTGTTATAAATATCTTGTACTCCCAGCTCTAAAAAACGACCAAAGGGCGCCAGAATTTCAAAGTTTTTCAGCATGAGTTCACCACTCAGCGAATTGAGCACCACATTCACACCTTCATTCTCGGTATCACTCATAATTTGTTCAGCAAAATCACCAGAGCGAGAATCCATCACGTATTGAATACCCAATGAGCGTAGGTAGTCCCGCTTTTTTGAACTGCCAGCGGTAGCAAAAATTTCTGCTCCCACCCATTGGGCAATGCGTACAGCGGCCATTCCAACTCCACCAGCGGCGGCATGAATCAACACTCGTTCCCCTTTTTTCAATTGTCCGATGGTCAATAATGCATAATAAGCGGTGACATAGGCAACCGGAATGGTTGCCGCTTCGGTAGCTCTTAAAGAAGGCGGTTGTAATGCGACAGAACCGCTATGTACATTGGTAAAACGGCTTAAACTACCTTTTGTAAAAGCGACAACTTTATCCCCTCGTTTGAATTGTGTGACTTGCTCACCTACGCTGGTCACGCAACCGGCGCATTCCAATCCAAAATGAAAATCATCCGGCATTTGCAACCGGTCCATTGCATAGAGAACTTCCTTAAAATTCAAACCTACCGCAAAGACTTCGATCTCAATTTCATTCTCACTAGGCGGGATTCTTTCAACCGGAAGCAGGGTTAAGCTTTCTAAATCACCTTTTGCACCAATGCTTAACTGAAAATTTGCTACTGTATTTGAAAATAATCGCTGGTAAGCAACGGTTCGTTCTTCTACCTTACGCAAGGTATAACCAATAATCTCAACTAAAGGAATACCCTGTTCATCTAATAAACTAATGTCTAAAACAGAGTCATCTTCTGTTGTGCCATGACGGTTACTTAGGCGTGCATAACTGTAAAAACGTGCTGGCAAGGGGGCATAGACGGTGAGGCTTTGATAATAAAAAGGCAAAGAAGTAGCCTCATGGTGGTCCCCCTGTGCGTTGCTCATTTTCAGAAATCCGGTCGCCATATCCAATAATCCGGGATGCAAGGAATACTGATTCAAGTCATCAACCAATTGCGCCGGTAATTCTAAATAAGCCAAACCTTGCTTATCTCCTAAATAGACTTGTTGCAGATTATGCCAACGTTGACCAAATAAGTTGAGCTTTCGTTCCAATACATTGGAATTGGAATTATTATCTTGGATTAATTCCGGTGTAACCGTAATCACATCTTTTTGACAATCATGGCGAATTTGTTTCAGTGAATAATTCTGTGAGGAACTGCTGACAGAACTAGCCTTTATCCATCCGCGTGCGTGTTCTTGTTGTTTATGTTTGTCAGTTTGGCTACTGATAATAAATTCATAAGCCGTTTCCTTATCGCTTTCTTTAGGAATTAATGTGGTATACAGCGTTTTGCTGGTATTATCCTCTACAACAAGAGGAAGAAGGAAGTAAACCTCCTGCAACACAACGGTGGATGTGGGTAAATTAATTTCAGTATGATATTGAAGCAATGCCGCCCGCGCCCATTCCAAATAAGCAGTGCCGGGCATCAGTGTATCTTGTGATCCAAAGAATATACGGTGGTCATTTAATACCCAGAATTGAGTATTGATTTTACTGATATAAGTTATTTTTTGCCCATCCATCTGATAGGCATAAAACAACGGATGCTCTGTTTTTAAAGGGTTTTCGGCAATATTTCGCCCTGGTGCAACTGCTAATGGATTGTTTACCGCTTTTACTGCCATACCTACTTTTTGCCAAGTATCCCAGTTGATGGCAGCAAATAAAGTCTGCGAATGTTGACGTTGGGCTTGTGCAAAGGCATCTTGAAAAGCATTGGCCGCACAATAGGCAACTTGTCCCGCTATGCCAACAATAGAGGCCAGAGATGAGCAAAGGACAAAGAAATCCAAATGTTTATCTGATAATAATTGATTTAATACCAAAGTTCCAGTCACTTTAGGCGCTAGTACCGGTGCCGAGGTTTGTTGATCTTGATTTGCGATTAATGCACCATCGGCGGTGCCAGCGGCATGAATGACACCATGTATCTGACCAAAGTGTTGTTGGCTGGATTCGATAACCTTCTGCATTTGGCGACTGTCTGCAACATCTGCACTGTATACCAGAACTTCAGCCCCCCCTTTTTCAAGTTTCTGTAACAAAAGTATTTTTTGACTAATAGACTCCGTTTGATCATGCTGAGATAAGTAATTTTGCCAAGCAGTTTTTGCTGGAAAAGCACTACGTCCGATCAATACCAGTTTAGCCTGCACATGATGTGCAAGATACTCTGCCAAAGTGAGGCCAATACCACCTAAACCACCCGTAATTAAATAAGTCCCTTGTTGGCGCAGTCGATGAGTTGGTAAAGACGACTGCCATTCCATGGATTGATAGTTTTGTGTCCAACGCTGTCCTTGTCGATAGGCAATAGCAGGTTCATGAATTGGTGTAAATAGTTCCAACAATAAAGGCTGAATTTGCCGCTCATTATCAAAAGGTATCGTGATATCAATACTGCGAAGGTGTAGATTATTGGCTTCTTTCCCAATGGTTTTTACCGCGCCCAATAAAGTCGCTTTTTCTGGTTGTACCTGGTCTGAGTCAATCACAGCCTGCACTTGAGTAGAAAGAACCGTGATATCCATTGACTGATTAATGTTGCATTTACCCAATGCCTGAGTCAGATACAGCAAACTGTAAAATCCCAGTTGCAATGTTAATTCACTTTGCTCAAATGGGTTATCTAATTGTTCTTGGTCAATCATCCAACAGTGTAACCACTTGCTTGGGAATTCAGCTGGTGCCAAAGCTCGTACCAAAGATTCATAATCTTCAGCTTGTTGAGGATTTATGCAATAAGCATGTACTGTTTGCTGCTTAAATGTGGTATGCCGTTGTACGGTAGTGACCGTATGTCCTTGTTGCAGTAGGGCTTGTTGAAGTTGTTGACTCACACCGCAATTATCTTCAAACAAAACCCAATGCTGAGTCGTAGTTTCCACAGCTGCTTCAGTATTTGGTATCGCGCTTTTTAGCCAATGCGGTTGATAAAGCCACTGTTTAAAATCTGTGTTGTTATCTTCAGAGTGAATTGGGCTATTTTCAATTCGTGTCGCCTTTTCTTGATGCCTTTGTCGTTTTGGCGCATCAATCCAGTACCTTTGTCGTTCAAATGGATACGTTGGCAACGGCAAACGATGGCGTTTCTCTTCAGCATAAAAAGCTTGCCAATTTATGCCAACACCATTGCGCCATAACTGTCCTAATGTTTGTAAAACCTGAGTTATTTCTGCCTTGCTTTCGGTGTTACGCTGGCGCGGCAAACTAGCTAATAGAGCAGTATCCGAATATTCAGGATGTTGTCGCACCAGAGTCAATAAAGTTTGCCCGGGACCGACTTCCAGCAAAATATCAGTTTGGTGTTTAAATAATGCTTGCACATTATCGGCAAAACGTACTGTGTGACGAAGGTGCGATACCCAATATTGAGCATCAGTGGCTTGTTCAGGGCGAATCCAATCACCGCTCAGGTTCGATAAATAGGGTATCTTTGGTTGGTGTAATTTAATTGGCCGCAGCTTTTGACTAAAATGGGTTAAAATGGGTTCCAGCAAATGGGAGTGGAAGGCATGGGAAGTCTGCAAGGCACGGCTTTCGATTCCTTGGGCTTGCAACGCTTGTTGCAAAGTAGCCATTGCTTGATGTGTGCCACTGACAACACAACGTTTTGAGCCATTAACCGCCGCCAAGGAGACCTCTGTCGTAATCCAAGGTTGAATTTCCTGTTCAGATAAAGGCACGGCTAACATTGCCCCTGAAGGTAATGATTGAATCAGCTTGCCTCGTGTTGCTACCAAAACCAAAGCGTCTTTTAGCGAAAACACCCCGGCTAAACAAGCGGCTACATACTCACCAATACTATGACCCAGCATCGCCGTTGGCTGAACACCATAAGCCATCCATAATTTTGCCAGTGCATATTCTACTGCAAACAAAGCCGGTTGCGTGTAAGCAGTTTGTTTTAGGGTGGCATGATGTTGTTCGTTATCGCTGTAGAGTAAATCGCGTAGATTTAGTCCTAGAGAAGGTGTTAGCAAAGTTGTACACTCATCAAAGGCATTTTTGAATACCGATTCAGTTGCATACAAATTTCGAGTCATGTTGAGATATTGACTGCCTTGTCCTGGAAATAAAAACACCACAGCAGGTGCTTTTTCTGATACTTTGCTGGTTCCCAAAGCAACTGGATCGGCTAATTGTTGTAATCCATCATGAATATCAGAACACACTAACGAACGTCGATAGGCAAAGCTTTGCCGACCTTGGTTAAGGGTATAAGCGACATCCGCCAAGACAGTTTCCCTATGACATTGCAACCAATCGCTGAGATTATACGTGGCACTGTCTAATGCGGTAGGTGTTTTCGCAGACAGGGTAATAAGTTGTAGTGGACGAGATGAACTGCTGGGTTCAAGGACGGGAGCCTCTTCAACAATCACATGGGCATTGGTGCCACCAATACCAAAAGAACTGACCCCGGCACAACGAGATACAGATTCATCGGTTTCCCAATCCCTTAATTTATCATTAACAAAAAATGGACTGTTGGCAAAATCAATCTGTGGATTAGGATGTTTATAATGTAAACTAGGCGGAATTTGGCGATGCTTGAGTGCCAATGTGGTTTTGATTAAACTCGCAATACCCGCCGCGGAATCAGCATGACCAATATTGGTTTTGACCGAACCAATCGCACAATAAGCTTTGCGCTGCGTATTAGCACGAAACGCTTGGGTTAAGGCTTGAATTTCGATTGGGTCACCCAAGGGAGTTCCCGTACCATGGGCTTCTATATAACTGATCTCATCTGGATGAACCTCAGCTACGCTTTGCGCTTCTAAAATAACAGCACTTTGACCACTAACACTGGGGGCAGTATAACCGATTTTATCAGCACCGTCATTATTGATAGCTGAACCCCGAATCACCGCATGAATCGTATCACCATCCGCCAATGCTTCATCTAAACGTTTCAACAACACTACACCAACACCATCACCAGCAACGGTCCCCTGCGCTTGTGCGTCAAAAGCACGACAATGCCCATCTGGCGACCGAATCATGCCTTCTTGATATAAATAACCTTGTTCTTGCGGCACCGTGATTGAAGCACCACCGGCCAAAACTATATCACATTCCATATTTAACAGGCTTTGACAGGCAAGATGTACCGCCACTAAGGAGGTAGAACAAGCAGTCTGGATGCTCATCGCCGGCCCGGTCAAATTTAACTTATAGGCAGTACGAGTAGCGATAAAATCTTTACCACTGAGTGTGAATAAACGGTAGGCCCCCACAGTTGGCAATAATGTTTCAATATTTGGCTCCAAACAATGAGACAAATAACTATTATCACTTACTCCGGCATATACGCCAATAGAAGCATCCGTTGTTGCTGGTGGATAACCCGCTTGTTCCAAAGCCTGCCAAGCACATTCCAGAAATAACCGTTGTTGCGGGTCGGTTATTTCCGCATCACGGACAGACATTTCAAAAAAATCGGCATCAAAATCGACAATACCGGGCACAACTACACCGGATTTGACATAATGAGGGCGTTGTAATAAGGCGGGGTCAATGCCAGCAGATCGTAATTGGTCATCAGAAAATTCAACCACGGTTTCACGCCCATTTTTGAGCAATTCCCAAAAAGTGTCTAAATTATCCGCTTGGGGAAAACGTCCGGCCAATCCAATAATAGCTATTTTATAGGTTTCGGTATTATTCATGATCTTAATTCTTTGGTAGTCCTGCAATGTGAGTGACAACAAATCAGGTTACTAGGGAAGCATTATAACCATGAATAAAAGAATCCCTACCCAAATTGCTCCAATGTGATTGGAAAGTTTTTTGGAAAAAGATAAGGTTTTTCTAACTAATCGAGACACACGCTGCCTTAATGTACAATTGAACCTTTCAATATGATTAGTTTGCCCAGATTCTTTGCCGACTGGACGATGACGAGTATTTGGAAAAACTTGTTTATACGCTTCCCAAAAATCGGTATAGCTGATAGCACATTGACGATAAACGCCAGGCAATGAATCCCACAACTTTTGGGCACTTTGACGACTACGATCACCGATAAAAACTCCCATGATCTCTCGTGTATCCCGATCAATAGCTAACCAAACCCATTGTTTGTTGCCCTTATTTCCAACAAAAGACCACAGTTCATCACATTCTATTGTTAAACGACCTTTGCTTTTCCTAGAAATAATAACTTTACGAGAAACATTTTTATATTTTTCATTCACATAGTCTTGTAACCAACGTTCTGAAACCTTGGCAGCACGCGCAATACCTGCCAGTGAAATTCGTTCCAAGAGCAATCGATCAATTAGTGCCTTGGTTTCATCCGAAATGGGATGTTTTTGTGGATTTAGAACAAATTGTCTACCACAATGTTTACATTTCGAGGCTAAAGTTTTTCTCCGAAAAACTTTAGCCTCGAATATATTTTGGTTTACCATTAGCAATTGAACCATTTTTTATAATTTCTGTTGAATGACAATCCGGACAATTTATGAAATTTTCCATTAATTTTTCCCCGCGAGTGAACCGTTAAAACACAGTATATCATATCACTCACATTGCAGGACTACCAATTCTTTATTAGACATTATACCTATTTAATGTAACCATTTGATTTAACCGGTAATAAAATTAAGCACTAAAAATTAAATCGGTATAATGTCTATTGTTTACGTTTTATTGTTTACGTTGACGTGCCACCCGGCGCTTGGTACGACGCTTTTCACCACGTTGTTGATGAGGCTGCTCTCCTCGGGTTGTTTCATGGTTTTTGTTTAAGTAATTGGCCAAAGCATGAATCGTGGGGTAGCTGAATAAATCAACCACCTTTAAAGTGGGATAGTCGCTCTGCAATAAACGGTGTACTTTAATGGCCAACAAAGAATTCCCGCCTAACTCGAAAAAGCTGGCTTGAATGCTTAGATTTTTCAGCTTTAAGACCTGCTGCCAGATATTGGCGATATTCTGTTCCGTCTCGTTGCCGGGCGGTTCATATTGCGTACCTGGCAGGAGGAGAGCGGGATCTGGCAGAGCCTTACGGTCGATTTTGCCGCTAGGGGTTAAGGGTAGCCGTTCCAGTACGGTGAAACTGGCCGGAATCATGTAATCCGGCAGACGGTTTTTGAGCCAATCACGCAGTTCAGCGGTAGGGATAGGTGATGGTTTGTCACCAGTGGCATGCTGCTCTTTACCCACAGTTGTTATGTAGTAGGCTGCCAAAGATTTATTGCCCTCTCGTTCGTGCAAGATGACGGTCGCTTCTTTAACGGCCTCATGTTGACTGAGTACAATTTCAATCTCGCCCAATTCAATACGGAACCCCCGCAATTTGACTTGATGGTCAATGCGTCCGAGATATTCTAGGTTGCCATCGGGTAGCCAGCGGGCTAAGTCGCCGGTTTTGTAGATACGTTCGGTTTTGCCGAAGAGTTCTATTTCTATGAATTTCTCGGCGGTGAGTTTCGGACGGTTGAGATAGCCGCGTGCCAGACCAGCACCGGCAATGCACAGTTCACCGGGGATGCCAGGGGGCTGGAGTTGGTGTTGAGAATCTAGGATGTAGATGCGGGTGTTGGCAATGGGTTTACCGATAGGTGGTTGGTTTCCGTTAGGAAGACATTCAAATACACTCGCACAGACTGTGGATTCTGTGGGTCCATAAGCATTGATAAAGTGTCGTCCTGGTTGCGCCCATTGTTTCACGAGTTCCGGCGAACAAGCTTCACCGGCAACAATAAGATATTTTAGATGAGAAAAATCGTTCGATAGGAGCGTATGAGCTGCTGAAGGTGGTAATGTGGCATGTGTAATCGTCTGTTTTTGCAGGATAGATTCTAAATCAGTCTGGATTTCGCTCATTGGCACGAGTTGTAAGGTAGCCCCGCTACATAAGGACATAAGAATTTCCCAAGTAGCTGCATCAAAACTAAGTGAAGCAAATTGTAAAATCCGACTATTCAAATTGGTGTGAAAATAGTGGTGCTGGAATGTGGCTAAGTTAACAGCACCCTCATGTTCAAGCATCACCCCCTTCGGCATCCCCGTCGAACCAGATGTATAAATCACATACGCCAAGTCAGAAGCATTGCGCTTCATATCCGGATTCACGCTTGGCAGGTTCAAAAATTCAGCTTCGTCCAAGTACACCACCATACAATCATGCGCCAACGGTGGGAGTTGTGTTTTCAAGTGACTTTGCGTGAGCAACAACGGTGCGTGACTGTCTTCCAGCATGTACTGAATGCGAGCCTCTGGATAACTGGGGTCAATCGGCACATAAGCACCACCGGCTTTTAGAATGCCCAATAAGCCAATTACCATGTCTAAAGAACGCTCAACCGCAATTGCTATCAAAGGATTGTTGGGGAGGGCGACTTGGTGTTTGAGAGTCAGTAAATAATGTGCCAGTTGATTGGCCTGTTCATTGATCTGCTGATAGGTAAGCGATTGTTGCTCAAAAACCACGGCGATGTTATCAGGGTGGGGTTCTACCTGCTGTTCAAATAAATCAACAACGGTTTTATTCCGCGGATAATCGGTGGTGGTGTCGTTCCAAGCCAATAATTGCTTTATTTCCCATTCAGTCATCACCGGTAAGGTATTAACGGGAGATAGGCTGTCCTTGAGCACTGCTTCCAATATCGTGACAAAACGGGCTTGCAGGGATTTGATATCTTCAGCATTGAAATAGGCTAAGTTGAAAACGAAATCAAACTTAACATCCGCTTGCGCATGAAAATCCCGCACAAATATTGTTAATGGGCTTTGTTCACCAGGATGTAAAAGCAAATCAGTGTGGCTATTAATATCATCAAAGCAAGCATCATAATCATGACTTTCATATGACAGCGCGATATCAAACAGATGGGAACGTGCCGACCCTAATCCCATTGCCCGGTTAATTTCACTCACTGGAAAACGTTGATGACGGTAGTCGGCTTTGAGAGTTTGACTGATTTTTTGCAGTAGTTCGGCAAACGTTAACTCACTGCCAAAATCAAACCATGTAGGACTGACATTGGTAAATAAGCCAGCAGTTTGGGTCAGCATTTCTGTTTTTTTGAACTGGGCACTAGCACGGTTGAGGACGGACAGGCCAATGACAAAATCGTTTCGTTCAACAATGCGGGTGAAATAGACATATAACACTCCCAGCAAAACCGGAAATAGCGTTGTCCTATGCTGCATTGCCAGTCGATGTAGCTGGTTATAAAACTCTCGCGACAAATACAGTACTTCGCAGCCGCTGCCAATGAATCTATCCGTGTATTGAGAACGATAACCTGGGCTTAACAATGGTTCTGGTGGTGTCGAATATTTGTCCAACCAATATTGGCGTTGTTTTTCAAAAACCGGGGACTCAAGATAGACGCGATCATTGTCGATAAAGTTGGTATACGAAGGACTGTCCAATTCAGGCGTTTCACCCTTTGCCAACCGGGTATAAATCGTTGCCAATGAGCGATTGAGCAGGGCAATGCCATAACCATCAATAATGAGATGATGATATTGCATCAACCAGTAATAATCTTCGTCAGCCACTTGAATCAGGTCATAACGGAATAGCGGCATACCTTCCAGCACAAAGGGTTTTATAAAGCGTTGCTGCATCCATTGTTGAACGGCCTCTTGTGGATTAGCTTCCGGTCGAAAGTCATGCAGAGGTACTTCGATATTAAATGGCATGACAATAGTTTGCTGCGGAATGCCATTTTCATCGCGGGTTTTGGTGAGTTGCAAACGCAGGTTGTCGTGCTTTTGAATCAGTAAATTAACTGCTTGACGGAAACGTTCAATGTTAAGCGGACCAGGTAAGTGAACCTGACCACCGATGTTGTACAAGGGAATATCCTCATGCAACATCTGATCAAGCCAGATACCACGTTGCGGTAGCGTGAGCAGATAGAGCGAGGTTTGCACATCAGCGAGTGTAAATTGCTTGACTGGTGTTTGAGGCTGTTTAACCACCTGCTCTAATAACGGTTGGTAACTTTTTGCCAACAGTTCGATGGTTTCAACTTTGAACAACGCCGTATCATAAACCCAACGGATGTTGATGTCGCCGGTAGCGGTGGGTGTCAAAGTCACAACAATATCGAGGTTTGAGATAGCTCGTTCGTGTTTGTTTAAAGGATCGTAAAAAGGTTCAATCCGTAATTCCGCAAGTAAGTCAGAGGTCTTCTGCGGGTCATTCGGCGGTGTCGCCCAATTGAACATTACCTGGAAATAAGGGTTATAACGCTGTTGCTGAGTGGGCTTGAGCTTGGGTAGCAGATGGGCAAACGACAGGTTGGCATGGGTTTGCGCTTCCAAGCTATGATGGCGTACTTGTTTTAACAAATGAGTAAAAGTTTCTGCTCCATCAATACGAGTGCGCATTGGCAGGATATTCAAAAAAAGACCGATGAGATTTTGGGTCTCGGCATTATGACGATTGACAATGGGAGCTCCAATACATAGGTCAGTCTGTCCACTGAAACGATACAGCAGAACATTAAATGCGCTGAATAACACCATAAACAAAGTACAGTTATGCTGTTGTGCGATTTGGCGTAAAGCTTGGTGAAGTTCTGGCGCAATAGTCACATCGTAAGTACTACCACTCCCCTGCTGTTGCATGGGACGGGGATAATCGGTTGGCAGTTTGAGTAATTCCGGCGCATCCTGCAACTGGCCCAGCCAGTAATTTTCTAAATCGGCCAAACGTTCACCCGAAAAATAATGGCGTTGCCATGCGGCATAATCGGTATATTGAATGGGCAATGGCGGCAGTTTAGGTGTCACAGATTGGCATTGCGCAAGATAAAGTGCCAGCCATTCACGTTCCCAAATCGCCAGCGACCAAGCGTCCCCTAAAATATGGTGCGGCGTAAATTGCAGTACATGGGTTTCCTGGCCAAGTTTCACCAGTTGCAGGCGTAACAACGGGCCTTTGCGCAAGTCAAAAAGCGTGGTGATTTGCTGTTGGACAAGCTGGTGAAGTTGGGAGGTTTGTTCAGTCTCGGACAAATGGCTTAAATCAGTGAATTTCAGCGGATCATGCACCGGATAATCAGCCACGGTCTCTGCGTCTGGAAAATAAAGACGCAAACCGGCTTGTCGCTCCATTAATTGCTGCATTGCTTGGCGTATTGCTGACAAATTGATAGGACCACGCAGCCATACCACATAACGCATGTTATGAACAGCCGCCTGTTGGTCAAGCTGACTGCGCAGCCAAAAGGCTTGCTGGTCATAGGACATGACTCGCGCCGCGCCTTCGGGTTGGGGTTCTATGGGTGGAAGTACCTCACCCCCTTGCTGTTGTTCGAGCCAGACGGCCAAGTCTTTCAAAATCGGCGATTCAAACAACTGAAGCACTGGCAATTCCAGTTGAAAGCTGTCCCGGATGCAAGCCACTAATTGGGTAGCTAGCAAGGAATGACCGCCTAATTCAAAAAAGTTGTCATGGCGGTTAATAGTCTCCACCTTGAGAACTCTGCTCCACAAGCTGGCCAAAAGTTCTTCAGTGGGAGTGATGGGTTTGACTCTGACAAGGCTTTCGATCTCTGGTGCCGGCAAGGCTTTACGGTCAATTTTGCCGTTGGGCATTAGCGGCAGTTGCTCCAACACCATGAACTGACTGGGCACCATATAATCAGGCAGACGGTTTTTCAGCCCAGCACGCAATTCAGTTATTAGTCCCTCTTTATTTCTGTCCTCTGTCTTCTGTCCTTTGTCCTCGGTCACGTAAGCAACTAAACGTTTGTTGTCATCGGCTTCATACAGGGTGACAACCGCTTCTCTGACTGCTTCGTGTTGGGTCAGTACCGCTTCAATCTCGCCCAATTCAATGCGGAAACCGCGCAGTTTAATCTGATGGTCAATTCGTCCAAGATATTCCAAATTGCCGTCGGGCAGCCAGCGAGCCAGGTCGCCGGTTTTGTAAATACGCTCAGTTTTGTCGAAAATATCAATTTCAATAAATTTTTCGGCGGTGAGTTCCGGACGGTTGAGATAGCCACGTGCAAGGCCAGCACCGGCAATGCACAGTTCACCAGGGATGCCAGAGGGTTGGAGTTGGTGTTGAGCATTCAGGATGTAGATGCGGGTGTTGGCACGCGGTCGTCCAATCGAAATTGAGCTGACATCAGCTAACTGCGTTGGCATACGGTAAACGGTCGGTGTAATAACCGCTTCTGTTGGACCGTAAGCATTGAAACAAGTCAAGGTTGGAAAATATTCGACGGTTTGTTGTGCCGTCGTTATTGGCAAAGCTTCGTTACCTAGAATAAGTATTCGTAAATGGGAGAGTTCAAGGTTTTCAGTCTCCAATATCTGCTGCCAGTAAGCGGGAGGAAAATCCGCAACGGTAATCGCATGATAGTGTAAAAATGCTAATAAATCCGAAGCGGTTAGTAGATTGGTTTTTACTAATATCGAACTTGCCCCACTCAACCACGCCATTAATAATTGTTCCAATGACGCATCAAAGCTGGTTGATGCGAATTGCAGCACCTTGTCGTTTTCACTTATTGAGTATTGTTGCAATATAGCTTGACAGTGTAAGGCAAGTGCTTGATGTTCCACCATCACTCCCTTTGGCATCCCCGTTGAGCCCGACGTATAAATCACATACGCCAAATCATCAGTGAAATGCTTTATATCCGGATTCACGTTTGGCTGGTTCGCAAATTCGACCGCTTCCAAATACACCACCACACAATCATGCGTCAACGGCGGGATATGTGTTTTCAAGTGACTTTGAGTGAGCAACAATGGGGCGCGACTATCTTCCAGCAGGTACTGAATGCGAACGGTTGGATAACTGGGGTCAATTGGCACATAAGCCCCCCCGGCTTTGAGAATACCCAATAAACCAATCACCATCTCTAAAGAACGTTCCACCGCAATCGCTATCAATGGATTGCTGGGGAGGGCAGCTTGGTGTTTGAGAGTCAGTAAATAGTGTGCCAGTTGATTGGCTTGTTCATTGAGTTGCTGATAGGTGAGTTGCCGGTCTTCAAAAACCACCGCAATGTTATTCGGGGTTTTTGCCACTTGCAGCTCAAACCGGTCAACGATGGTTTGATCTTTGGGATAATCCGTAGCAGTTTGGTTAAACGATTGTAGTAATTGCCATTCCTGGTCAGAGAGGAGCGTCACTTTATCAAGACGCTGCTGGGGATTATCCAGGCAGGCGACGGCCTGCGTCAAATGGCCCAAAGCCAGTGGTACCAAATCCGGTGGGAACAACTCGGTATTCAGATGTAAATCACAGTCCAGCGTTTGTCCTTTGGTATCATAGCGGCAGTACAGGGTTATGACATAAGCACTTTGGTTGATCACCGGACTGGGGATAGCCAGTTCCTCTTCAGGGGGCGTTTCCTCCACTTCCAGAAGGACACTGTAAAGCGGGTTTGTGGGTGTATCGATAAGCGGAAGGCACTTGGCGCGGGGGCTTATTTTCTGAATTTGTTCCCGTATCCGCCGCTGTAATTGGGCAACGCTGTCATTGTCATACCATTCCATGCTCAGTGGAATGACGGTGCAATGCCGGCCTATGCTGCTGGCGGAATGCCCAGAAACGAGAAGACCTAAGGCGATGACAGGGGCTTGGCAGACTGTGTGCAAATAAATCACCAGCGCCGCGGCCAGTGCTGGGCGCAGGCCGTCAAGGCCGGAATCCTTGTCACCATAGGGATACAGACCGGTCACGGGTAACTCCAGGTGATAGTGACCGGTTTCTGTGGCATTGGGACGGCGGTGATGTCCGTACCAGGTAATAAGATCCAAGGCCGGGTACTCTCGCCATTGGGCTTTATCTTCGGCGTATTGGGCTGATTGGAGGTAGGCCCTCCGTTGCGCTTGCAAATTGTCTAAGTCAAGGCTTGGCAAAGGCGGGAGCTGGGGATTTCCCAAATGTTGCCGGTAGCGCGCCAAGGTTTGCCATACCAATGCTTGCACGCCAGCGTTGTCCAACATGACCGAGGGAACCCTTAGCCACCACTGCCAGCGCCCATCCGCCAGGTGTAATAGGCCAAACTGCGGGGTGGTTTGCTCCATCGGAGGCAATTTCGTTATCAAGGTTTGCGGGTCGGTACTATCAAGTTCAATCACTGGCAGTTCTACATTGTCGTTCGTTTGCCATTGTGGGATACCTTGGTGATAAACTAGGGTTTGACGCAGCAAGGGATTAGCGCCAGTCAGTTCTACAAAGGCCTGGACAAAAACCTCTGACTTCAGTGAGTCGGGCAGTGGGCACTGGTATTCCCGCGTCGCTGGGAGCGTGTTATCCCGCTGTTGACTCAGCCAGCGCGCTAGTTGTGGAGTGGAAAGATTCGATACTTGTAACAGTTCTGCGGGTAAATATCGTTCATGGGCCACCTCCCAATAACGAAAGTTGGTAGCAAGGTATTCCGTTTCCGGCATGAACGATACCTTGCTGTTTTGCTGCTTCCAGGCAGTGGCCATCCGCGCATCAATGCCACGATGACGGTGAAAATTCGGGTCTTGCGGACCTATCCCCTCACTCATGCGTTGTTGCTTTTCTTGATAGGGCAACAGTAACTCAGCATGAAAGTCAATTCGCAAAAATTGGCACACACGTTCCAACTCAGCTTGCGGTTCGCTGACTAAATCCTCGAACCGCACGCGGAGCTGACGGTCGGCGGGTATTTGTTCTAAAAAGCTAAGAATATTTTGGTGGCTCAGCGTCCATACGCCCTCGGCAATTTCAGCTGGTGTCAGCCCCATCACTCCGCCAAAAAGTTCCTGATCCATCTTCATGGAGACAATGGATTGTAGCGTAGCTTGAGGATGACGGGTCAGATGAATATAGCGGGCCTCCTCGAAATAGGTTTCCGCACGCTGCAAAATTGTCGGCGACAGGGCGTAGTGTACCGATTTGTCTACCAAGGTGCGCGACTCACATCCTTCCTGTAATTGCGCATACACCGTCGGGGTCGGCATGGCTTGCGCCTCCCATTCACCGATAATAGCTTCGGCTTCAGTCTCCGTGCAATAGCGAAGTTCCATCACCGCTCGTACCAATCCCTTAAGCATATAGCCGTGGCGAACGGACAGGGCTTCCCGGCGATGTTTGAGGTTGCTGAACGAGAGCAGTTCCAGTTCGGGCGGTGCGAAAAGCGCCGGATGCCCTGCCAGTATTACCCGTAACAAGGTCGATCCGGAGCGCGGCGGTGTCAGAATGAAAACCGCAGGGGGGCGGTTCGAGGCTGAAACTGTGGTATTGTCCCATGCGAGGCGTTTGTCAATGGTGTGACGTAATTGAGTGAGCAGATTGATCATGAAAGTGTTAGAGTGAGGTAGTTGCGAGTTTTAAACAAAGTACAAGAGTTTATTCAAGTATTAGTACATAATAGGTTGATATATATAACAAATATATATTTTGTGGTCATTATAATTCAGTCACAACTACTTTGTGCATTACTACCACAAAGACAAATTTAAAAGAGTTATGGCTCCATGCAGACTGAGCCTGACAATTTGTTCCCAAAGACGGCCAGAGCCCAACATCCGTGGCACGGTAGATAAAGGCAAAATGGGCTTGGACACCCATTTTGCAATTCTTTGTCCCGTGACACTAAGTTAACAGTAAACAGTAAAGGTGCATGATGGCTTAACGCCTTATGCACCCTATGCTTGCTCCAAATGAGGTGGCCCGGTCAGTATAGTGCTATTACTTGCTCAGTATACCCATCCATCTGAGTAACCTCTTATCGAAGGCTTTCGGTTGTTCGTATTGCGGTAGATGGCCGCTCTTCTTAAAAACCATTAATTTGACATGGTCAGAACGCTTCACCAAGGGGTACCAATAGTCAAGCGGTGGAGCATGAAAGTCGTAAGGCCCTACTATAACAGCGATCGGAGTCTTAACGGTTTGTAAGCGTTCTGAAATACTAATGTTGCCCAACGTTTTTTTGTCCCAGAGGTACGCAAAAAAGCGGTCATCCATGTCTACCCAGTTCCAGAACTTGGCGGTTTCAAGGTATGGGTTGTAAAACATAGTTGGTGAGTCCCGAATAAACCTCTCAACAGAACTTTCGCTGGGAGATAGGGTCGCCAAAAATGCATCGGTAATTCTTTCCTCGTTCTTCGCTTGGATTGCTTTTCTTTCAGGTGAAGCCAACTTTGGAAAAGTTTGGTGTCGAATTTTGAAAGGAACCTCTAAGTAGGGCATGCCAATCATAACGAGATGAGAAACATGGTCAGGATATTTTACAACGTATTCAAGGGCAAGATTGGCTTGTCCCCCATGTCCAATGACCGCAACTTCACCTAAGCCAAGCTTTGTACGCATCAGTTCGACATCATCAACCACTTTCTCAATTGCATAATCCTCAGTAATGTTTACATCATCTTTTTCCGTTGTCGGAGCGCTTCCACGATGGTCTACGAAAACCAAACGCAAATGAGATCGCAGTTCTTTAGAAAAAGTACGCGCATAAAAGTTAGGCAACCCAATAACAATCACTGGTTTACCGGTGCCTTCAATCAGAAAATTGAGTCTGAATTTACCACTTTGAACAGTTCCAGCCTCCGTAATCCCGCCATCACAACGCTCAGCAACCGGGTTATGGATTCCCGAGTCACCAAACGCAAACAGCGGTGTGGCTGAACCAGTAAGCACAGCCGCCAAACATAACAGCCGCCAAAAAGTCTTATGATATCTTGTGGGTTTCAAGGCTTTGTGCCTCCTTAAAGTAAAAATTAAATTAAAGTAAAAATGTAAATGGCCACTAATTTACCACAACAAAAACAACATAAAAACAAAGTAATACTACCGATACATTTATGTTAACTAAATATTAACAATAGCACACTTACCAACTTAGGAAAAGTGTGGGGGTATCTCCCAAAGCTTAGATTTTGGTATCCAAGCGCTTTTTTTGGGCTTGGTTCTCGCCCTTTACAGTCATTCACACTCTTTTTGCGTCCTTTTAAGACCGGATAATGTAACTCCTTATGCGAATTAAGAGTTAAAAATATAAATACATTTAAAAACAGTTTGTTATAAATACAACTGGTTTAATAAGTGATTTATAAGTCTTAGGTATTTATAATATTCAATTTCAACCCTTAGTTTCGCATCCCTTATTTAGTTTCGCATCTCTTATATTGTAAATGAATCAATTCAATTGTCAAATAGTATTTTTATTTAACCTTTAAAGTCACTTCCCTTGGTTAAAAAAGGTCATTAATTTTGGTTCCGGTTTATGAATATTAGTTAGGTGATAGGCAGAAAAAAATATCCCACCACAATTAAAATGAATTATATATACTATAGTAACGCCGTGTGCAACTTTCTTGGTTATATAAGTTATTGATTACACAATGCAGTCATTTCAGAAATCCAACCGGTTGTCAATTTCAACCCGGTAAAATCAATGGGTTAAAAAGGTTGCACACGGCGTTATAGTAATAAAAATAGAAAAACATTGGTATTCAATATTAATTTATTGACTTCACTAGGTCACAATTTTATAGAAATTTGTAGAACTATGATTGAAAAATCAACCAATCTTCAAACGTGTATAACTCGACTATCAAGTTTTTGATGGTATTTAGCTTTGCGGCAACCTATTTTTGGGTATTTCAATATGCAACTCACTAATTTTTAAATCAATTAATGTTTAAACACCAAAATAAAATTTAATTTAAAATCAGTAGTTTATAAAAAACTTGATAGTCGAGTATAAGGAGGTGGGTGTGATTAAAAGTGCATGGCTGAGGGTGAAAAGCCACTAATGCCGATTCAAGGTTGGCTGGTAATCAAGTCAGGGCAAATAAGGGATTTCATTCCGTATTAGGAAGAGGCTAAAGCGGCATAAAAATAATGACAAACCCATGCACTTTTAATCACACCCTAAGGAGGTAACCAATCCAATATCCCTTCATCTACCTTCTTGACTAATTCCGAGAAGGAAAACTCAGGGTGACTTTTTCTTAAAATGTTATACGCACCGTTCACATCAGCATTGATATCGGTCCCGTTTTGTGAACGGTATAAGCCGAGTTTGACTCGTTTGTTACTAAAGGAATGTGGAATTGAAGGTTCGTATTTTTTAGGTAAAACTTCACCATCAACAAAACTCGCTTTTGAAGTATAACTCTCATTGATTACTTCTAGCGCAATGCCATGTAACTCAAGTTTATAACGCAATTGATGCCCGAAGTAAGATTGCGCCATTAGAATATGTCATAAACCTGATTTTCGGTTTTGTTGCTCATACCACAAATTAATTGGGGTCAGAGTAAAATTAATTGATTATCCGAGGCATTATCTATTACTTGATTGTCATTCTTTGGTCGCCCGGCTTTTCTTGCTGTCACTCGTCTTTTGGTTAATTTTTCTATCTGGGTTGTCAATTGATAAGTGGTAACTCATGTTACGCACCATTTTCAAGGCACGTTCATCACAAAATTATCCCGAAACGTTTCTCGACCTTCATTATAACGAATATCCAAAGCTAAAGCTTTGAACTCCAACTTCAACCAAAGCTTCGCTTTGAACTCCAACTTCAATCAAAGCTAAAGCTTTGAACTCCAACAACCAAAGCTTCGCTTTGAACTCCAACTTCAATCAAAGCTAAAGCTTTGAACTCCAACCCAAAGCAATCAAAGCTAAAGCTTTGAATTCCTCGCTGGGGTTGGAGTCCAAAGCTTTAGCTTTGGATTTTTTTTATAATAACGCTTTAAGTTGGTAAATGATATCTAAAGCCTGTCTTGGTGTCATGTCTTCGGGGGAGAGGCTTTGAAGTTTTTCGAGGGCCGGGTGCGGGCCCTTGGGTTCTGGTGATGTTGGCAATGGGAGTTCGGTTTGATGGGCAGTCATTTTTAGTTGTTGTTCTTCTAATTGTTTGAGACGAATGCGGGCCCGGTTGACGACTTTTTTGGGTACGCCGGCAAGGAGGGCCACTTGTAAACCATAGCTTTTGTTGGCTGGTCCATCTTTAATGGTGTGTATGAAGATGAGTTTGTCGTTTTGTTCAATGGCTTCTAAGTGAACGTTGGCGATATTGTGAAACTGTTCTGGTAAGCGCGTGAGTTCAAAATAATGAGTGGCAAATAGTGTATAGGCTTTGAGGGTATCGGCTAAATATTCGGCGCAGGCGTAAGCCAACGATAGGCCATCGAAGGTGCTAGTACCGCGTCCAATTTCATCCATTAAAACTAAGCTGTTGTGAGTGGCGTTGTGCAAAATGTTAGCGGTTTCGGTCATTTCGACCATGAAGGTAGAACGTCCGCCGGCTAAGTCATCGCTGGCCCCAATGCGCGTAAAAATGGCATCAATGGGCCCAATGATGGCTTGTTGCGCGGGAACGAAGCTACCGATGTGGGCCAATAGCACGATCAGGGCCGTTTGCCGCATGTAGGTACTTTTGCCACCCATGTTGGGTGAAGTTAAAATCAACATGCGGCGTTGGTGATTGAGTTTGAGGTCATTGGGTATGAACGGTTCATCTTGCACTGCTTCAACCACCAGATGTCGTCCTTCAAGAATTTCTATACATTCTTTATCAGTAAATTCAGGCGGATAGAATTTTAACGTGTCGGCTCGCTCGGCAAAATTATTTAAGACATCTAATTCGGCTAAAGCGGCACTACTGGCTTGTAGTTCGGTTAATGATTCTAGCACTTTGTCTAATAATAAGTCATATAAATACTTTTCGCGTTTGAGGGCCCGTTCATTGGCACTTAATACTTTATCTTCAAAATGTTTTAGCTCTTGGGTGATATAGCGTTCTGCGGCTTTCAGCGTTTGGCGGCGCGTGTAATCGGGCGGTATTTTGTTGACTTGGGTACGACTGATTTCGATATAGTAACCATGTATTCTGTTATAACCGACTTTTAAGTTGGCGATACCAGTTCGTTCTCGTTCACGGCTTTCCAAATTGACTAAGTATTGCCCGGCGTTTTCTTTTAAGCCACGTAATTCATCCAATTCTTGATCGTAGCCAGGCGCAATGACTCCCCCATCGCGCACTAGCATGGGCGGTTTTTCGATAATGGCCCGATTCAATAGCGTGGACAGTTCTGGAAAGGTGTCAATTTGTTGCGCTAAATGTGTTAAATGATTGCTATTAAATGGTTGTAAGTGTTTTTGTAATTCGGGTAAAGTGCTAAGGGCCGTGCGAAGTTGGCTTAAATCACGCGGACGCGCCGATTTCAGAGCGACGCGGGTCAATATCCGTTCAATATCGCCGATGGCGCGGAGTTGTTGATAGAGGATATCGACGCTTTGTTGTTGGAGTAATTCGCTGATACTGTGATGACGAGCGCGTAAGATTTCAATGTCTCGCAACGGGCGGTGCAACCAGCGGCGTAATAAACGCCCACCCATCGGGGTAGCGCATTCATCCAGAATGTTGATTAAAGTATGTTCGCGTTGTCCGATGATACGACTGTCTAATTCTAAATTACGCCGACTGGCCGCATCCATAAAAATACTCTCTTCGCGGCGTTCCCATTCAAGACTTTGAATATGGGGCAATTGCGTGCGTTGCGTTTCTTGGGCATATTGGAGTAAACAGCCAGCTGCTCTCAATCCGAGAGTCAGATGTTCACAGCCAAACCCCGATAAATCTTTGGTGCCAAATTGTTGCGTGAGTAAGCGTTTTGCGGTATCTAATTCAAAATACCAAGCCGGTTGCTGGCGCAAAGACATTTTGGGAAATTGCAGCGGACTGTCTTCGCTGATTAATAATTCAGCTGGGCGAAGACGTTCCATTTCGCTGTGGAGTAGGGCTTGTCCTTGGACTTCAATCAGGGCAAAACGTCCACTGGCGAGATCGAGAGTAGCGATACCAATTAAGTCTTCGATGGTATGAACGGCGGCTAATAAACTTTCTTGGCGTTCTTCTAAAAGAGCTTCATCGGTCAAGGTGCCGGGCGTGATGATGCGCGTGACTTTGCGTTCCACTAAGCCTTTACTTAAAGCTGGATCGCCAATTTGTTCACAAATGACGGCAGATTCGCCAAGTCGGACTAATTTGGCTAAATAATTTTCGATGGCATGATATGGGATACCCGCCATGGGGATGGTTTGTCCAGTGCCACTTTTACTGCGAGAAGTGAGCGTGATATCTAATAAACGCGCCGCTCGTTCTGCATCTTCAAAAAATAATTCATAAAAATCGCCCATGCGATAAAATAGCAACATATCGGGATATTCCACTTTGATGTGGAGATATTGTTGCATCGCTGGCGTATGTTCGGGGGCGTTTGGTTTTTTTTTGGTTGGCATATAGCGTTTTTGCGTTTAATGCGTTACCGCGTTATCGCGTTAAATAAATAATTTCAATGAGTTAAAAATGTCCACGGTATTTGATTAATCGGAATTGCTATCAATTAAAAAAACAGCTCAAGTTTGACTGAATTTTATTAATGGTTAATTTTAGATTTTATATTGGCATTTTATGGTGATATTTTATAATGTTAAATTAAATTTTAAAAATCTGATAATTATCAATCATATTAATTTTTTTTCACCGGGTAAAAAAGAAAGGATAAATGATGATGACTGAGCTAACTATCAATTTATTGAAGAACTTTATAAAATTCGCCAAGACTATGCCTTACAATTTAATTATGATTTAGAGGCGATTTATCGTGATTTGAAAGAAAAACCGGCACAAAGTCAACAACCGGTTTATTCTTTTGAAGACAAAAAACTACCAAAAATTTCAACCAGTCAATACATGCCCTAAAAAAATATCCCCGACCTCATTTGTAAAAGGTGGAGTTCCTCCCTTTGAAAAAGGAGGGCTAAGGGGATTTACTCAAGAAAGCGTTGTCACCGATGACAGGTACCAAAAATGCAATTAACTATAGATTTACCTGAGATGTTGTCTAATGACAGAATATCTCAATTAATCAACAAAATTGAACAAATTTTTCTAAAAGAGGGCCTATCCTTTGACATCAAAAAAGAATCACTGGCAGAATATGATTCATGGGATGCGCTTGATATTGAAGAAATTTCGGTAGATACTGGTGTAACAGATTTTGCTGAAAATCATGATTATTATTTGTATGGGACTTCCAAAAAATCATGAAACCTATAAAAAAATCTGGTCAAAAAAATTGGAGAGATAAATGAATTTAGATTGGTTAAGTTTGGAAACGATATATGCTAACAAAGAATGGCTGTTTTCTGGAATTGGTCTTATTGTATTTTCCATCTTAGGTTATTTTTTTGTGATACGTCCAATGAATCGACAAACGAATCGACAGTTAGAAAAAATAGCTGATAGTATGAAAAATCAAGGTGATACCACATCATCTAAAACGACCATTACTTTGCAAAATGATAGTACCATCAATGGCCCAATTCACACCGGGCAAGGCGATAATATTATCAACTATGGCATTTCTCCAGAACGACATGAACAACTATCAAAAGAATTAGGTGTTACCGAATCAGCCCTTGAAAACTTCTTTAAAATTGTCGAAAAAAAACAGGTTCCGATTAGTGATTTAGACAATACCTTACGTGAAATCGCTAAACATTACAAAGAGTTATTGACTAAAGTTGACACTCTTAATCCTGATGACCCCGAAGTGGCCAAATTGATAACACAAGCCAAGCAAGCCTTAGAAGATGGTGAATTTGATAAAGCTGAGGAACTCTTTAATCAAGCCACTGAGTTAAAAATTTCTGCGGCCCAACAACAGTTAGTAGAAGCAGCGGAATATCAAGCAGCCAATGGTAGTTTGAAAATGACACAGTTGGCTTATCGTGAATCTGGGGAATATTATGAAAAAGCGGCTAATTTACTGCCTTCTGGAAATGATGAGACTTTGGCGGATTATTTGAATGAGGCGGGGGAAGCTTTTTATTATGCGGGTTTATATAAACAATCCTTATCGTTGCATGAAAGAGCCTTAGTTATTCGTGAGGAAATCTTTGATGATGAACATCCTGATGTTGC
>Ga0233403_10000146_pt1 | contig 31148 bp, 32 predicted proteins | sample Na_oxic_1_MG_FD_179866 | JGI IMG/M metagenome (GOLD analysis project Ga0233403, IMG submission 179866) | Seawater microbial communities from Saanich Inlet, British Columbia, Canada - Na_oxic_1_MG | ecosystem: Environmental > Aquatic > Marine > Inlet | place: Canada: British Columbia | collected...
TCACCGATTTACTGCTAGAACAAATGCAGCATATAGCAAAGGTGGATGATGAATTAGCAAAGTTTTTTCGCCATGATGATTTATTGGGCAAAGCGGTGCTATTTTTTCTGCGGGAAAAATTTCGCACGGATGATCGCTTTGAAAAAACCGTCGCTACTTTACAACAAGAAACCCTTTTGTTTAATCAACAGCGTATGATGGCATGGATGGAACATCGGCAATTGTCCACTCAAATCAAAGCGCGAGATGAATTTACTCACCATGACACAGTAACACGACAGCGTCTCCAGAAATCCGTCAATCATTTGAAATATTTACGAAATAATTTGCCCGGCTATCACCAATTAAGTCTGATGGTAGGCAGTGCTATGTCTTCTACCGGCGATTTGGCACAAGCCGAACGGTTATTTACCCAAACCATTGAAAATACAGAAGATAATTTAGAAAAAGCCCTCGCCTCTTTCAATCGCTTTCAAGTGCGGTTGCGGCGCAAAGCTTACGAGGAAGCATTACCCGATTTACAAGCGGCAATCGCTATCGATCCCGATCAATATGCTTTGCATGATATACAGACTTACCCGATTGAGCGATTATTAGGTGCAGGGGGCATGGGTTGTGTTTTTTTGTGTCGCAATAATAATCCAACCATCAAAAAAGAGTGGGTGGCAGTTAAATGCTTTTGGGAAACTCTCAAAGAATCCCCTCAAGACGTGTTTGAAGAAGCCAAAGCAATGCGTGAGATAGCTGGGGATTATGTGCCAGAGCCGTTAACTTGTGCTTATTTTAAAACGGATAAGGCTTTTTTTGTCACCGAGTATATTGAGGGTGCGATAGATGGCGAGGCGTGGCTAGAAAAATATGGTTCAATGGATTTAGCAATGGGTTTACAAGTCGGTTTGCAAATCGCTAAAGGATTGCAGATAGCCCATGATGCGGGTATTTATCATTTAGATTTAAAGCCAGCGAATATTTTGTTATGCCCTCGCCCTAAATCCGAAGGGGCGAAGGATTGGCAGGTGAAAATCATCGACTTTGGGTTAGCGAAAATCACCACGCCACTAGAACAATATGCGGCACCCATACAAAAACGCTCTGCCCACAGTCAATTAGCACAACAAGTCTTTGGCACATTCGATTACTCTCCCCCGGAACAATGGGAAAACACGGAATATCGCCAAGTCACTGAAAAAAATGATGTATTTGCGTTGGGTAAAACTTTATATCGTTTTTTCACCGGTAAACGCCCTCACCAGAATTTCCGTCAAAAACATTTACCCGATGTTGGACTGCATGAATTACTGGAAGACTGTGTGGAAATTGATCCAGCCGAGCGTCCAAATATTGCGACGGTATTGAAGCGTTTAACCGCTTTGTTGCCAAAAACAGCCGAAAAGTTGGTCGAAGAAATCAGTGAGGTTGTAGAAACAGTGGAGAAACCTATGTCGCTAGAAATAGCAGAAAAACCTATCGAAAAAATCAGTGAAGTTATAAAAATCGTAGTAAAATCCCTCGATACTAGCGAAACGGTAAAAAGTGCGTCATCACTGATACCCGTTTTTCAGCGTCCTTTTCACCACAGTAAGTTTCATCTTATTGCTTATAGTCCAGATAGTAGCTATTTTGCGACAGCGAGTGAAGAAGGTGTAATGTGCCTATATAGTAGTGCAGATTATCGTTTACTTCGCTACTTGGTAATAAAACATAAAAGGATTACTTCAATTGCTATTGCACCTGATGGCAGATATTTAGCGGTTGGTAGTGAAGATGCTACTGTGCAACTTTGGGATGTTCATATAAGGGAACTTTTACATACTTTTGCCGGGCATAAAGGTAGGGTTTTGTCAGTTGCCTTTGCGCCTAACGGCAAGCTTTTGGCAAGTGGAAGTGCAGATAATACAGTGCGACTTTGGAATCTCCATGATGGGAAACTATTACATACCCTCACAGGGCATGGAAATGAAATTCTGTCAGTTACTTTTGCCCCCGATAATTGGCGATTAGCAAGTGGGAGTGCCGATAAAACTGCGCGACTTTGGGATGCCGAAGCAGGAGAACTCTCACATACCCTCAAAGTAGGACATTACGAAGTTCTGTCAATTGCCTTTTCGTCAGATGGCAAAAATCTGGTGACTGTAGATAAAAATAAAAAAGTGCAATTTTGGAATGCTTATGCTGGAGATTGTTTGTATAGTGGCTCATTTAAACGCAAGAATGCAAGTGATTGGATTGAAGTAGTTGCTTTTACACTTGATAACAAGTACTTGGCATTCTGTCATGAAGATATTGTGGAACTTTGGGATGTCCACAACAAAAAAATTTCACGCGCACTTAAAATACATAAAGATAAAGCTTTGTCAGTCGCATTTGCACCTGACAATAAGCGTTTGGTAAGCGTAAGTTCGGATAAGACGTTGCAAATTTGGGATGTCTATGATGGTAAATGCTTACATACCACTAAGCCTGATCATTCGGTTTGCTCAATCGCTTTTGTGCCAGATGGTCAGTATTTGGCAAGTGGAAATTCAGATAAAACGGTGCGATTTTGGGATGTAAATACCAGCAAACCTTTACATACCTTCACTGGACATAAAGATCAAGTTTTTTCAGTTGCTTTTTCACCAGATAGCCAACGTCTAGCAAGCGGAAGTGGGGATAATACTGTACAGGTTTGGGATATTAACACCAAAAAACTTTTGCACACCTTAGCTGGACATGAAGGTAAAGTTAATTCACTTGCATTTTCGCCCGACAGTCGGCGTATTATTGCAAGTGGGAGTGGGACTGTACGGATTTGGTATGTCCAAGTTGGAGAACTATTACACACCATCAAACATGATGGTTATGTTTACTCAGTAGCTTTTACACCTAATGGCAAGAGTTTAGCCAGTGGAAGTTCAAACAAAGTGCAACTTTGGAATGCCTATGCTGCTAATCTTTTAAACACCGTTAAGGGAAACTATGATGCTATTTTATCACTTACTTTTGCACTCAACAGTAAATATTTAGCGAGCGGGAGTAAGGATAAAATGGTGCGAATTTGGAGTATTGATATCAAAAGATGCTTACGTACTTTTGAAGGACATGAAGATTCCGTTTATTCAGTCGCTTTTTCACCTGACGGGCAACATCTAGCAAGCGCAAGCTTAAACGAAGTACGACTTTGGGATGTCAACTCTGGAGAATGTTTAGCCGTATTGCAAGCGGTAGGCGAAATTTATACAGTCGCTTTTGCCCCAAATGGACGCTATTTAGTGGCAGCGGGCAGTGAAGGTTGTATTTGGTTTTGGGATGCACAGACTTATCAACTATTGTTGACTCGTTATGTCTTGGAAGGAGAAGCCTATTTAGACATATTGCCAGAGGGTTGTTTTGATGCCAATGAAGTCGGCATGAAATACCTCTGCTACACCGAAACCGATAGCTTAACCTCTTATCGGGCGGAAGAAGTGAAAGAACAGTTTTATCAACCAGAAGCTGTGCAAGCAGTGTTGAAAGAATATAACTGAGTACAACGGATTTGCGGATTCAACGGATTTTTTCCTCGTTCCCAACGTCTTCGTTGGGAATGCCTGTAACAACGCGAGGCAAAGCGGGATGCTCTGCATCCCTGAATGGGTTCCCAAACAGAGTTTTCCTCGTTCCCAACGTCCTCGTTGGGAATGCCTGTCGCAAGGCAAAGCACAATTCTCATACCTAAATCTCTCCCCACAATGTAATGACAAATCCTTTTTTCTCGTTCCCACGCGCCGGCGTGGGAACGCATTCTCTTTGTTACAGCAAAGCGGGCCGCAAGCCCACAAAAACTGGACGCGGGAGCAAACGGAATCGGTTCCCACGCCGGCGCGTGGGAACCAGAAAAAACCCTTTTTGATAAACTTTTGGCACGTTATCGTAAATCTCCCAAAACACCATGATACTGAAGGAAGGGGTTGCAAACCCCGTCCCGCAAAAAGCAATCTCATTTTGTGACGGTGCCAAGTATAGAGCACCTTAGACTGTTTCAGAAAAGGCTAGTGTCCCCTCTTTCCTAAGAGCTACCTAAATTCTTTTGCTATGTAACCAATGTTTCCAATAATCTCTGTTACGTTGCTTATGTGACAATTACCGCTGTGGATAAGCAGTTGGTTGCCTTCCAATAAAAGAAATTCCCACACTTCACCGTCTGTAATGATACCGTATACTTTATTTTGTTCAAACTTTTTCCGAGTGGCATACATTTCAGCAATACATTGTCCAAGTCCGTCAGAAAGTTTGTTTGGTTTTACCTCTACCACTGATATGATTGGGGAATAAAAATCTAAAACGTCAAGAGTTAATGCTCCGTCCCAATCACCGTTCAATTGATGTGGCAACTCCGGTGTGGCATCGGCGGCTAAGTCTACCGGTTGTTCAAAAAATAACCCTAGATTATAAGCAACACTGGCTTCTACCAATATTGGTGATACCAAAAGTCCGAGCCTTGTTGCTTCGTTGGTATTGGCGATTCTGGTTCGTGCCGCCAAGCTATCAATCCGATGTTGAAACTCTGAATACGTGTTCTCATTCCCTTTCCTAACGTTAAAGATGTTACTTAATTTAATAGTTATGTTGAAAATCTTTGCCAGTTGAGTTTTACCATAATTTTTGTATTCGCTGTATGACATGATAATCTGCTCTAAAATTGGGCTCTCTGGTAATTTGATTGGTAAAAAAATAACTCTATCTGTGTGAAATTTTATACTATGGCATGGTTCAATACAAATTTGTGCTTCGGTAGTAGTCTGCTTAGACGGGAGCGCACAGCTTTGAACTTAGCACTATTAACGCTCAGCAGCATTTTACAACATGGACGCAATGCTGCCCAACAAGCCACTTTAATTGTTATAACGGACGGGCGTGGTAATGTGCCTTTACATGCCAGCCATAAAAAACTGTTCCCATTCCCGCACCACTTTTACATCTTCATACAACAAATTATTAGCGGCTAAAATTTTCGCCTTAATCTGTTCCCGATACCAAGAATCAGTACCTAATTGCACCGCAATCTCAACATAATTTGCCGGGCTCGAAGCAACACAATCCATTACCCCCATTTGCCGGTAACAAGCATAAGCAAACCGCCCCCGCATAAACTTACTTGGTAGCGTCACAATAGGAGTACCAATTGCTAACGCCTCATAAGAAGTGTTGCCACCTCCAAAAGGAAATGGGTCTAACAATACATCGGATACCGCAATCAGATTAAAATAGTCACCAAGATTCATCCTTGGCACAAAACGAACACGTTCCATTACCTCCGGTAGCGTTTGCCATAATCGCTTTTTAAGTAATTCCGTCCAATGCTCATGGGTAGCTTCAACCAATACCACTTCGCCTTGCGGATCACGTTTTAAAATATCAGCCATAACTACATCGAAATCCGGATGAAATTTAAACAAAGCTTGCGGACATAAATAAATATGCTGCTGCTCTAAACCAAAATGGCTCCGAACTTTAGTAAGAGGTGGTAAGATAGGTTTGTAATAAAAAGTCAATTGACTATTCAAACGAATAAGTTTCTCGCTGTAATGTTCCTCAGCTCCGTTGCTCTCCATATCACGACTAGAAATAAAGTAATCTAGATTACGAATCCCGCTTGTAACTGGATGCCCCCAAGTCGTACATTGCACCGGGGCAAGCCGCGCAAACGCTAGAAAATAAGTAAACGAGTCCATCCCAATATCTGGATAAACTAAAATATCTAACTGTTTATTCGCTATTTGGTGACGAGCCGCTTCTAAAACTAACGGTAACGTTACGACATGATCAGCGTGTTGCTGGATAAATGTGGCCATTTCATCCTTATGTTGGGGTAGAAAAAATACATAAACCTCAAACTTAGCACGGGAAAGATTAGCAATAATCCCAGCCATAACTTTACCAATAGTATGATTATTAAGGAATTTTGACACGAACCCAATTTTAATTTTGCCATTAACAACCGGTAAATCCACACAATGCGGAGCCGTATACATCAAAGCCGGACAAGCTTGCTCATAGAGTGTCGCCAATTTAATTTGTAACTCACGATCATTAAAGCCGTGATAAGCAAAATAGAAATTTGTTACCCCGGTTTCTTTATTCGGCTCAGCCAAACTTATCTCACTTTGCAAAAGTTCAGCAACGTTATCCACAAATCTTTGCCTAGAATCTAAAATATCTTGATGCGATTCCATAATAACTGGGCGCAAAGTAGCCAGCTTGACTTTGGTAGCAGCATCATCAGGTTGACGCGCCAATACTTGCTGTAAACTTATACTCGCCTCCCGGAGCTTACCCTGAATCCTTAACACATTGCCAAGATTTTTATGTGCTTCAACAAAATCAGGATTGCTCTGCAAAATTTGCCGATAAATTTCTTCAGCTTGAGGTAATTGCCCAGCGTTTTGATAACGTTGGGCTAATGCCATTTTATCTGTGGTGGCATCTTGTGGTTTGGAACTCGGTAAATCAAAGGCGGTTATAGTTATGTCACGTTTGAGTGCGCCACAACAATGCTTAAATTTCTTACCACTACCACAAAGACATGGTTGATTACGGCTGGTTTTTTTCATAGTAAATTTTGAACCAGATTGAATTTAAAAGATGAATCCATAACCATAAGATATTTATCATAAAAACCAAAAATGAAGCGATATACCCATATTTATTTGGGAGGTGAAATCCAACCAAAACTATTCTTTGCAACCCATTATAGTCATCACAACCTCTTTGATCGTAAAAATCAAAATTGTTCGGATGAAGTAAATTGGGAAAAGAACAAAGGTTCGTCCCAGCTAGATTGACTATAGCAGCGAAGCTTAGGGTTGGGGCGAATAGCAAAAACCATCCGAGCCCTCCTAAAAAAAATAACCTCATCCACCATTTAGACGCACTTTGCTCATAAAGTCGAGCTGTTTTGTCACCACAACGTGACATATTTGAGCCTAGCTCTCCTACTGCGCTTGGATAAACACGCCGAAACATGCTTCCATCAGACAACGATGGATATAGCAATTTTTGCCTTATATAGATGGGCAGTGCCCATAAATATTCAATGAATTTAAAAAACATACGTCTTTCTCCAGTAATGTGTAGTTATAGTGATAAAAAAACTATTTGAGCCTTCTCAAAAAGCTTTGTAAGTTCTTAATGGCAATAACTATGCCATTTTCAAAAATAGTCGTAATTTCAAGAATATATATAAAAATGGCGGCTCTAATGTTTTATAGAATGCTCATACAACGCTCATAAAACGCTTATAAAAATGCTTATAACGCTCATAACGCTCATAATACTTACTTTTTGGCAATACTTCTAGGGTTTCTAAAACCCCATATATCTTTATAACACTTAATGGTTATCCTGAAATGTTGGACTTTCGATAAAAAATCATAATTAGAAAGCAACGTTTCGGACGGGGTTGCAAACCCCGTCCAGCCAATTAGAAAGAAACGTTGCGGACGGGGTTGCAAACCCCTCCAACCAAAGAAAGTCCAGCGTCCCCCAAAAAAACCTGACAGGTTTCAAAAACCTGTCAGGTTTGTATTACTATACCAATACTCGTTTAGCACTTATTTTATCGTGCGCTTAATTGAAATATTCCAAAGCTGTAACTTGTTATAAATATTTGATTTACTGATTTCTAACAACTTAGCTGCGAGAGCAATATTACCATCGCAATATTCAATTGCTTCTTCAATTGCTTTTTTTTCAAGTTGCCATAATGGATGAATCTCTTGCGTAACAGTATTAGGTTCTGTGGTTGAAGCTACTTCTGACTCTGAATTTTGCGGTAGAGTGGCTTTGGAATTAATACTCAAAACTTCCTCAAGAGGTGGTAACATGGCAGTTGTCACGATTGGGCCTTGATTCAAAACTACAATATTATGGATAACATTTTGCAGTTGACGTACATTACCCGGCCAATCGTAGGATAAAAATATCTTTTCTACCTTTGAAGTAAATTCGGTAAAAGTTTTTTGCTCCTTTTGGGCATATTTATTAAGGAAGGTTCGAGCTAACAGTAATATATCTCCGCCACGTTGCCGTAAAGCTGGTAGCTTGAGAGGAATAACATTAAGACGATAATAGAGGTCTTCACGAAATTGCCCAGCTTTTATCTTTGCTAGTAAATCGCAATTAGTGGCACAGATAAAACGCACATCTACTTGGTCTTCTTTATGCCCACCCACGCGACGGAAAGTCCCGGTTTGTACAAAGCGCAGTAATTTAGTTTGTAACGTTAAATCCATTTCACCGATTTCATCTAAAAAAAGCGTTCCACCATCCGCTTGGTGAGCGGCTCCTAGTTTTTCACTCACCGCCCCCGTAAAAGCCCCTTTAACATATCCAAACATTTCGCTTTCCATCAAGTCACTTGGAATCGCGGCACAGTTGATAGCAACAATTGGCTTATTTTTGCGCCTACTTTCTTTATGAATTGCTTCCATACAAAGTTCTTTACCAGTACCACTTTCTCCAGTAATAAGTATTGAAGCTTTGCTGGTGGCAACGTTATCAATAATATGATAAATCGTTTGCATTGGTTTGGAAGTACCAATTAAATTATGATATTGTTGACGTTTGAAGGTTTCTTCATAAAATTCAACTTTTTGAGACAATAAATTTTGTTGTAGTGCGTTGCGTAAGGTGACGATTAGTCGGTTGGGGGGAAATGGCTTGTCAATAAAGTCAAAAGCTCCGTAACGCATGGTTTCAACTACAATATTGACGGAGTGTTCTATGGTAATAACAACGACAGCACTGCTTAATTGTTGTTGTTGAACATATTTTAGAATCTCAATGCCATTCATGTCGGGAAGTCCTATATCAAGGAGAATGACATTGGGAACAGTTTCCTTAAGATAGCGCAAAGCAGCATTGCCGGTTTCGACATGGGTTAAGATAATCGCCTCATCACTTAAAAACATTTTGTATGTTGTTGCCGTAACAATATCATCTTCTATGAGCAAAACAATAGGTTGTTGGTTAGTGTTCATATCTAAAATGAAGAAGCGCAAAGCTATTGCGAAGCTTTTCGGACGAAGTTGCAAACCCCGTCCAACAATTGGGGTGTTAAATCTAGCGAAGTTTTGCCAATTATGTTTCACCCTATTTGGGTAAAATAAAAAAATCCGGTGCTCTTGATGGTATTAAAGAAATCCGATTTTTTCAAAAAATCGGATTTCTAGCCTTAACGTTTCACCCTATTTGGGTAAAGTTAGAGAAATCCGGTGCTCTTGATGGTATTAAAGAAATCCGATTTTTTGAAAAAATCGGATTTCTAGCCTTAACGTTTCACCCTATTTGGGTAAGAGTTCGGCTTGGTATTTACCCGGCTGTGTTAGCATACTGCTATCAAAAATTACTTCAATTGTCTGGGATATGCCGGTAGTTATAATACCAGCATTGGGTGTTGCAGATAACCATGTGAAATCAAAAATACTTGCAAGTTGCTGGGGATACAATTGGCACTGTCACCTGCTGTAACTGGTCAGGAGGTAACAAATAATTCTCCGATAATAGGCCCCAGCCGCTCACGGTAGCGAGTTTCCCCGGCCTATCATTGCCGGTTTTTACTAATGGAATTGGCACTGGATTGCTAGGTATTTGCACTAAATGCAAAAGCGCAATGTCATTATCCAGCTCAAAAGAGTCATAATCTTCATGGATAATTATCTGATCTATCGCAATCTCTTCACCCTCATTACTTGAGAGATTGTGTTGGCCAATAACAATTTTTAAATCCGCCGGCATGTACCAATTGACACAATGTGCAGCGGTAAGTACCCACTCCAAATTTATAAGGCTACCACCACAAATATGACCAAACCAATCTTGTAATGAAACTTGCCATGGCCAAGTGCCCGGTTGTGCCGGTTTGCCACCAACGATAGATATTGCCACAGCTAATATTCGTTATGAATTTAATTTGCGTGATATTGCTTTTCTCCCGCAAAACCGCAAAGGACAAATACCCTATTTGAATAGGGTTCTCCGCCCTAATATTATCAAGTTACGCGAATTTGCGGGGCTGGAACGGGCGTTGGTGGCTAATACTATTGCACGCGGTACACCTTTTTCCCATGAGACGATGACTAAAATTAAACATTATCGCTCTATAGTAGAACAATCTTTATCTCAGATACTGCTTTTAAAAGGACAACCATCTACTTCCAAAGAGATGGAACAAGCCATCATGGATTTTGAACAAGAATTTACGGAGTCATTTCAAGAGTTAAGGGAAAAGGTTTTTGTGGCAAGCCAAACACAAGAAGATGCTATCAAAGCCGCCTCTATACAAATAATTGAAAAAAAAGCTACTCTGAAAAATTATTTAGCTGGCATTTCTAATCACTTGCTAAATGTTAGCCACCATTCAAGTGTTATAGGTTTAGGAAAAGCATTGTTGGAAAATGATAATACCTTCTTGCCGGAGTGGTTACAAGCGGTAGAAACGTTATTCAAACATTTTTCACAACTTCACCGAAAACACTATAAGGTTAGATTTTTGGATAATAGTGGCCAAGAGCGGGTGCGACTTGATTCTGACGATAATTTTATCAAAGTTGTACGCGGTAAAGAATTACAAAATAAAAGCCACCGCTATTATTTCCAAAATTCCCAAAATCTGCTGCCAAGAGAAATCTATTTATCGCCTCTTGATCTCAATATAGAACACGGACAAATTGAAGTTCCGTTTAGACCTACTTTTCGTCTGTAAATTCCGGTTTTTGTTGATGGCAGACGAGCCGGGACAGTTATTTTTAATATATCGACAAATAAACAGTTTTTTTACATGCTAAAACAGATGGCGAGGAAACCGGTGAAGATATGTTAGTGAGTCAAAATGGCTTCTACCTCCACCATCACGATGAGGGTAAAGAGTGGGGAATGATGGCAGAACTCAAGCGCCCACACCATAATATAAAACATGATTATCCTGAAATAGCCGCTCAAATTCTTTCTGGTAAGGGAGGGACAGTTTCCTTAAAATCCGGAGAACGATTTGTTTATCAACCATTTTTTCCCAAAATGGGTGCCAATAATTTTTTTGTAATTATAAAAGTCATTAAAGGTGTAGAATATCCAGTAGATGCGGCGACTTGGTTTGAGGTGGCAACTAAGGCTATTGATTCGGGATTGGCAATTTCAAATGCTGCTACTGAACAAGCTAATATGGCTATGTTAGAAGTAGAATCGGTAGCTAATCTAAATATGACTCTTAGTTGGTTGATTTTAATTTTTGTCGGTTTGGATTTTTATTTTTTTATTTGGTGGGCCAGAAAACGCATTCTGTGTCCAATTCAAAAACTGATGGAAATAACCCAAAAGATGGCGACTGGCGATTTCTCACAGCGGCTCGAAATAAATTCAGAAAATGAAATAGGCAAGTTGGCAAGTTCTTTTAACCAAATGGCGCAGGATTTACAAACCTCAACTAATCAACTTATTGAAGCTAAAGAGCAGGCAGAAGTTGCTAATCAGGCTAAAAGTGCTTTTCTAGCCAATATGAGTCATGAACTTCGTTCTCCCCGGAACGCAATTTTAGGTTTTACCCAAATTATGATCCGCAGTAACCCGACTTTTACCTATTAAATACAAAATACACCTTTGTCGGGTTACGTTTTTTTGCGAAGCAAAAAAATCTAACCCGACCTACTTGGCTACTTGGCTACTTGGCTTATTCTGCCGGACGGGGTTTGCAACCCCGTCCGAAACGTTTATCCGTTTTTATCTTATAACAACTTGTTATATCTAAAAAATTAAACAAAATGGAATCACAAAAACCTAACATCTTAGTTGTTGATGATACCTTACCGGATTTGCGTTTTTTATCTGAGACGCTTACTAAGGAAGGGTACAAAGTACGTGCTGTTTCCAATGGGGCTAGGGCATTGAAAGCCGCTAAATTAGAGCCGCCCGACTTGATTTTGCTTGATATAAAAATGCCTAAAATGGATGGCTACGAAATCTGCCAAAAGTTAAAAGCTGGGCAACAGACGTTGTCAATACCAGTTATCTTTATCAGTGCTTTGGGCGAATTGGTTGATAAGGTGAAGGCTTTTGAGATTGGGGGAGTGGATTACATTACCAAACCTTTTCAAGCCGAAGAGGTGTTAGCGCGTGTCAACACCCATCTGAAAATTCACCACCAACAGCAACAAATTGATTCCCAGAATCAACAATTGCAAGCCCAAGCCATTCAGTTACAAAATTACACGCAGGAACTCGAATTGCGTAATGCAGAACTGGATACTTTTGCCCATACGGTAGCCCACGATTTGAAACATCCGTTAGCTGGCATTACTAGCATGACGGTTCGCTTACAAGAAATACTTGCGGCTCAGGCAACAGATGAAGTACTAACAATATTTAAGTTGCTTGCGGAAACCGAACAAAATGCAGTTAATACAATTGATGCTTTGCTGGTATTAGCTGGGGTTTCTAAAAATGCAGAAATCATGACAAATTTAACACACAAGTAAAAACCCCGTCCAGCCAAAGTGGCACCGGAGATTTTGGAATGGTAATATAATGTTTTCTCTTTCACCCCATTCTGATTCAGACAAAAAGTAAACATTTACCATTGGTTAATATCCATGTATAGTAGGTACTGGCATAAATTAACCAATCCCATTTTAGGAACCAAAATATGCAATATCCCTTAACCGAAAAAATTGGCGAACCGGCTTTATTTGTTGGGCGAGAAGCCGAGTTTAAGTCTTTCAATAAATGGCTCGCGAATATTCCCAAAAGACTGTCCAAATCCAGAGTCATTATTGCCCGCCGGAAAAGCGGTAAAACCGCTTTTGTACAACGGATTTTTAATCAGTTGTGGAGTGAAAATGGGGCGGTGATTCCATTTTATTTTGAGTTTGGTGAAGATAAAATGTGGTATCCTAATTTGGCAATTAAATATTACTGTGTGTTTGCGTCGCAGTATATTGCTTTTCTCACTCGAACACCGAAGTTCGTTAAACATTCACTATCTTTGGAACAAATCCGCGAATTTGGTGTCAGTTCCGCCATTAGCCCTTTAATTGATGATGTGGATTTTCTCATTCAAAACAAAGGAGTGGGAGGTAGCCATGATTTAATGTGGGATTTGGCTAGTTCTGCGCCCCATCGTATTGCGGATCTTTATGATCAAAGAATTTTGGTGATTTTAGACGAATTTCAATATACCACTCAGTACATTTACCGAGATGAAAAGTGCGAGGGTAAACCGGATGACACCTTAGCTGGTAGTTACCACTCTCTTTCGGAATCAAAAATCGCGCCGATGCTCGTCACCGGTTCTTATCCTAATAGGCTGCTCAAGATTATAAGCCAATTTTTCGGAGCTGGACGCTTGAAGCAAATCCGCTTTTTTCCCTATTTGACTAAGGATGAAGGTTTGCAAGCTGTCTATCAATATGCTCAACATTATGGGGAGCCCATTACCAATGAGACGGCTTTGCAAATCAATGAATTATGTATGGCAGAGCCGTTTTTTATATCTTGTGTTATACTCAACGAATCTGAGGGAAAAGATTTAACTACCTCTGAAGGGGTAATCAATGCCGTCAATTATGAAATTTCGGTTGAAACGGCAGAGATGTGTCAAAATTGGGCGATATATATTGAACTCACTGTTGCTCGTGTGAATAATCTCAATGCCAAACAGATTTTGTTGTACTTGAGTAGATACAATGATCGCTACTTCACCCCTCAAATTTTGAAAAGTGAGTTGCGTCTGGATTTAGAGGTGAATGAAATTTACCGGCAATTGGTCATTCTCAAAGAAGCGGATTTGATTGATCGGGGTGTCTCTAACATTGATTTTAGAGGATTACAGGATGGAACGCTCAATTTAGTATTACGCAACCGCTTTGAAAAAGAAATCAACACGGTGGCTCCCAATATGAGACAAGAATTTGCCGAGGAGATAGTAGAATTAACCCACAAAAACCGCCAATTACCGGGTAAATTGAATCATTATGCCGGCAAATTTGCGGAACATATTTTAGCTGTCGCTTTTCGGAGCCGCAAACGTTTTGCTTTGTCCAAGTTTTTCCAAAACGTGCTTGATACCACTCCTTTGAACCTGCAACAGGTGAAAGAACGAGTGCTCATTCAGCGTGACGATGGTAAGGCTCGGGAAATTGATATTGTGGCAGAATCTGCTTGTGGACGAGTGGTTTTAGTTGAAGTCAAAAAAACTAAGGCTCCAATCGGGTTGACTTTGGTTGAGGATTTTCAAGAGAAAGTTACGATTTATCAAAGTCATTTTCCGGATGCTATCGTTTTGCCAGCCTATTTTTCCCGGGGTGGTTTTATTGATAAGGCGCATGATTTTTGTGTCGAGCATGGGATTGGGATGGCGCAGGAGATATTGGAATGGTAAGTACTGAAGTATAAGTTGCGATAGATACAAAAAGGTTATTCGACGCTGTGATAGTGATGAAAAACCGGTACATGAAGTTTCGGTGGCGAGTTTTGCGATGGGGCGTTATCTCGTGACGGTGGGTGAGTTTAGGCAGTTTGTTGAAGCAACCAAATATAAGACAGAGGCGGAAACCAGTGGTGAGGGGCTTATATATGGACAGAAAATAATTGGAAAAAGGATGCCAACTGGCGCAACCCTTATTTTTCCCAAACCGATAATCATCCGGTAGTGTGTGTCAGTTGGAATGACGCGGTGGCTTATGCGGAATGGTTAAGCGCACAAACCGGCCAACAATATCGTTTATCCACCGAGGCAGAATGGGAATATGCGGCTCATGCCGGCACCGAAACAATTATGAAAAACAATGAATTACCTATTATTCAAACTCAAACGTTTTATCCTTTTTTATATCCAATCCTTGTAGTTATTAATAAATCCTTTCTAAAATTAATACCTTCGCCAATATCAAAATTTATTGTTTCGGGAATGAGGTACGATTTCCCGAAACCAAGATAACATAAGAGTTTCGGGAAATCCGCTTCGCGCAATGAACGAAACAAATATCCAATTGGCGATGGTATTAAAAATACAATCCCTGTAGTTATTGTGTATTAACACCATGAATAATTTAAACAAATTTGAAATAGGAACCCTGATTGCCGTATTATCTGGTGCCGTATGGGTTGGGGCGTTAACGACTAAAGTTGAATTTCTCCACGAAGATTATGGTGCCGTCAAAAAAGAAAGAGAGAAAACCATTAATGAGATTCAGTCTCAAAAAGAAATCGTCTTAGCTGAGATTCAACAAGCCATAAATCCGGCTTCAATCAATGAACTGCGGGATAACTTAGTTGAGATAGAACAACGGCTTAAGCGAGTTCAACAAGCCATGAATGGAACCCAAATAAAGGCTTTTGAATCTCAATTGGTTAAATTTGAAACCAGAATAACGCAGGTGCAGCAAACGTTTGGTACCCTTCCGGTTGCAGAGTTACAAACTCAGGTTGCCGGTATTGATGGCAAATTGAATCAGCTTAATCAAACTTTGTCCGCCTTGAAAGCAAAGACGGCTCAAACCTCTCAACAGGCATTAACCAATATTGAGTCGCAAACCAAACAGACTTTAGCCAAGATTCAAGCAACCAAGCAACAGGCGATTAGTGAATTTCAGCCGAATTTGAGCGAAGCTAAACGCCAAATCAAAACGCTCCAACAGGATATCAGAGCACTTAATGTCAATGGACTCAAAACCAATTTTGCTCAACTACAGAATGAGTTAAATATCCTTAATAAAAAGGTTGAGGCTCTCAAAGAAAAAATTGCCACCATACCTCATAAGGAAGAGCCCAAACAGTTGGCCAAACTTGATAAGCCTTCTAAAAGCCAATCTGTAGATAAGGGAGTTTTTCGGCATCGCTTGAAAATAGGTGGCAATGGCCCAAAAATGGTAACGATTCCCGCTTGGCGATTTAAAATGGGGAGCAACAGTTATGATCGTGAAAAGCCAATCCATTGGGTATCTATAAAAACGTTTGCGATGAGCCGTTATGAAATTACCTTTGATGAATATGATGCGTTTGCGACAGCGACGGGTAAAACTAAGCCAAGTGATAGTGGTTGGGGGCGTGGTAATCGCCCGGTGGTTAATGTCTCTTGGCACGATGCGGTGGCTTATACCAAGTGGTTAAGTGAGCAAACGGGACAACAATATCGTTTACCGACAGAGGCCGAATGGGAATATGCGGCTCGTGCCGGTACGGAAACGAATTATTGGTGGGGTAATGAAATTGGTAAAAATCGGGCTAATTGTAACGGTTGCGGTAGTAAATGGGATGGTAAGCAAACCGCACCGGTAGGCTCTTTTGAGGCGAATCAGTTTGGGTTATATGACACTGTGGGCAATGTGTGGGAATGGTGCGCGGATAATTGGCATAAGAATTATGATGGTGCGCCGACTGATGGTAGTGCCTGGAAGGGAGGTAATGAGAGTCGCCGAGTGTTGCGTGGCGGCTCGTGGAACTACGACCCCGACTACTGCCGCACCGCTCTCCGCGGCCGGAGCACCTCGGACTACCGCTACCAGAATATCGGGTTCCGTGTTGCCGTGGCTGCGCGGTAGTAGCCCTCTGCCCTTTTACCCTTTTTGCCCTTTTTTCTTTTACACTTTTTGTTGCCGTGCGTAGCACGGCGGAGGCCCGCTACGCGGGCCGGAATTTTTGGCTATTTCCACAATATTATTGTTGTCTTTAAATGGTCTTTAAATTTTCTTGTCTGAATCACAATTTATATGTAGGGGCATGCCGATTTGGTTGCCCGAGTTACTCCTTGCTTATATCTAATCTTTGTAGTAAAAATATCGGAGCCTCTAAAAATGAATATTGAAACTTCCATTTATTTACCAGAAGATATTCTTGATGTCATTGATAAACTATCAGAACAATACCAAACCCGTTCGGAATGGATTGAAATGGCCCTACGCAGTTTTATTGCTCAAATAACCCGCGAACAAAATGTACATGATATTGATATTATTAATAAAAACGCAGCACGTCTGAATGAAGAAGCTTTAGATGTACTCACTTATCAGGTGGATTTATGAAACGAGGTGAACTTTATCGTGTTGCTAATCCTTCAGCAAGAGATCCAAAAAAGTTTCGGGTTTTCGCGGTTGTTAGCCGTCAAGAGCTGATTGAATCACGTTTTTCAACGGTGATTTGTGCGCCCGTTTATACTGTTTATGATGGTTTATCAAGTCAAGTACCTATTGGGGTGGACGAAGGTTTAAAACATGACAGTAGTATTCATTGTGATGAGTTGGTGAGTTTACCCAAATCTAGGCTAACTAATTTTATTGGCACACTCCCACTTCACCAAATTAAAGCCCTTAATAAGGCACTCCATATTGCGTTAGATATTTAATAAAGGATTTACAAACTGGTTGGTTCACTAAAGAAATTGATATTGAACACTTGCGCCATTTTTCAAATGTGTTTTGGGTAAGTTTCGTTTCAAGAAATATTGGTTAAATCTTGGACAAATCAATCCTTTATTATATACAATCCTTGTAGTTCTTTTAAGATTTTGTCTCATTTTATGAAATTTGGTGTAGGGGCGAACAGATATGTTCGCCCCAAAACCCGTTACAATCAGAATAATTTATCGTCGTGTAGGGATAAAATCCAAAACTACTCTCGCCCGCTCGGCAAGAGCAATTATATTACGTTTGATAACAATTGTCGGGCATTGAAGCCGTTCATCGGCACACAAGCCAGCAATGAGAGTATTAAGGTGTTCTATATATGCCTTATTCAATGCCGCTTTACCTTCTTCATAAACGAGCGGAATCGCGGGCTGAAGTATAGCGATTTTGGAAAAAAATTGATTGGTAATATCAAAACATTTGCTCACATAAGCTTCTAATTCAGTAAAGTCAACCACTGTAGTACCCTGAATATCCGCTAAAGTGTAAGCCATGAAATCTATGGGAGTTCTGTCGGTAATAAAAGCATCTGTTTCGGCTTGCCAGACTGGAACAATAGCTTCTATAATGCGGTGTTGAATCCATAGACGAGTGTTAAAATCCAGCGGCACCAAAGGATTGAGCCCATTTTGCTTAAATACTGCGCTGGTACTGGTTTTAACGAAATTTATGCCGGTTTCCTTAGCAATAAGTTCTGCTAAGGTTGTTTTACCAGTGCGGTGACTGCCGCACACTCCTATTATGAGAGGCACTTGGAATTTTTGAAGAGTTTGAGAATGATGGGAGGATAGGAATACAGCAATTTTCAATTAACGACGACAAGCGGCACAACTAGGATATTTTCTACACTGTTTTTTATAACGAGGCGATTTACCTTTGAGTTGATATTCAATCACCGCACATTCATGCTCTTTATTAGTGGCTGAAAAGTAGTGGCTACCATCATTTCCCTTCGCAACGAAAAATAATGCTTTACCATCAGCCGGATTGACAGCAGCATACAAAGCAGCACGACCGGGCATAGCAATTGGTGTTGGCGGTAAACCCCGGTTTACATAAGTATTATAGGGGCTGCGGACTCTTAAATCCCGTTTCCGAATATTTCCATCATACTTTTCACCCAGCGCGTAAATTACCGTAGGATCGGTTTGCAACCGCATTTTTCTCTTCAAACGCCGTATAAACACTCCCGCAATAAGAGGACGTTCTTCAGCTAACGCCGTTTCCTTTTCAACAATGGAAGCTAAGATTAAAGCTTCTAAAGGAGTCTTTAAAGGCAAATTGTCATGGCGTTTTTTCCACACCATTTTTAGTTCCCTATCCATCATTTTATAGGCTCGCCGCAAGAATTGTACATCAGTTGTGCCAGTTGGAAAAAAATACGTATCTGGATAAAACCGCCCTTCTGGATGTTGGTTAGGCCAACCAAGTTTCGCCATAATAGCATTATTGTCGAGATTATTTAACGTCGGCACTAAGTGCTTGTGATTACGTATTGCCATCATCATTTGCCGAAAATTCCACCCTTCAGGTATAGTCAAAGAATGCTGTACCCCTTTACCACTAATTATTATTTCTAGGAATTGTTGTGGTGTCGTACCTTTTGGAATGACATATTCACCGGCTTTTATCAGATGTGCCTTTTTTTGATAGCGTGCCAATGTAAACCAAGCAAGTGCAACCGGATAATTAAGCAACTCCTTATCCATCAAATCTTTGGCAACTTGAGATAAAGTAGCATTGTTTGGCACCGTATAACGTAAATCTTCATACTGGGGCAATGGTGTGGTGAGGTGGTATTTATAAATCCAATATCCGCCACAAGTAGCAGCGGTTATAAACAATAAGAGGAGAAGAAAGAGGGTTCTTAACATATTTTACACCACAACTTTGTAAATGGTTTAAGTTTTTTTATTTGCCGGACAGGGTGTTAAATCTAGCGTGGTTTTGCCAATTATTTTTAACTTTGGTGAAGTGAAAGAAATCCGGCACTCTTGATGGTATTGAAGAAATCCGATTTTTTGAAAAATCGGATTTCTAAGCTTTAGCCTAAAAATCAGGTGAAAAATAAACCGCTTTCATCGCTTCAAAATTAACACCCCAGTTGCAAAACCGCAAAATATTTCAGTGCAATTGTCATACTTCTAAAATCCTAATTATTCACAAACGCTTAAACACCAACGTTCCATTTGTCCCCCCAAAACCAAATGAGTTAGACAAAGCCACATCAACTTTCATTTCTCTAGCTTGATGAGGCACATAGTCTAAACCTTCACACGAAGGTTCGAGGTTAAATAGGTTAATGGTTGGCGGTACTACTTTATCCCGAATACTTAACACACAAAATACCGCCTCTAAACCTCCGGCAGCACCTAATAGGTGTCCAGTCATCGATTTAGTAGAACTTATAGCTAACTTTTTGGCATAATCACCAAACGTTTGTTTAACTGCTAGTGTTTCAATTTTGTCTCCAGCGGGAGTTGAGGTGCCATGTGCATTGATATAATCTACTTGTTCCGGATTAAAGTTGGCATTATGCAGGGCATTCAACATACAACGTCGTGCCCCATCACCATTTTTTGGCGGTGAAGTTATATGATAGGCATCACCACTCATACCGGAACCAACCAATTGTGCATAAATACGAGCACCCCGCTGTTTTGCCATTTCATATTCTTCTAACACCAACACTCCAGCCCCATCACTTAGCACAAAACCGTCACGCTCGCTATCCCACGGACGGCTGGCAGTTTCTGGTGAGTCGTTGCGGCTGGACAAAGCACGGGCGGCAGCAAATCCACCTATTCCCATTTCCGAGCTTGCCATTTCGGCACCACCGGCAATCATTACATCGGCATCACCATATTCAATCATACGAGCAGCATTCCCAATATTATGTGTCCCAGTTGAACAAGCGGTAACAATCGCATAATTTGGACCTTTCAGACCATACTTAATTGATAAATTACCAGCAATCATGTTACTTATATTACTGGGAACAAAAAATGGGGAAATTTTACGAGCCCCGCCGGCAAGGTAGGCTAGATGACCTTTTTCAATCCCGGGGAGTCCACCAATCCCAGAGCCTATTGCAACCCCAATTCGTTCCGCATTAGCCTCGGTTATTTCTAAGCCGGCATCCTCAATGGCTTGTACACCGGCAGCAATGCCATAATGGATAAAAGGATCCATCTTTTTAGCTTCTTTAGTAGATATATACTTTTTTACATCAAAGCCTTTAATTTGTCCAGCAAATTGAGTAGCAAACCCGGAAACGTCAAAACTGGTAATAGTTGCAATACCACTTTTTCCAGCTAATGCGTTTTCCCAACTCTCTTTAACAGTTAATCCCAACGGCGAAACTGCCCCAAGCCCGGTAACAACAACATGTCTTTTAGTCACGAAAGATAACACCCTAGCTTCAGCCACTGCGACTTGATATCCAAATACTCAAGACGCAACATGGCTTTATCAAATTATTCTTCTTGGTTAGGCTTAATATAATCAATAGCTTGTTGTACTGTTTGGATTTTTTCCGCCTCTTCATCCGGAATTTCGCACCCAAATTCTTCTTCAAGTGCCATCACTAATTCTACGGTATCAAGAGAATCAGCTCCTAAGTCATCAACAAACGAGGATTCATTACTAACCTCTTCTTCCTTGACACCCAGTTGTTCAACCACGATTTTCTTGACACGTTCATCAACAGTACTCATAATCAAATTTGCCTCTATTTAAGTTCTCAAGTTATCAGTCAGTAGTTATCAGTCAGTAGTTATCAATTGTAAATAAGTAACACAAAGTGCTCAGATGATAACCTAAATAAAAAAATTGAACATTGTGCAAGTTCCGGGTAACAAATAACTAGCAACTGCTAACTGATTACGGCATATACATGCCACCATTCACATGTAAAGTTTCTCCAGTAATGTAGGCGGCTGCCTTTGAAGCCAAAAAGACTACCGCCCAAGCTACCTCATTTACCTCACCAAACCGCCCAAGTGGAATTTGTTGCAGTCTAGCAGCACGTTGCTCATCAGAAATAGCGCGTGTCATATCAGTATCAATAAAGCCTGGAGCGACAGTATTAACCGTAATACCACGACTACTTATTTCTCTTGCCAATGATTTACTAAAAGCAAGCACCCCGGCTTTGGTACTGGCGTAGTTTGTCTGTCCGGCATTACCAGTCAAACCCACGACACTGGTTATCGTTATTATACGTCCATGTTTAGCTTTCATCATTGGACGGATACAGGCTTTGGACAAGCGATAAACTGCGGTTAAATTCGCATTTATAACATCAGTCCAATCACTATCACTCATTCGCATTAATAGGCTATCGCGAGTAATCGCAGCATTATTAACCAGAATACTCGGCATTTCTATCTTTAAACTCGCCATTAAAGCATTAATGGAATCATGGTCCATAACATCAAGTACTTTTCCTTCTCCATCAATGCCATGTTCATTTAGAAACTGCGAAATACTGCCAGCACCAGCCTTCGTTGTGGCAGTACCTATTACTTTAGCACCAGCCTGTCCCAATGCTAACGCAATAGCCCGCCCAATTCCACGACTCGCCCCGGTAACTAAAGCAATTTCATCACTTAAATCTAAATTCATGGAGAAGTCTCCAATGCTTGTAAAGCCGGTTCTAATGTCTTAATATCCATTATCGGTTTTGCGGTTATATTGCGAGCAATTCGCTTATTTAAACCAGTTAACACTTTACCGGGTCCACTTTCAAACACCACTGTCACCCCCTCAGCTACCATTTTTTTTATAGTTTCCACCCAACGTACCGGATGGTAGAGTTGCTTTGTTAAAGCCGTGCGAATCTCAACCGGTTCGGTTTTGATGGATACATCTACATTATGGATAACTGGAATGTTTGGTGTTTTAATAGGAACCTCGGCAAGACGCTCTGCCATCCTTCTGGCTGCGGGTCGCATTAAGATACTATGAGCTGGAACACTCACTGGCAACAACACAGCACGTTTAGCACCAACTGCCTTAGCCTGTTCTATTGCCCGCTTGACGGCAGCCGTGTGTCCAGCAATAACCGTTTGACCCGGAGCATTAAAATTCACCGGAGACACTACTTGATTTTGGGCAGCCATTGTACAGATTTCCATGACTTTGTCATCTTGCAAAGCTAATATTGCCGCCATTGCACCCTCACCATCCACAACCGCCGCTTGCATAAAACGACCTCTATCTTGAGCCAAACTGACCGCATCTTCAAATTCTAATGCCCCAGCCGCAACCAAAGCAGAATATTCACCAAAACTATGTCCGGCCACATAAGCCGGTTTCGGGTCACAATGTTGTTGCCACAAGTGCCACACGGCGATGGAAGCGGCAAGCAGTGCCGGTTGAGTTTTCTCAGTCTTATCTAAGGTTTCCTTTGGCCCCTTTTGACTTAACTCCCATAAATCATAGCCTAACACTTCGGATGCTTGGGCAAAGGTTTGTTTGACAACCGGATAATTCGCCCCTAACTCAGCTAACATACCCACCGATTGAGAGCCTTGACCCGGAAACACATAAGCATATTTCATTTGTAATGAATAGTCTTTCACTTTTAAGAGTTCAGTATTTTAACAATACCGTACCCCACGTAAACCCACCGCCTACCGCTTCTAATAATAACGTATCTCCACGCTGAATGCGTCCATCACGGACCGCTATGTCAAGGGCCAAAGGCACTGATGCCGCAGAGGTATTGCCGTGTTGAGCGATGGAAAGTACTACTCGTTCCATTGGCAATTTTAACTTTTTGGCGGTTGCGGTAATAATGCGAATATTGGCTTGATGGGGAATGAACCAATCAATCGCACTACTATCAAGTTGATTAGCAGCTAGTGTTTCTTCAACAACATCACTTAACACTTTGACAGCGAACTTAAATACTTCATTACCCTGCATTTTGGTAAAACCATCACCATTGAGACGGCCTTGTGCAACCCAAGCCGGCACGGTCAGCATATCTTTATAAGCACCATCGGCATGTAAATGAGTGGATAAAATACCCGGCTCTGCACTCGCTTCAACTACCACAGCTCCAGCACCATCACCAAATAGAATACAGGTATTACGATCATTGAAATTCACCAAACGTGAAAAAATATCGCTTCCCACAACTAACGCACGTTGAGCGGCTTTGGTTTTGATGAATTTATCGGCAATACTTAAGGCATAAATAAAACCACTACACACCGCCTGCACATCAAAAGCCATTGCGCCGTGGTTACCTAAACGAGCTTGAAGTAGACAAGCAGTGCTTGGAAAAACTCGATCTGGGGTTGTCGTGCCTAAAATAATTAAATCCAATTCAGAGGCATCAATACCGGCTGCCTCTAAGGCACGGCTCGCAGCTATATCGGCTAAATCACATGTATCTTCATCGTCGGCTGCCAAATGACGAGATTGTATGCCGGTACGTTTAACAATCCATTGCGAAGTGGTATCTACCATCGTCGTAAGTTCAGCATTAGTCAATACCCGTTTTGGCAAATACCCACCGGTACCAATAATTCGAGAATAGATCACTTTATGTGCTTTTTCTCATTTAACAAAGTTGCAAGTATATGGCTAATTTGTGAGGGTACATTTTTTTGTACCTCAATCATGGCTTCTTTGATTGCATAAGTGAACGATAATACATCAGCACTACCATGACTTTTAATCACAATGCCACGTAAACCTAATAAACTGGCACCATTATATCGGCGTGGATCAATTTTTTGACGTATATTTTTTATAATCGGTAATGAAATCAGAGCTGCAAAACGTGTCCACAGATTTTTATTAAAACTTTGCTTAACATAATGACTAATCATTTTTGCCACACCTTCAGTGGTTTTTAGCGACACATTACCGACAAAACCGTCACATACCACTACATCGACAGTGCCTTTATAAATATCATCACCCTCAACAAAACCTATATAGTTAATCGTGGAACTTGAGCTAAGTAATTTTGCAGCTTCTTTGACTCGTTCATTTCCCTTGATTTCTTCTTGACCAATGTTGAGCAAGCCAATTCGCGGACTCGGTAAATTATCAACTGCTTGGGTTAATACCGTCCCCATCAGGGCAAATTGAAACAAATTTTCGGGCGTGGTATCAATATTAGCTCCTAAATCAAGCACATGAGTACAACTGCCCTGCATATTCGGTAACGCGGTTATTATAGCCGGTCGTGCTATGCCCGGCAGAGTTTTAAGTACATAACGGGCAGTTGCCATCAATGCCCCGGTATTACCGGCACTGACACAAGCATCTGCCGTACCTTTTTTGACTAGGTTAATCGCAACACGCATGGAAGAATCTTTCTTATTGCGTAAAGCATGTGATGGTGCTTCATCCATTTCTACCAATTGTCCGGCATGAGCAATAGATAAACGTCGGGTTATTTCAGCAGATTGATGACCTAGTACCGATTTGAGTATTGCCTCGTCACCGACGAGAATGAGGCGTAAGCCCTTTTGTTTTGATAAAATTTTTAGAGCGGCCGGAACGATGACTGGGGGGCCATAATCGCCACTCATCGCATCCAGTGCAATGCATTGTGTGTCCAGTTTATTCTTCCTTCGTAGCTATAATTTTACGACCTCTATAGTAACCCGAGGGACTAATATGGTGGCGGATATGCTCCTCACCAAGGGAGGGTTCAATAGATAAAGTCGGAGCCTTAAGGGCATCATGAGAACGGCGCATTCCCCGTTTAGAACGGGTTTTACGATTTTGTTGTACAGCCATACTATTGATTAAATCCTAGTTATTTGGTTATTGGTTATCAGTTATTATTTTTTAGTTTTGCTAAGATAAGGAAAGGATTATTTCGGAAGGTATTGTCTGGTGCAGAACTATTTGGTAATTGATATTCATTAGATGGACATTTCTCATGTATTGCCACAATTGGCAAAGCCAAAATCAATTCGTCTTCAATCAATGTTATCAATGAAACTTGTGTACTTGTTAGGGTAAAAGCTTCATAACCGGCAGGTATTTCATCTTCCTTTTCATCCTTTGTTATGATCATCAAAGCAATCTTTGTATCAATTGACCATAGCATGGTTTGCAAACAACGTTGACACAGCAGAGGGAGTTGTGTCTGCATATAGCCATTAATCATTGGCCTATTTTGTTCGTCAACTACAAATAACCAATCAATATATACGTATGCCCCTTTGCCTTCTTTATATAGGCTATCACGCAATCGAATCATTTTTGTGAGCGCAACTTTCCCTTTCAAGTGACAGCCTTTAAGGGCAAGATGTTTTGGCTCGATCAACGTTGGTAGTTCTTCTGACATGATTTCAATGATAATATAATAAATAGTTTGCTTATGTCAAATTAATAACCTTCGCCAATTGGGAATTACCAATTTTCTATCCCCAATTAAAACCGCTATGATTGTAAGACATAAACCAGAATTTTCAACTTTACCTTTAGTGCTGGCTTCAACTTCACCGTTTAGAAAAAGTGTCTTGAGCCGGTTACATGTACCATATCAAACCTTTGCGCCAGAGGTTGACGAAACCCCCCTTCTTTGTGAATCCCCGGTTGCATTGGTTATTCGTTTGGCTGAACTTAAAACCCGTTCTGCACAATCAACCTATCCACAAGCTTTGATCATCGGCTCCGATCAGGTTGCGGTTATAGAAGATAATATAATACTTGGAAAGCCGGGCACTCATGAAAAAGCCATAAAACAACTCAGTCTCGCAAGTGGTAAACGAGTCGATTTTCTAACTGGACTATGTTTGCTCAACACTAGTACTAACCAAACCCAGATTGACATTGTACGCTTTAGTGTAACATTTCGTAAACTTACATTAAGCCAAATTGAAAACTATCTGCGTCAAGATAAACCTTACAACTGTTCTGGTAGTTTTAAATCAGAAGGGTTAGGTATTGCTTTACTTGAGCAAATGAATGGTAGTGATCCCACCGCCATCATAGGTTTACCGCTGATTCGTCTTATCCGTATGCTTGAGGCGGAAGGGAGGTCAATTCTTTGAATTGTAAATTATGAATTGTGAATAAAAGTAGATAAATTTTTATGATTCGAACCATTCTTGAACTATGATTTAATGATTACATGATTACTCAGATTGTTCGATAAGATAATTTAACTCCGCCAGAAATCCGATTTTTTGCAAAAAATCGGATTTCTTTGACAATTGTTCCTATCACTATTGCCTAAAATCTTATGATTCAGACAAATCTTGAACTGTGATTAAATGATTACATGATACATAAGAATGGTATAGAACCTAAAATCTTATGATTCAGACAATCAATTAAATCATAGTTATTGATGAGTGAGGAAGCTTTCTGCAACACATTAGTCATTAACCGGGTTACCTCAACAATTCAAACGGCACTTCCCGATATCCTAATTAAAACTTTCGCACAATGGCTTGAATATTATTTGTGGCCAGCCGGGCGCGAGTTTGGTTAAGCTTATCCAAATCAGTGAATGGCCCCACTTCCACTCGATACCAACGCCCTTTGTCACTAAGAGTCGTTTTGTTAACCGTTGCTAGGATATTAAGTGAATTTAAGTATGTTTTTAAACCATCAGCTTCCGTCTCATTCCGAAATGCTCCGACTTGTAACAAATATCGACCCGGAACCGTTATCGGCTGATTAGGATTAGGTGTTTGGGTCGAAGTTCCGCCCCCGGGTTTTTTTAAATCGTCAAAAAACGTAAAATCAGTCGGCGGTGGTTTGTCAGTTGACGGTATGTTTTCAGTTGCCGGCGGAACCAGTGCATTTTCCGGTGGTAGGCTATTTGGGGCAACTTCTCGTAAGTAAAAGAGAAAAGAAACAAACATGCCTATCAAAATCCCCGCCAATAACCACGCCCACCCCGGCGGACAGGTAGGAGAAACGTAGTCAGCATCCCGAGTACGTCGATTTCGTCCAACCATATTTTACATTACCTCCGGTGCAGAAACACCGATAATTGTTAAACCATTACGCAGCACTTGTTGACAAGCTGCAATTAAACTTAAACGGGCATTACGCAATTCTTCATCATCCACTAGAATTTTGTGGACATCGTAGAAAGTATGAAAATCTTGGGCTAAGTCACGTAGATAATAAGTCAATTGATGTGGTTCATAAGCATGAGCTGCGGCTTCTATTACCTCCGGATAGCGCGATAGTGTTACCAGCAAGGTTTGTTCATGATCCGCATCAAGCCGTACTAACGTTGTCTTGTCATGCTGCCAAACTTGATTTTTGTCGCGCAATTCCCGAAATACACTATTAATCCGTGCGTGTGCATATTGTATATAGTATACCGGATTTTTGTTGGACTGAGACTTGGCTAATTCTAAATCGAAATTCAAATGTTGTTCACTTTTACGTTGGATGTAAAAAAAACGCGCCGCATCCCGTCCAATTTCATCACGTAGTTCACGCAATGTCACAAAGGAGCCACTACGAGTAGACATTTGCAACCGTTCTTGCCCACGAAATAAAGTCGCAAATTGTACTAGCAAAACACTTAAACGATTAGCATTTGCCCCTAAAGCCGTCATTGCTGCCTTCACTCGTGGCACATAACCATGATGATCTGCTCCCCAAATGTTAATGATATGCTCAAAACCACGCTCTAATTTGTTTAGATGATAGGCAATATCCGAGGCAAAGTAAGTGAATTGACCATTCTCACGTACTACTACTCGATCTTTTTCATCACCATAAGCAGTGGAACGAAACCACAATGCCCCGTCTTGCTCGTAAGTATACTTACCATTTTTCAGTTGTTCAATTGCCCGTTGTACGGTGTCATTTTTGGTTAACGATGATTCCAAAAACCATTCATCATACACTACCCCAAATTGTTCTAAGTCATGCCGTATTTCATCAAGGATTATTTTTAAAGCCCATTTCAATACTAGTTGATAAGACACTTCGCCAAGCAATTGTTGACTGCGTTCAATCAGCGCATCAATGTGCAATTCCTTATCCCCACCTTGGGTAACATCCGGCGGAATATTCTCAAATACGGTGGTGGCACTATGTCGTAAGGCATTCCCCTGCTCACGGTGCAAACTAGCTGCAATATCCCAAACATAATCGCCTTGATATCCATTTACTGGAAACGTCAAAGTTTCACCACACAATTCTAAGTAACGTAACCACACACTGGTTGCTAAAATGTCCGTTTGCCGCCCGGCATCATTGACATAATATTCTTGGTGGACTTTAAACCCGGTTGCAGTCAACAAATTTGCCAAGGCCGCCCCATAAGCCGCCCCACGTCCGTGTCCAACATGTAATGGCCCGGTCGGATTAGCGGAGACAAATTCTATCATCACCGATTGCCCTTTACCGATTTGGCTACGTCCATAGGCATCTTGGGCGGTCAAAATTTCACCAATTATGGCCCGGTAGGCCGGTTTGGTCATAAAGATATTAATAAAACCCGGCCCGGCAATTTCAACTTTAGCGATAGATTCATCATCCACTGGCAACTGTTCAATAATACGTGCTGCTAAGTCACGCGGGCGTATCCGCAATGTCTTCGCCAATACCATAGCGGCATTGCATGCAAAATCTCCATGCCGGGCATCACGAGTTCGCTCCAAATGAATTTGGACATTAACATCTTGGGGAATATCGCCTTTGGCTTTTAGTTGACTCAGGGCGTGAGTAAATAACGTGTGTAGGTGTTGTTTCAAAGGAACTCTCAAATTTCTCGGTAAATATTAATTGTGCGTAGTGTACCTAAAATAAACGAAAAATAAAATAAGGGCGCGAGTTTGATTGGATGTTCGTATCATGAGGATGATATAAGAAAAAAAAACCCGCTCCAGTGAGCATCTAATAGAGAGGCTTGGCGGGTATCGTCACTCGTCATTATAAGGGTTCTGAAAAAAAATTTCCCTAAATTAATAAATAACCTTTGCTAATTATTCTTCAATGTATTTGATGTTTCGGCTTCGGTACTAAGTTGCCACCACGATATTGAACGACAGCAGCTTTTATAATTTCCATTGCCTCTTGTCGCGCCGGTTGCTCATCTGCAAATGGCTCAAAAGCTAATCGCTCATTGGTTAAACAATTTACTAAGGCAAACGACACTATTTCAACAGCCATCGGCTGCCGGGGAATTTTATCAATGTCTAAACCACTTTCCGCAAGTTGGTTTCTGAGTACCACGAGTACATCTTCAATAGGTTTCTGTAGATTATTTGCTGCGTCTTGGTAATTTTTTTGCAAAATTGGGCTCTTTTAAGTTAGAGTTAAAAAGGGAAATGCAATTTTGCCGGATAGCACCGGTGATGATTATTTACTTATCTAGGACTTACGCCTTGACAAAATATTATAAAAAATTTATAATTAAGAATCTGATAAAATAATCAAAAATACAATCATGAGAACTTTAACAAAACCATCAACTGCCAAATGTACTTTACCAACATATATATCATTTTTGTTGAGCGAACCTAAAAGCACGACTTGTACACGTTTATCTGAAATTTTACCTATATCACATGATAGTGTTAACCGTTTTTTAGAGCGTGAGAATTATACGGCTATTGACCTTTTTCAGGCTGTTAAGTCAAAAATTGTTTTAAATTGTGGAATTTTAAGTGTTGATGACACGGTCATTGATAAACCATATAGTAATCCGGATAAAGCAGAATTAATTGACTACTTTTGGTCTGGTAAACACAAAAAAAGCGTAAAAGGACTTAATTTAATTACTTTATTTTACACAGATATTAATAAAGTCTGTGTGCCGGTTAATTTTCGCTTAATTGATAAATCAACTAGTAAAACAAAAAATGAATATTTTCGTGAAATGGTTAATGAAGTCTTAGCTTGGGGATTACGACCAGCTTGGATAACGGGAGACAGTTGGATAGCTCGCTTAGATAATCTGAAATGTGTGAGACACCACACGTTGAGTTTTATGTTTGCAGTTGAACGTAACCGTTTAGTTTCTGTTAAAAAAGGAACTTATGTACAAATACAAAGTTTAGAAGTCCCTGTTTCTGGCTTAAAAGCTTACCTTAGGGGCTTTGGTTTTGTCAAAATATTTAGGACAGTATTCAAAGAAGAATACCGCTATTATATTATGCACACGCCGACACCTTTCGAGCTTGATAACTTGACTTATGAGGATTTTAAAATCATCCATGATAGTCACTGGAATATTGAACAATTTCATCGTGCTGTAAAGCAAGTTTGTAATATAGAGACTTTTCAAGTCAGAAAGACCAAATCTATTAAAAATCACACTTTTTGTGCAATTCGTGCATTTGTTCATCTTGAATTTATGAGGACTCAAGACCTAATTGTCAACTGGTATGGGGTACAAAGAAATTTGTTCAATGATGTAATTCGTGCCTTCATTCAAGAATCTATAGATAGCCAAAGTCTCATTTAATTTTAACACAATTAATTTTATGTTGTCAAGCCTTTGGAAAAATGTTGCCCTGACTGATTATCACGGTTTTCTTGTTCATCTAGAACAATCGGCATTAATTATTCAACTCATTGATATTATTGGAAATTATTTGCAAAGTAAGGTTTCTGTAGCACATATAATATCCTTTGTCAATGCGTAAGTCCTATTATCTTCAATATCGTTATGAATAGTGTGTTGTTGTGAGCTTAACACAAGATAAAAATGTAATCATTATAAATTATTCTAATTATTAATTTGCAAAACATTCAATTCTTATTACGAATTAACTAAGT
>Ga0233403_10000147_pt1 | contig 31131 bp, 27 predicted proteins | sample Na_oxic_1_MG_FD_179866 | JGI IMG/M metagenome (GOLD analysis project Ga0233403, IMG submission 179866) | Seawater microbial communities from Saanich Inlet, British Columbia, Canada - Na_oxic_1_MG | ecosystem: Environmental > Aquatic > Marine > Inlet | place: Canada: British Columbia | collected...
ATATCCCATTGTCCACCGATTGCTTGAGTGTAATAAGCAATATTGCTGCATGCGCTGAGACAACTAATACATAATAAAATAAGTAAGCAGTGTTTTAACATAAGATTTTGGTAATTGTTATATAGATGGTCCTATAATTATTTGTGGAATCGCGGTTTGGTGTTTGCAACACCAAACGTAACGTTTTATTTACAACGAATGAAGGAGCACTATATGTTGTATCAAGACAGACAAGAATGTCCATCCTACTAAGAATAGGACTCTCAAAAAAGTTTGGGACGGGGTTAACCACGTCCAGCGTCAACCGGTTTTTAAAACCGGTCAGGTTTATATAACGAACGATTTGGCATTACCAAATTTTGACTGAAAGAGAGTAATTCTGCAATGAACACAATCCTACCTTGGCATGACCAATTATGGCAACAAGTTATGAGACGCTGGCAACAAAATCGTTTGCCACATGCCTTATTACTGTGTGGGCCTCAAGGAATGGGTAAAGCATTGTTTGCACAGCGATTAACAGAAACTTTGCTTTGTAATCAACCACGAGCTTCGGGGCCGGCCTGTGGACACTGTAAACCCTGCCTTTTACTTAACGCTTCAACTCACCCCGATTTATTGCAAGTGCAACCGGCTTGTGCCGGTAAACAAATTGCCGTCGATACAATCCGTGGTTTAATTCAGTTTTGTAGCTTGACAGCGAGTTATGGGCATTATCAAATCGTTATTGTTAACCCGGCTGAAGCTATGAATAGCAACGCCGCTAATAGTTTGCTTAAGTTATTGGAGGAGCCACCCCTTAAAACGTTGATAATGCTAATCAGTCATCAACATAAGGCTCTTATCGCCACGGTTCGTAGCCGTTGTCAACGTCTTGATTTTAGCCGTCCGGACAGTGAAGTTACCCAAACTTGGTTACGAAGTAAACTTTCCCCAGAATTGGACACTCAACTATTGCTTGACATCACCGCCCAAGCACCTTTAGCAGCGTTTGCTTTAGTAGAAACCGGGGGCATAGCAAAACGACGCGAATTGTTTGATAGTTTAACGAAATTGCCGAACGGGCAAAATGATCCAATCCGTATTGCTTCAAGTTGGAATAAATTCAATGCCGCACAAGTCCTACAGTGGATGCTCAGTTGGACAATGGATATCATTCGCTTTGCGCTAACGAAGCAAACGCAACACATCATCAACCGTGATTGCATTGAGCCATTGCAACGCTTCGCTACCCAACTAGATTTACACAATTTATTTGAGATGCTAGATTTACAAAGAGAGGCTTATCAATTAGTTACTGGAAATGCCAATGTCAAACCACAAGGGTTGCTAGAGTCCATTGCGATTGCTTGGGTTAAGCTTGGTACACGGTAACTGGAGATCAAAATTATGAAACCTCGTTTTAAAAACCCGATGTTACATCTTAACATCCTAGATGAAAACACGTTATATAGTTCTTATTTACCATTTTTTAAGAATGGAGGCTTATTCTTTCCTACTGAAAAATCCTATAAGTTAGGCGATGAGGTTTTTTTATTACTGACGTTATTGGATGGTAAAAAAAAACCAGTGGCGGGTCAAGTCGCATGGCTCAACCCCTTCGATGCCAAAGGGGGTAGGCCAGCCGGTATTGGGGTGCATTTTGCTGAATTGGATGACGGGAAAACCCGCGACGAAATTGAAAGATTGTTGGCTGGCAAGTTAAGATCAGAAAAACGTACCCATACCATGTAAGGCAAATCCCAAATAATAATATACCAAAGGCTTTCAAAGTGGCCCCATACGCGAATATCGTAGGGGCAACGCCCACTGGTGGTATATTAAATTTTGGGAGTTGCCTAAAATAACCGTCCTTCCCTTATGTTAGTTGATTCACATTGTCATTTAGATTTAATTAAAAATACCGTTCCCGAAACCCTTGTTGCCGCCGCGCAAGCTCAGGGCGTAAGTCATTGTTTAACTGTAGCGGTTAACCTTGACCATTTTCCAACGCTATTAGGTATTGCACGGCGCATAGATAACGTGTTTGCCTCAGTGGGTATACATCCAAATACTCTAGGTAATGTTGGAGTCGATGTAAAAACGCTCACTGCCCTTGCCGATGATCCTTGCGTAATTGCCATTGGCGAAACCGGGCTTGATTATTTTCGGAGCCAAGGTGACTTTTTGTTGCAACAGCAACGTTTTCGCACCCATATTCAAGCGGCCGGAAAAATTGGTAAACCTTTGATTGTTCATAGCCGTGAAGCGGCCCTTGACACCTTACGCATTCTACGCGAAGAACACGCAACCGTAGGAGTCATGCACTGTTTTGTGGATAACTGGGACATTGCACAACAAGTTATGGATATGGGGTTTTACATTTCTTTCTCTGGCATAGTGACATTTAAAAATGCCAAGGCATTGCAAGCGGTGGCAAAACAAGTTCCCTTAGAACGTATGTTAGTAGAAACTGATGCTCCATATTTAGCTCCGGTGCCACATCGCGGCAAGACTAATCAACCGGCTTATGTACGACATGTAGCTGAATTCATTGCTAATTTGCGTGGCGAGTCTTTTGAGACAATAGCGCGTGTGACGACACAGAATTTTTTTCGATTGTTTAAAAAAGCTTAAAGGTGGAAAGGGTGTGACCTCCATTTGATGTAATCTCTTTTTATTAAGTTAGGACTTACGCATTGACAAACTCAATTTGTTGTTTTCATGATAACTATTATATAGTTATGAAAATTTGGCCCCTGACTGAATTTACCAAAATAGACCAAAAACGATTTTTCTCAAATTTGTAATGCCTTGTATTTGAAATAAAACATAAAATTTTTTACCTGTCAATGCGTAAGTCCTATAAGTATAATTAATAAATAATTAATAAGTTATGATTTTTGTGGTAAAAATAATACAAATTTAAAAATTGTTCAAAAATAATTATATTTAAGTTTTGTGATATATAAAAATCAAGAACTTCCTCAAATACAGCTTACACCAAGTGGAGGTCACACCCGGTGGAAAGGGAAGTTTACTTGCACGAAACATTTCTCTGCCCAATTTAACTTCAAATTCGCACGGCTCTCAACGCAGTTTCACGAAATAGTTTCTAACAGTTTAGGACTTACGCACTCAAATTAGTAACTAGTTGTTAATTATAACAATTGTAAAAAAAACGTTTTGGACGGGGTTGCAAATACCAAACAGCCAAAAACTCATTGTTAATTTTATAATAATTGTGAAAAAATGTTTTGGAAGGGGTTGCAAACCCGTCCCGCCAAAAATTGTTAATTATAACAATTGTAAAGAAACTTTTTCGCTCCAAGAATTGCCTTTGCCAACTTTTTCCTCATGCCAAATTAATTTCAAAACCATTTCGTTATATCCTTATATGATCATTGGTATAGACTTTGCCGCTCTTTTTCTCAAGGACTATAAGAGGTGGGAGTTATTTTTATTATGAGTATTGAAAAAATAAAATACCTTATTAATAAAGGGTATAATTTGGTAGGAGCCGATTTGAGTGAGGAAAATTTAAACTTTGTTAATTTAAAAGGAGCCGATTTGAGTGGTGCCGATTTGAATCATGCTTATTTATTTCGAGCTATTTTGGCTTATGCAAATTTGAGTGGCACTGATTTGAGTGGCACTGATTTGAGTAATGCCGATTTAAGAAAGGCAGATTTGAGGGAAGCTGATATGAAAAAAGCGGATTTAAGTGAAGCAGATTTGAGTGGTGCGGATTTGAGATGGGCAAATTTAAAAGGAGCAGATTTGAGATGGGTAGATTTATATGAAGCTAATTTAAGTGATACCAATCTGAGCCATACGAATTTAGGTGGTGCCGATTTGAGTGATGCGGATTTGAGTCGGGCAGATTTGAGCCATGCAGATTTAAGTCGGGCAGATTTGAATGGGGCAAATTTAACCGGTGCAATTTTGACCGGAGCAATTTTAATAGATACGATTTTAAATGGAAATTACGATTCAACATTGGTTTAGTTATTAGTATATTAGACGTTATACTGATTAAAATTAAGTATTTGATTTTATTACTTTTTCCAAAATAGAAATATTAATAAAATCAATAGGTTATGTTAAATAGGTATAAACTCTATTGTATTCATTTGACTATTACCCACAATAATGTCAGCCGTCGGTTAACTCTTAGCTCGTGTTTTAAAACTCGACCTAACTCATTGTTTTATAACCAAGACTTTATTTTGTAAGTTGTTGATTCTTAGAGTTTTAAAACAAGCTTTTCGGGAAATCAAAGTATTACTCAATAGTGAACGGAACAGTTTGGGTTTAAATTGCTAACCTATTGTTATTTACCATTTTTTTAGCTTCAAAGAAATCCGATTTTTCCAAAAATAGGATTTCTGGCATCGTTTAAATTTTTTACCAACAGAAACTGATGCTAAACCCACTTTTATGCTGTGAATTTTCACACAACGATTGGTTTTCTTTGTAAGCAAAAAGTGTTCCGTTAACGATTGAGTATTACTATAACTATTTAAAATTATTTTGTGGCAACTAAACTAACTTTATGAGCCTATTAGATAATATAACGGTTAAAACGGCAGTTGTCAGGTTTTAGTTAAATGATGGTAAGTTTTAATGTTTATGGGCAATGTCCCCGTCACATAGTGCCAACCATAAGGAAACTCATCTACTTTTTGATAGGTAGTTTGAGTGCGGTGTTTCTCACTGGTTTTCTCAAAAGTGAATGCGTGTGATTGGTTTAATCTGTAAGTAATTGATTTTTTGGGGGGCCTATTTTTGTAAGTTATTGAAAATATTGGATGCAAAAAATGTCGAAAGAGTTTTAGTCAGGTAAAAAAACGATTAGTATTTAAGTTGTATTGTTGTTTACCCACCTAACACTATCACTAAGAGTTTCTCGTTTCCAAAATGGTGCCTTAGATTTGAGTTCCTCAATGAGAAAACGAACTGCGGAAAAAGCGGGGGCACGATGCCCAGCCCAAACCGCGACTAATACAATGGTATCTCCCGGTTGTATATCTCCAACTCTATGAGTGATTAACGTATCAATAATGTCCCAACGCTGTAAAGCGGTTTTACTTATCGTGTGCAAATATTTTTCTGTCATGCCCGGATAGTGTTCTAAAAACATCGCTTGCACGGTATCACCGTCATTGTAATCGCGCATAGTACCAACAAAAGTAGTGGTAGCACCAATATCATGTTGGGCAACCAAGTTTTTTTCATAAGCAGATATTGTTGTCCACGGGTTAAACTCGGTTTTCGTTATTTCAACTTTCATATTATTAACCTCCGGTGACTGGTGGAAAAAACGCAACTTCGTCGCCATCTCGCACCGGGGCATTTTGGCTCGTGTATTCCATATTTATTGCCATGAGTATATGAGCCGGCAAAGGGGCATTATTACAAGCCTGTGCCCATACTTGTGCTACCGTCAAGGTATCAGCAGTATCAATATGGGTGCTTTGAAGTCCAATTTGTTCACGTAAACTTGCAAAAAATTTAACGGTTATGGTCATTTCAATTATCAATTATTAGTTATCAATTATATGAGTAAACATTATTAAGTTATCAATTATATGAGTAAACTTTATACTCCAAGATTAAATTAAAATTTATACTCCAAAATTAAAATGTCTTGAAAATTTTCACTTTTATTCGGAGCTAATTTAGGTTAGGATGAGCACCGTGTTCAACATTTGAAAAAATATTTTAATTGTGAATTAGTAATTGGCCAATGACCTCAATTGGTGATCCGGATTTATTTCACGATGCCTTGTAGGGAATTTGACTGTTAATTTCTAGCAATGATTTTTCATTTTATTCTCGGTAAGTACTTCAACTCCATAGTCGGTTACCAAAACGGTATGTTCCCATTGTGCTGAAAGGTTATGATCCTTAGTTACCACAGTCCATTTATCGGGTAAAAGTTTGACATGTCGTTTACCGGCATTAATCATGGGTTCAATGGTGAATGTCATCCCGGGTTGTAAGAAAATCTCCGAGGCTTTGGAACTGTAATAGTGTAAGACTTGAGGCTCTTCATGGAAATCGCTACCTATCCCATGTCCACAATATTCTTGTACTACAGAACATTTTTGGGATTTAGCATGACGTTCAATAGCCCGGCCAACATCATTTAAAGAGGCCCCCGGTTTGACTTGACGGATACCAACCCATAAACACTCATAAGCAACCTCTACGAGGCGCTTGGCACGAACACTGGATTTACCTATCATGAACATGCGACTGGTATCACCATGATACCCATTTTTAGCAACAGTGATATCAACGTTGACGATATCACCATTTTTCAATTTCCGAAGGCTTGGAACACCATGACAAACCTGATGATTGACAGAAGTACAAATGGATTTGGGAAACCCCTTATAATATAGTGGAGATGGACTAGCCTTAAGTACATTCACAATATAATCATGGCATAGCTGATTTAACTCATCCGTAGTCACACCAGCTTGCACATAAGGTGTGATCATATCCAATACGTCAACAGCTAAACGGGAAGCGACGCGCATTTTTTCGATTTCCTTAGAATTTTTGATAGAGACAGCCATTTTTCAATTGTTGTTGTTTGTCTTTTATGGTATAACAGTACTTAGCCTTTTTGACATCATACATTGTCACTATAAGTTGGGGTGATTATTTAGGAGTCAATATTACTTTTGCGATTTTGAGATGGAAATTATTAACAAAGAATTATAAATTACTTCACTTTGATAATTCATTTATCATTTATTAATTATTAAACAAGTTTAAACATATATCGGAATAGATATCCAATTGGAGCAACATTAAATGTTAAACATATCTATGCGTCAAATGCTGGAAGCAGGGGTACATTTTGGGCACCAGACTCGTTACTGGAATCCCCAAATGGCTCCGTATATTTTTGGAGAACGCAATAAAATTCATATCATTAACTTGGAAGACACACTGCGTATGTATAATGAGGCAGCTAATTTTTTGGGTAAGTTAGCTGCCAAAAAAGGTACAATTTTATTTGTCGGCACCAAACGTGCCGCCCAAGAGGCGATTAAAGATGCTGCTATCCGTTGTGGTATGCCTTATGTGAATCGTCGTTGGCTAGGTGGTATGTTGACCAATTATAAAACCGTCAAATCCTCCATCAAGCGCCTCAAGGATTTAGAGATGGTTTCCCAAGATGGCACATTGCATCGCTTAACCAAAAAAGAAGCCCTGTCACTAACTCGTGAGTTAGAAAAACTGGAACGTAGCTTGGGTGGGATTAAAGATATGAATGGACTGCCCGATGCCTTATTTATTATTGATGTTGGCCATGAAAATATTGCGGTTAAAGAAGCTACCAAATTGGGTATTCCGGTTGTGGCGGTGGTAGATACCAACAATAGCCCACTCAATGTCGATTATATCATTCCCGGCAATGATGATGCCATTCGCGCTATCACATTGTATGCTGGTGGAATAGCAGAGGCCATCCTTGAAGGTCACCAAGCAAGCCTGCAAATGGTAGAGGAAGAAGACGATTTTGTCGAAGTTGAGGTTCGTGATGCGAGACTTGGGACAACTGATGAACATAAGGTGCCCGTACCAAAAACAGAGTCCTTAGAATAAATATTATATAATTGTGGATTGTGAACGGCAAACAATCAAAATTAAATCTATTTTTTAATTCCTTATTCAATATATGAATCCAAAGGTAAATACTGATTACGCACTTTGATGGAACTCAACAATTTTTGAACTATGATTTAATAATTACATGATGACTCAGATTGTTCGATAATATAAAATCATCGTCTTCAGACAATCAAATAAATCAATCTTGAACTATGATTTAATGATTACATGATACATAAGATTGGGAAGTCAAGATAAAAATATATCGTCTTCAGACAATCAATTAAATCAATCTTGAACTAATGATTTAATGATTACATTGATACATAAGATTGGGAAGTCAAGATAAAATCATCGTATTCAAACAATCAGTTAAGTCTTTGTTCGAGGCGTATAGTGAATAAGCTTTCGGCACGACAATAGTTATTAATACCAAATTACCTCAACAATCAAATAGCACTGAGGGTAGCTAAAAAAACAATTCACATAAGTAAATAACATAACAAGAGGTTTTGAAGAAATGAAAATTACAGCAGCATTGGTTAAAGAACTGCGTGAGCGTACCGGTGCTGGTATGATGGAATGCAAAAAGGCATTGGTGCAAAGTGAGGGAAATATTGAAGCGGCTATTGAAGCAATGCGTAAAGAAGGCAAAGCGAAGGCTGCCAAAAAAGCCGGGCGAATTGCGACTGAAGGTTTGATTGTTATACAGCAAGACAACAACCATGCTGCAATGGTAGAAATTAATAGTGAGACGGATTTTGTTTCTAAAAACGATGACTTTAAAAATTTCGGTTTTGCGGTGGCAACCACTGTCTTACGTGAATGTCCTTCAAGCAAGGAAGCCCTTATGGCTACCACTTTAGTCGGTAGCTCCCAAACCGTTGAAGACGCACGTAAAGAATTGATAGGCAAGATTGGAGAAAATTCTAATGTACGACGGTTTGCTTTGGTAGACACGCATAAGGGCAATTTGGGAGTTTATTTGCATGGTTCGCGTATTGGAGTATTGGTGGACATGCGTGGCGGTAGCTCCGAATTAGCCAAAGATATTGCTATGCATATTGCGGCTAGTCGTCCATTATGCGTGGCGACCGAGCAAGTCCCAGCTTCGATTGTTGCCAAAGAGAGAGAAATATATGCGGCCCAAGCTGCCAACAGTGGCAAGCCTCCTCATATCGTCACAAAAATGGTTGAAGGCCGCTTGAAGAAATTTTTAAGCGAAGTCACTCTTCTCGGACAACCGTTTGTAAAAGACCCCGATCAAAATGTAGAAAAATTGCTAAAAGGATATGGGGCCACTGTTGCACATTTTGAACGTTTTGAAGTTGGCGAAGGCATTGAAAAGAAAAGCGATAATTTTGCTGATGAGGTCATGCACCAGGTGAATTGTGAATTGTGAATTAAAGTTGAATTACTCTACCTAAATTGTGAATTGGAACCAGTAATTGGGATTAAATAAATCGTTATATCGTTATTACTGCCAATTACTTAAATAAGAAGTGACTATTCAACCATGTCTGAAGTTTCCATCGTTATATCGTTATTACTGCCAATTACTTAAATAAGAAGTGACTATTCAACCATGTCTGAAGTTTCCATAGTTTATCGTCGTGTGTTGTTAAAATTGAGTGGTGAAGCATTGATGGGTGATGCTAATTTTGGTATTGAGCCACAAGCTATATCTAGTGTCGTTCCAAAGGTGTATGAAATTGTAAGTCTCGGTGTGCAATTAGGGGTGGTTATTGGTGGAGGAAATATTTTTCGTGGCGTGAACCACAAGGCAAGTGGTATTGATAGAGTTTCGGCTGATTATATGGGTATGTTGGCAACCGTAATAAATGGTTTAGCTATTGCCAATGCCCTACAAAAAGCCGGGATAGAAACTCGTGTCATGTCAGCCATTGGCATTTCAGCGGTTTGTGAGGATTACACGCGCCAGAGTGCCATCAGCCATTTGGAAAAAGGGCGAGTAGTGGTTTTTGTCGCCGGGATGGGTAATCCTTTTTTTACTACTGATTCAGCGGCAAGTTTACGAGCCATTGAAATAGGTGCTGATTTAATGATAAAAGCTACCAAAGTTGATGGGGTTTATGCATCCGATCCAAAACAAAATCCAAATGCTAGGCACTATTCGCGGTTAAGTTATGACGAGGTGGTAAAGCAAAGGTTAGGTGTAATGGACACTACAGCGGTGGTTTTATGTCGGGATAATAACATACCATTACGGGTGCTTAATATGAGCAAAAAGGATGCACTAGTCCGTGCGATCAAAGGGCTTGATGAAGGTACGTTAATTCACAATGAGGATATTTAGAAATTAATATAAATCAGAGAATTAACCAAGATATTATAAAATCACTTGAAAAGAAATTCGTTTTGTGACTCGTTAATTTTACCTAAATAAATCTAACCCTTAATTCACATTAAGGAATATTCAAATGAGTGAAATTACTGAAATAATTAGAAATGATGCCGAACAGAGGATGGGGAAAAGTGTGCAAGCTTTGACAGCGGAATTTGTTAAAATTCGTACTGGACGTGCCCACACCAGTTTGCTTGATCATATAAATGTACCATATTACGGTAGTGACGTACCCATTAATCAAGTTGCCAATGTCACCGTCTTAGACCCACGAACTTTAGGGGTAACTCCGTTTGAAAAAAGTATGTTGGTAACAGTGGAAAAAGTTATTCGAGATTCAGATTTAGGATTAAATCCAACCAACGTTGGAAACTTATTACGGGTGCCTTTGCCACTTATGACGGAAGAACGGCGCCGTGAATTAGTAAAAATAGTGCGCCAAGAAACCGAAAACGCACGAGTAGCTGTCCGCAATATTCGCCGCGATGCTAATCAAGAGTTAAAAGGACTTATAAAAGAAGGGGAGATTTCTAAAGATGAAGAACATCGTGCTGAGGAAAACATTCAGAAATTGACAAATCAATACATTGCCAAAGTTGATAAAGTGTTAGCTGAAAAAGAAGCTGAATTAATGGAAGTTTAAGTGATAACTGATTACTGATGACTAGCCTACCACGTCATATTGCGATTATTATGGATGGTAATGGTCGCTGGGCGAAACAACGAATGTTGCCACGCTATGCCGGACATAAGGCCGGCGTAGAAACCGTGCGTCGAGTTCTCAAGTTTTGTGCCGAACAAGGTGTTGAAGTCTTGACCCTGTTCGCGTTTAGCAGCGAAAACTGGCGACGTCCTAAACGAGAAGTCAGTCTACTGATGGAATTGTTTATGACCGCCTTGCAACGGGAAGTCAACAAATTGCATAAAAATAATGTATGTTTACGCATTATTGGAGACATAACCGCCTTTTCCGCCGATCTAAAACAACTAATTGCCGATGCTGAACAGTTGACCAAATATAATTCGGGTTTGACTTTGGTAATTGCCGCCAATTATGGTGGACATTGGGATATTGTTGAAGCCGCAAAACGCTTGGCGCGGCGAATTGAACAAGGTACGTTGCAAAGTCAAGATATTAACGAAAGTATTTTCACACAACAATTATGTTTAGCAGATTTACCGGAGCCGGATTTATTCATTCGTACTGGCGGTGAAAAACGGGTTAGTAATTTTTTGTTGTGGCAATTGGCTTATGCAGAGATGTATTTCACCGACATTTTGTGGCCCGATTTTGATGAAGATACCTTTATGGATGCTTTTCAATCGTTTGCTACTCGTCAACGTCGCTTTGGACGCACTGGCGATCAAGTAGAAAAAGACCAAAATGCTTAAGCAACGTTTGTTCACCGCTATTATTTTAATTCCCCTTATCGTGTGGGTGTTGAGTTTGTCTTCACAAACGTTGGCTTATGTAATAAGTATTTTTGTAATACTTGGTGGTTATGAATGGGCTGGTATTTGTGGCTGGCATAGCAATATAACACGGAGTATTTATACGACTGCCATGAGTTTGGTACTGTTAATCTTTTACTGGTTCTGGCATCAGCCAACGGTCATGTATATATTATTAGTGGCTTGCCTGTGGTGGTTAGTAGCACTGTATTGGGTATTACATTATCAATACGGTTCGGTTCGGTTGCCTAAAACACCGTTTATTAAGGCATTGCTGGGTTTTCTTATTCTGCCGCCGGCGGCGATAGCCTTGTTGATCTTACATAAACATGAAAGTTATGGCTGGCACTGGGTTATTTTTTTATTGGTATTGATTTGGGTGGCAGATAGCAGTGCTTATTTTGTCGGTAGACGCTGGGGAAAAATAAAACTTGCCGACAGAATCAGCCCGAAGAAAACGTGGGAAGGTGTCGTTTCCGCCTTATTGTTCAGTTCAATCGTGTCGTTGGGATATGCCGTATTCAATTCAATGTCATTAATGAGATTATTCTGGTTTGTGCTATTATGTTTAGCGACCGTGATCGTGTCAATTGTTGGGGATTTATTTGAAAGTTTGTTTAAACGTCAAGTGGGCCTTAAGGATAGTAGTCGAATCTTGCCGGGTCATGGTGGCATACTTGACCGTATTGATAGTTTAACTGCGGCTGCACCGATTTTTGTAATCGGTCTTATTTCACTGGAAAAAGTGTTTTGACAGGTATCACTATACTGGGAGCTACCAGTACCATCGGCATAAATACCCTTGATGTCATTAAACGGCATCGACCGGAGTTTGAAGTTATAGCACTTACGGGGCATCGACAAGTTGACCGTTTACATGCCCTTTGTTTGGAATGGTTGCCTCGCTATGCAGTGATGGCGAATTGCGACGCGGCTTCACAACTTGAGCAACGTTTAAAAAAGACAAATGCCCCAGTACAAGTTTTAAGCGGCACTGAGGGGTTGTCCTTGGTAGCAAGTTTGCCGGAAGTGGGTATAGTAATGGCGGCGATAGTGGGTAGTGCTGGTTTATTGCCTACCTTAGCCGCAGCCCATGCCGGGAAGCGGATTTTATTGGCTAACAAAGAAGCCTTGGTAATGTCAGGGCAATTATTTATGGAAGCGGTGCGGAAAAATGGGGCTGAGTTGTTACCAATTGACAGTGAACACAATGCAATATTTCAATGTATGCCATTACCGGCTATCGGCGGTTTGAACCGTGATAATGGCCAATTTTCAAACCAAGATTTCCACAAGTTCGGTGTCAATCGCATTCTGCTAACCGCATCTGGGGGACCATTTCGTACTTATCCAATTGAGCAATTACATGATGTAACTCCGGATCAGGCTTGTGCCCATCCGAATTGGAATATGGGAAGAAAAATTTCCGTAGATTCTGCCACTATGATGAATAAGGGATTAGAAGTTATTGAGGCATGTTGGTTATTTGGAACGAAACCGGAAAAAATCGAAGTGGTATTGCATCCACAAAGTGTGATTCACTCACTGGTTGAGTATATTGATGGCTCGGTATTGGCACAGTTAGGTAATCCCGACATGCGTACTCCCATTGCTCATGCGCTGGCGTGGCCTCAACGTATTTCTTCCGGGGTTCCCCGCTTAAATTTGGTTGATGTTGCTCGCTTAGATTTTGAAGCCGTTGATTTTGCTCGTTTCCCGTGTTTAAATTTGGCTATTGATGCCATGTTAGCCGGAGGTACTACTTGCACGATCTTGAATGCCGCCAACGAAATTGCAGTGCAAGCCTTTTTGCAAAAACGTTTACGTTTTACTGCCATTCCTAAAGTAATTGAGGCGACTTTATCTCGTTTAAGTGGTCGTATTACTGATTCTTTAGATATGATCCTTGAGGATGATGCTCATGCTCGTGGGTTGGCTTGGCAAGCGGTGAAGAATTGTGAATTGTGAATTGTGAATTATTAACTGTTATAATTTATTGATTTTTCTTTTAAAAAAAATTTTTCAAAGGTAAACCAAAATACTTAATATGATCACCGAAAAGCTTGCTGCAAATAATTTCGTGGCTGCAAATAATTCTGTGAGTACAAACTTTAGTTTGTGTTTATGCTGCGCTCATGCTTGGACTCCCCATCACAAGAAATAATTTACAGCAAGGAAAAATTCCCACAAGAAACAAATTTACAGCAAGGAAAAATTTAAGTCCAATTTACAGCAAGATAATTAATAGTATGGTTTTTTTGAGATTCCTAATGTCATTCACAATTCACAATTCACAATTCACAATTCACAATTAAAATGTTATTTACAGTGGTACAAGCATTACTTGCCTTGATCGTCGTTATCGGTATTTTAGTAACCGTACATGAATTTGGTCATTATTGGATTGCACGACGTTCCGGTGTAAAAATCCTGCGTTTCTCGGTAGGCTTTGGGCAACCACTGTGGAAACGATGTTTTGGTAAAGATAAAACTGAATTCGTGATTGCTGCTATCCCCTTAGGCGGTTACGTGAAAATGCTTGATGAACGCGAAGGTGAGGTCACCAAAGAGGAATTACCTCGCGCTTTCAACCGACAATCTCTTAATGTACGTGCCGCCATTGTCGTAGCCGGTCCCCTTTTTAACTTCTTGTTTGCCATTATTGCTTACACCCTTATGTATATGATTGGGGTGACCGGCATGAAAGCACTGGTAGCAGAAGTTACCCCCCAAAGTTTGGCAGAACAGGCCGGGTTTCAGCCGGGTTATCAAATTATTGCGGTCGGTAAACAGCCAATAACCGGTTGGAATGGTGTCATGCAAGCAACCTTACAACAAATGCTTGCTGACAAAAAGAACTTGACTTATACAGTGCAAAATGAGCAAGGTTATCAATATAATTTGACCCTGAATTTACAAGGACTAACAGTTGACGATGTTGCACAAGGGCAATTTTTTGATAAACTAGGCTTACAATCACATCGGCCACCTTGGCCGGCACTCATTGGAACAATTATGCCAAAAAGTGCGGCATCGAATGCCGGTTTAAAGCCGGGTGATAAGATCATTCGCTTGGATAATAAACCGATTGGCGATTGGAAAGCATGGGCTAAGTATGTAAGCCTTCGCCCGGGACAGGATATTGTTGCCAAAGTTGAGCGACATGGTCAAATTCACCAATTGATCTTAAGGCCTGATAACGTCAATGGCTCCGGGCAAATGGGGGTTTATGCTCCATATTTCGTAACCGAACGGTATGGTTTGTGGCGTGCGTTCAAAAAGAGCTGCATTCAAACTTGGGAAATTAGCGTACTAACTTTGCGCGTTATGTTTAAAATGTTGACTCTCCAAATCTCGCACGAGCATATCAGTGGTCCAATTACGATTGCCCAAGTTGCCGGACAAACCGCCCAAATTGGAATAGGTGCCTTTTTATCCTTTTTGGGTTTAGTCAGTGTCAGTTTAGGTGTCATCAATTTGTTACCAATCCCTTTGCTTGATGGTGGTCACTTATTTTTCTATTTAATAGAATGGATTAAAGGCAATCCCGTGACTGAAAACACCGAACTTTTTTTACAACGAATTGGGTTAGCTTTGTTGTTCGGATTAATGGGACTGGCGATATTTAATGATTTAGAACGATTGTTCAGTTGATAGCTACCTAAAATGAGATGCTTTATCTTTTGGAGCATGATGCTCTTGCACCCGGCAATGTTTGCCTTTGATGCGTTTTTAATTGAAGACATTCGCTTAGAAGGGTTAAGGCGAATTGAAGCCGGAACAGTGTTCAATTACTTGCCACTGACAGTCGGTGAGCGTTTTTCTATTTCGGTGAGTCAAGTTGCCATTTCGGCGTTATTTAAAACCGGTTTGTTTAAAGATATACGCCTTGAACGGGAAGGCAATGATTTGATCGTGCGAGTTTCAGAACGCCCGGCCATTTCCAATATTAGTTTCACTGGAAATAAGGAACTTGATACTGAACAATTAACTAAAGCATTGAAGGACGATATTGGTTTTGCTGAAGGACGAGTGTTTAACCGTTCTTTGCTCGAAAAAGTAAAATTAATTTTACAACGTCAATATTTTAATCTGAGCAGATATGCAGTGCAGATAAAATCAACCGTCACGCCGATTCAAAGCAACCGGGTGGCAATCCAAATTGATGTTGATGAAGGAAGTATTGCACAAATTAAGCAAATTAATTTTGTTGGCAATCAATCGATTAGTGATGGGGAACTGCGTGATGAGATGGAGTTAAATACCGGCGGTTGGTTTTCATTTTTGACCTCCTCTGGCCAATATTCGTCACTACAACTTGCCGCCGATAAGGAAGCCCTAACATCTTACTACTTGGACCGTGGTTATGTTAAGTTTAACATTGATTCGATCCAAGTATCTATAACTCCCGACAAGAAAGATGTGTATATCACGATTAATCTGACAGAGGGCGACAAATACATTGTTTCTGAGGTGAAATTAACCGGTAATTTAATTGTCCCAGAAGCCAAATTACTGGAAAAAATGACGCTCAAAACCGGTCATGTATTTTCACGTAAACAACTGAGCCTCAGTCGAGAAGCCGTAAATGAACGAATTGGTGATGAAGGCTATGCTTTTGCTACAATCAACGCGGTGCCTAAAGTGGATGTCGAGAAAAAAACTGTGGCTTTAAACTTTTTTGTGGACCTTGGTAAACGAGTTTATGTGCGACGAATTAACTTTTTTGGCAATACCAAAACCCGCGACGAAGTGTTGCGCCGCGAAATGCGTCAGATGGAAGGCGGTTTTCTCTCTACCAAAAATGTAAAACGTTCATTGAGTCGTTTGGAACGTTTGAGTTATTTTGAAGATGTTCAAGTTGAGACGAAGCGAGTGCCCAATACCAATGATCAAGTGGATATCAATTATAGCGTGGTAGAAAGACCTTCAGGCAATTTGATGGCCGGCATTGGTTTTTCGCAAACTCAGGGAATATTATTTAATGCCAGTATCGTTCAGGATAACTTTTTAGGTTCCGGTAAACGTGTCGGAATAACGTTTAATAATAGTCAAGTAACTACAGTTTATCGTCTTTCTTACTTGAATCCTTATACAACAATAGATGGTGTCAGTCGCGGTTTTAACGTGTTTTATCGTACCGTAAATGCTCAAGAGGCTAACCTAAGCCGTTACACTACAGATGCCTATGGTACCGGCATCAATTATGGTTTGCCCATAACCGAATTTAATAATGTTTATATAGGTGCCGCTTTTGACAATACCAAACTTAAGCCTACAATAACTAGTGCCACACAAGTAACGGATTTTATTGACAAAAATGGTGATACATACAATTCCTATCGCCTCACAGCTAGCTTTCGACACGATACACGTAATCGCACCTTGTTTCCGGAACGTGGCGTGTTACAATCTGTCAGTGCTGAGATAGCTCTGCCATTTAGCGATCTTAGCTATTACAAAATGCAGCTCCGGCAACAGTGGCTGTACCCAATAGTCAAAGATTATATTTTCTTACTTAAAAGTCAAATAGCTTATGGGGATGGGTATGGCAATAACGATAATTTACCATTTTTTGAAAATTATACGGCTGGGGGTCCACGCACGGTGCGTGGTTTCCGAGGCAATACTTTGGGCCCATTGGACTCTAACCGACGGCCCTTAGGGGGCAATCTAAAAGTGGTTGGTAATGCGGAAATTATTTTGCCAATACCTTTTGTCAAAAAGGTTCGTTCATTTAGGCTTTCGGCATTTTTAGATGTTGGAAATGTGTATGGGATCCATGAAGACTTTGATGCTTCTGAGTTACGTTATTCGACCGGAATTTCCGGTATCTGGTTATCGCCTTTAGGTGTTTTTAGTATTAGTTTTGCTAAACCTCTTAACAACAAAAAGGGAGATCAAGTTGAGCAATTTCAATTCACCATTGGCACAACATTCAATTGGTAAATTATGAATGGTGAATGAATGGTGAATGAATGGTGAATTATGAATTATGAATGGTGAATTGATGACCCAAGTTGCTTGATCTTGCGGATTTTTCGGCTCATGAGCCATCATTTTTCACAAATTTGATGTACGTTCAGCATAGTATAAATTAACACATTAAGCCCACAATTTATTAACCATTCATTATTAATGATTATCATAAATTTGTAAGTACGTTCAGCATAGTTCACAATTCACAATTCACAATTCACAATTCACGAGGATTCCATTGAAAAAATATCATTTTTATCTGATTGTGGGCTTACTTTGCAGTGTTTTTTCCCCTTCTGTAGTTGCCGAACTCAAAATTGGTTTTGTTAATATTGTTAAAGTAATGGACAAAGCACCACAAGTTAAGAGAGCAAATAATCGTCTTAAACGAGAGCTTGCTCCAAGACGAGAAGAAATTGCGACTGCTAAGCAAGAACTCAGAAAAAAGGAAAAGCGCCTTGCCAAAGATGCCACCATTATGAGTGAACAGCAAGTTCGTAAGCTCAGTCGTGATGTTAGGGAGAAAAGGCGTGAATTAGCACGTCTGCAGGACGAATTTCAGGAAGATATTAACATTCGCCGCAATGAGGAACTTGATAAAATTCACCAAGTTATTACACAAGTTATTCGAGAGTTGGGGAAAAGTTCTAAATATGACCTTATCCTTAGCGATGGTGTGTTATTTTGGAGTAAGCGTATTGATATTACAGATCAAGTTTTGAGGCGTCTTTCTCCATCTCGTCGGAGACATAATAGAAGGTAGTTGGGAATTAAACTCGTGGACTGTCAAGGATGAGAATGTTTCAATATTATGAAGAAGGTTTCTTATCGCCTCGCAGATTTGGCAACCATGATTGGTGCAAAACTAGAAAATGCACCTACTGAAGGATTGCTGATTGCAGGTGTTGCCTCGTTAAAATGGGCCGGCCCTCTCGAAGTTAGTTTTTTTTCGTCAAGCCGCTATCGTGACCAATTGGTTAAAACCCATGCTGCTGCCGTGATTTTAGCCAGTTCGGCTCAGCGTTTCTGCAAGGTGCCAATGCTAGTGACGGAAAATCCCTATTTGGGTTATGCACGGGCGGCTACCCTTTTTAATCCACCGATTCAAAAACCGGCCGGCATACACCCAAGTGCGTGGGTTAGCAATGATGCACTGTTAGATTCTGGTGTGTCAGTAGCACCACAAGCTGTCATTGAAGCCTCCTCGCGAATTGGTCGAGATGTTTCGATTGGCTCCGGCTGTGTTGTCGGTCGCGGGGTATCGATTGGTGATAATTGCCGATTGTCAGCAAATGTTACCTTATGCAGTGGTACACGACTTGGGCAACGTGTGATTATTCACCCCGGTGCCGTGATTGGATCGGATGGTTTTGGAAATGCCAACGAAGGTGGAAAATGGGTAAAAGTTCCACAACTGGGCGGGGTCATTATTGCTGATGATGCGGAAATCGGGGCCAACACCACTATAGATAAAGGGACGTTAGATAATACCGTGATTGGTGATGGCGTAAAACTGGACAACCAAATTCAAATTGGACATAACGTTCAAATTGGTGAACATACGGCAATAGCCGGATGTGTCGGGATTGCCGGTAGCACCCGCATTGGTCGTTATTGCATGATTGGAGGGGGAGTGGGTATCGCCGGCCATCTTCAGTTGGTGGATTATGTGCATGTTACAGCCGGTTCGATAGTATTGCAGTCGATCCAAAAAGCCGGCGTTTATTCTTCTGGTACCCCATTAGAACCTAACCGAAGTTGGCACCGAAATTACCATAGATTCAAGCAGTTGGATGATATGGCACGACGTTTACAAACTCTGGAAAAAAATTAAAAAGCTAGGTCTAAGGGACTTCCAAATAAATAACATGCCCTACAACCTTGGAAGGTTTAAAAACCTTTTGGAAATGAAAATGCGTTTTGGGGTATATTAATTTTTTAGTCCTAACATGAAACTATGAGTAGTATGGATATCTATCAGATTTTTCAGCATCTTCACCATCGTTACCCGTTTTTGTTAATAGACCGTGTAGTTGACTATACTGTGGGGGAATTTTTGGTTGCCATCAAAAATGTGACTTATAATGAGCCATTTTTTCAAGGCCATTTTCCGCATCGTCCAATCATGCCGGGAGTTTTGATAATTGAAGCAATGGCACAAGCCACCGGCATTTTATCATTTAAAACCGCAGAAGCACAACCAGAGGACAATTCATTGTATTACTTGGTGGGAGTGGATAATGCTCGTTTTAAACAACCGGTAATACCAGGTGATCAATTGCTGCTCGAAGTTAAATTGATACGCACGAATCATGGAGTGTGGAAATATGCTGCGACCACTAAAGTGGATGATAAGTTGGTTGCCAGCGCTGATCTTATGTGTATGAAAAGAGATATTTCAACTTGATATCAGCACACGCCCTTATAGATCCCAAAGCCGAAGTGGATAACAATGTTGTTGTAGGGCCTTATTCCATTATCAGTGCAAATGTGCAAATCAAAGCTGGTACTTGGATAGGTCCACATGTTGTCATTAAAGGTCCAACGCGAATTGGGCGCGACAATAAGATTTACCAGTTTACCTCGCTGGGAGAGAACCCTCAAGATAAAAAATATAAGGGGGAGGTAAATACTCGTTTGGAAATAGGAGATCGTAATGAAATCCGCGAATATTGCACCATGAATCGAGGCACAGTGCAAGGAGGTTCAGTCACGCGCGTTGGGAATGACAATTGGATTATGGCTTATTGTCATATTGCTCATGATTGTCAAGTTGGCAATCAGACGATTTTCGCCAATGGTGCATCTTTGGCTGGACATGTACGAATAGAAGATTATGTAATCTTAGGCGGGTTTACCTTGATCCATCAATTTTGTGCGATGGGAGCACATAGTTTTTCTGGGGCAAGTACTTTAATTTTCAAAGATGTGCCACCGTTTGTGAAGGTATGGGGAAACCGTGCCGAGGCCTATGGTATTAACAAGGAAGGTTTAAGACGGCAAGGCTTTAGCAGTGAGACGATAAGAGCATTGCACCAAGCCTATAAAATTGTTTACAAACAAAACCTAACTACGGAACAGGCTATCGAAAATCTTAAAGAACTTCGTTACAAATATTCAGAGGTTCGTCAATTAGTCACTTTTTTGCGCCAATCTACCCGTGGTATTGTTAGGTAAAGGGGAGAACGACGAAGCCAATGCTTGTGGATTCCACCCGAAACCATAGAAGTCCAATGCCCCGTGACATTAAAAACCCTTTCATTGTCGAGCCATGACCAATTCACCATCACCCCATATTGGCATTATTGCTGGGGAGTTGTCCGGAGATTTATTGGGAGCTTCCCTTATTCATACTTTACGTGCCAGTTATCCAAATGCCTTAATTGAAGGAATTGGTGGCCCTAAAATGTTGGCGGCTGGTTTTCACAGTCATTATCCGTTAGAAATCCTTTCTGTAATGGGGTTAGTAGAAGTTCTCAAACATTATCCCCGCCTCAAAAAATGTCGTGATAGTCTGAAAAACCATTTTTTGCGGCATCCGCCCGATGTCTTTATCGGTATTGATGCCCCCGATTTTAATCTTGGTTTAGAAACAAGCTTGAAATCTGCGGGTATTCCTACGGTACATTATGTTAGCCCTTCAGTGTGGGCATGGCGCCAATATCGCTGGCGTAAAATTGCTCGTGCTTGTGATTTGATGCTGACTTTATTTCCCTTTGAAGCTAAATACTATCAACAACATAATATTCCGGTGCAATTTGTTGGGCATCCAATCGCCGCTGAAATTCCTTTGCATACTGAAACCAAGGCTGTAAGAAATAGTCTAGGTTTGTCAACTCAAAGTGTGATCGTTGCATTATTACCGGGTAGTCGATCGTCAGAAGTTAATCAATTGGGAATTCCATTTTTGCATACTGCCAATTGGCTTTTGGCACGGCGTTCTGACTTACATTTTATTGTACCTCTAGCTAATCCTAATTTAAGAAAAATATTTGCTAAACAACTTGTTGAAGTCGCCCCAAAAATACCGGTAACATTGTTAACCGGACAATCACGCGAGGCAATGGCAGCAGCTGATGTGGTATTAATGGCTTCTGGTACGGCTACTTTAGAAGCTATGTTGTTAAAACGGCCAATGGTGGTAGCCTACCGTTTCGCACAATTGACTTACTGGTTAGCAAAATTTTTGGTACGATTGCCCTATTTTTCCTTGCCAAATCTCCTTGCCCAAGAACGGTTAGTGCCGGAATTTTTGCAACATCAAGTGATTCCGGAAAAATTAGGGGCGGCTTGTTTACAATGGTTAGAAAATCCAACTCAAGTTGAAGTGTTAAAAAAACGCTTTACCGACTTACACCACCGTTTGCGCCTCAATGCCAATCAGCAAGCCGCTCAAGCAGTATTATCAGCAATTAGGGACTGATTAATTGTGAATTGTGAATAACAAACGGGATCGATTACTATAGACTTTCAGATAAATAATTTCACGAAAACCAGTTTTGGAACGCTCTAGGGTTTGGCTCCAAACATTTTTCTGAAAGTCTATAGATTCTGGTTGCCTTACACCGATCCCCTTACCGGAGGTTCATTGATGGCTTCTTCATCAAATAAAATTACTAAAAATTATTTAGTCTTTTTCGTTTCGGTCATCTTATGTGGTGCTATTGGTGTGTGGGGTATCATTGCCCCCGATGCTATGGCGAATGCCGCACTGGGGATGACTGGTTTTGCCCTTAAAAGCCTTGACTGGTTTTTTCTATTATTATGTACTGGTTTTCTTATTCTAAGTGTATATATGGCATTTGGGCCTTTTAGCCATATCCGCTTAGGAAAAGATGATGAACGGCCGGAATTTTCAACCCTCTCTTGGCTTGCAATGTTATTCGCTGCCGGTATGGGGGCCGGATTAATCTTTTGGGGAGTTGCTGAACCTATATTCCATTATGTATCGCCGCCGGGAATTTCAGGTAAAACCCCGGAAGCTGCTAGAATGGCAATGATCATTACTAATTTACATTGGGGGCTACATGCGTGGTCTATCTATGCAGTTTGTGCTTTAGTTATTGCCTACTTTAGCTTCCGTAAAGGAGTACCATCGCTAATTTCAAGCCCTATTAAAGCCGAATTCGGTTGTAAACATCGTGGACTTTGGTGTCACACCGCTGACATAATTGGTGTATTGGCAGTCATTTTTGGTTTAGCCGGTTCTTTGACTATGGGGGTTTTACAAGTTAGGGCTGGACTTGGTGAAGTTTTTAATGTGCCAGCTACCGACACGGTGAGTATAATTATTTTGTGTTTGATGACCGCGTTTTTCCTAATATCTGCTAGTACCGGTATTAATAAAGGTATTAAGATTTTGAGTAATATCAATATAGCTATTGCTATTGTGATCTTACTTTTAATTATTTTTGCCGGACCTACTCGCTTTATTATGGAAATCTTTATCACTGCCCTCGGTGATTATTTTAGCCAATTAGTCAGTATGTCCTTCAAACTCTATCCTTATAAAGATTTATCGAGTTGGACTTCGGGCTGGACCTTAACATATCTTATTTGGTGGCTAGCTTGGGGGCCATTTGTTGGTATTTTTATCGCTAGAATTAGTCGTGGGCGAACTATTCGTGAATTTATTATAGGGGTTGTTTTCATACCGACACTTTTTTCTATTTTATGGTTTGCGGCTTTTGGTGGTACTGCTCTTTATATCGAAATGTTTGGTGGTGGCGGAATAGCAGAATTGGTACTTGAAGATGTTTCCAAGGCATTGTTTGCCCTATTTACTTGGTATCCGCTGTCAGAAATATTAAGCATTTTGGCACTGGTGTTAATTTTTATTTTTTTGGTGACTAGTGCTGATTCTGGCACTTTTGTGGTTAGTATGATGACTTCAAATGGCGACTTAGATCCATCTATCAAATTCAAACTTGTTTGGGGTATTATTATTGGACTTATAACCGCTGGAACACTGTTTAGTGGTTCTGTTGCTGTCGCTAAGGCTATGGCTATTGCTGGTGCCATTCCTTTTAGCCTTATCCTAATTTTACAACTTATTGCCTTCTTGCGAACTATACGCCGCGAAATAATACCTAAACATACCAATAATCTATCGGAGTCCCTTGTCAATAAGTGAGGACTTTTTATGGTTCAATAGTTTTGACAAATGTCTGTTTTACCTACATTCTTGTTACCAGTAGAATAGGCATTCTCGAAAAGGAAAATAGACTCATGAGAAAAAAATTATTCATTTGTGGCTTTGCTCTGTTAGTAGTTATGATGGGATGTAGTAAAATTGAACCGTTGAAAATTGGCTCGAAAAATTTTACCGAACAATACATTTTGGCGGAAATTATTGCCCAATTGCTGGAATCTTCAAATATTCCGGTTAAACGTTCTATTCCTTATGGTGATACGTTTTTTAACCTAGAAGCAATTAAAAATGGTAATCTGGATTTATATGTGGAATACAATGGTACTGGTCTTAGCATGTTAGGACAACCTCCTACTAGTGATGGCGATAAAGCCTTTGCTGAGGTAAAAAGACTTTTTAAACCTTTGGGATTAGAATGGCTTTCACGGTTAGGATTTGCCAATGATTATGTTTTATTAATGCGTCGTGACCGGGCTCTGTCATTAAAAATATCTAAAATTAGTGACTTAGTAAATGTAAGACCCAATATTAAAATGGCAACCGGCCCCGAATTTCTTAAACGAACCCTTGATGGGTTTCCAGCTTTGCAACGACGTTATGGATTAAACCATGTAGTTCCAACGGTGATAAGTAATGATAAATCTGTTATTGTCCAAGCCTTGTTAGATGGTAAAGTTGACGTTGCTGAAGGCTTTTCTACTGAAGGGCGGATTGAAGATTTTAAATTAAAGGTGCTAGAAGATGATTTGGCCCTTTTCCCCATTTATCAAGCTTCACCATTGGTACGCGCCGATGCTTTAAAACGTTATCCCGAATTGCAGTCGGTACTCCAAAAGTTAGCCGGTCGTATTGATATTAATACTATGCGTCAAATGAATCGAGAGGTCGAACTTGAAGGGCACAATTATAAATCGGTAGCCCAAGCCTTTCTGATTAAACATAAGTTAGTGAACAAATTAAAAGACATTAAGAATTTAGAAGAGTTAGTCATAGTTGCGGGGATACTTAATGAACCAGGGAAAAGTATTAGTAAAGCACTTCTGGCAGCCCGTAAAACTTTTCAAGGCCGCCGGGTAAGAGTTATCAAAGCCGTTGATCCTTTACAAGCCATTATATCTGGACAAGCTCGCTTAGGTATTTTGAGTGCTGAAGCTTTTTTTCATTTGACCGATGATTTTTTGCTAGTACCAAATAACTTGATTGAAGCTGTGGGGGTGATTGGTACCAGAATGGCACATATTGTTACTTTAAGCGATAGCGGCATCACAAGTCTTTACGAAATGAGTAAACTTGGTATCGGGGCTAAAAATGGGGCAAGTGATCGTAGTGCAAGAATGATACTATCTTCCATAGGATTGCTAGATAAAATGGTGCTAGTTAACAATGACGATTTAAACGAGCAAGTAGAAGCATTAAAACAACAACAACTGGATGGCCTTTTCCTAATGGTACCTATAGGTCATGGACAATTAACAACCATTATGAATCAAGGTTTATTCAAACTAATTTCCCAAAACCAGCGGCAAGAGGATAACAATCTAATTCCTTTTTTTAGATCAGCAAGAATACCCCCTTATACTTATGAGCAACAACCAACTATTATCGAAACGATTAGTACCCAAATGGTTTTAGCCGGACCTACACCAATCAGCGAAATCGTTGGCGATAGAGGCCCTGCAACCGTAATCTCTGCTAATGTCCAGCCACTTCCCGAATCACTTACTCGTCAATTGAATCAAGAACTTAGCGTGGGAGAAAAATTAGATCCCACGTTGCCGGCGGCTGATGCTATAAAACCGCAAACCAAACCCATTTCTAGCCCGCTTAATCCATCTGCAATAGAATCAATAGTCAATTTATTGATAATTATGGCAATGGTTTTCTTTTTGTTTATATTCTTACGGGCAGATAAAAAAAGCTAATTTTTTAGTAAGGAATGTGCATGAAATAAAATCGGCAACGCCGGTTTTTAAAACCTGTCAGGTTTGATTCAATTGCTGTGGAAATTATTTTATGCACGTTCCTTACTCAACAGCCTTGAGCCTTGAGTCAATCGTCTGGTGGGTTTCGCTATCGCTCTACCCACCGGCACAAAAAAACGTTTAAATCAAATACTTAAATACTTGTGTATAACGATGATAGTAAAATTTGGAAACGATGGAAACCGTGAAAATGAAAATGCGCCCAATCAAATATCATCTTGACAATGTACTAAGGTTACTTTGCATTCTATCTCGCAAAATTATGATATAAGTCAATTAATTATTATTAATTATAAATAAACTATTGACTAAGGTAGGGTTTTTCTTTACGGTGCTTTTCCTAATGGTTATAAATTATTGCTAGGTTCATTCACTTTTCCTTAACCTTTTAGAAGTTAACAAAAAGAATATGCTTTACGAGACGACTGAAAATATTCGCAATATTGCCTTAGTTGGGCAAAGCAACGCTGGCAAAACGACTCTTACCGAGGCTTTGTTATTAAAAGCCGGTGCTATCAATACACTAGGCTCTGTTACAAATGGTAATACGGTATGCGATTTCGATCCCTTAGAAAAAGAACATCAACATTCACTTAGCACCGCGATTGTGAGTCTTGAGCAGCACGGCAAGCATATAAATATCCTCGACACCCCCGGCTATCCTGACTTTATGGGTCATTCTCTGAGCGTGTTGCCGGCAGTAGAGACTGTGGCAGTGGTGATAAATGCAGTGTCAGGCATCGAAATGGTAACCCGCCGTATGCTTGAACAAGCGGCTCGGCAAAAGTTGTGTCGAATGATTATCATCAACAAAATCGACGCGCCCGAACTTGATTTACCCGGTTTAATTGCGGAAATTAAAACCGTCTTTGGCAATGAGTGTTTGCCGATTAATTTGCCAGCCGACAATGGCACGAAAGTCGTCGATTGCTTTTTTAATCCTAGTGGGGAGTCCGATTTTGGTGCCGTCACCGACGCACATACCCAAATTGTTGACCAAGTTGTTGAGGTTGACGAAGAGTTGATGGAAATTTATTTGGAACAAGGTGATGAACTCAGTTCCGAACAACTCCATGAGCCGTTTGAAAAAGCTTTACGTGATGGGCATCTTGTGCCTATTTGTTTTGTCTCGGCTCGTGACAATATTGGTATTTCCGAATTGCTAGAAGTTTTTACTCGTCTGATGCCAAGTCCACTGGAGGGCAATCCACACTCCTTTCTTAAAGGCGAAGGTGATGAGGCAACCTCTTTCACCACAACCCCCGATCCAAATAAAAATGTGATGGCACACGTTTTTAAAGTGACTGCGGATCCATTTGTAGGTAAGTTGGGGGTATTTCGTATCCATCAAGGTACCATTACTAAAGACACTCAATTATATATTGGTGAGGCTCGTAAACCATTTAAGGTAAGTCATTTGTTGAAACTGCAAGGCAAGCAACAGATAGAAGTTGAGCAAGGCATTCCGGGTGATATTTGTGCATTGGCTAAAGTCGATGCCATTCAATTTGACACGGTGTTGCACGATTCCCATGATGAAGACTCACTCCGAGCCTTAAAACAAGATTTCCCGGCTCCTATGTATGGTTTAGCAGTTGCGGCTAAGCGACAAGGTGATGAACAAAAAATCGGTATAACTTTGCAAAAACTGGCCGGCGAAGACCCTTGCTTGCAGCTTGAGCATGATGCCTCGCTAAATCAGACAGTGTTGCGGGGGCTTGGTGAATTTCATTTGCGGATTACGCAGGAGAAAATGCGTAAACATTATAATGTCGAGGTTGAAACCAAGATCCCCAAAATTCCTTATCGGGAAACCATAGGCATCAATGCTGAGGGACATCATCGCCATAAAAAACAAACCGGCGGGGCCGGACAATTTGGCGAAGTATTTTTGCGAGTTGAACCGATGGAACGCGGTTCCGGTTTTGAATTTGTTAATGCTGTTGTTGGTGGGGTGATTCCATCTGTATATCTTCCGGCGGTTGAAAAAGGCATCCAACAGATTTTGGATACCGGGGCTATCGCCGGTTATTCGATGCAAGATATCAAAGTTACCGTCTATGATGGCAAACATCATCCGGTAGACTCGAAAGAAATTGCTTTTGTCGCGGCTGGCAAAAAAGCCTTTTTAGATGCTATAAGCAAAGCTAAACCGTTGGTACTTGAACCCATCGTCAGAGCAGAAATCACGACACCGGATGAAAATATGGGGACAATTACCGGGGACTTAGCCAGCAAGCGGGCACGCATTCAAGGCACGGAAGTTCGCTCAAGCATGGTATGCGTTAAAGCTGATGTGCCACTGAGCGAGTTAAGTAACTATCAAACGGAACTCAAATCTGCTACCGGTGGACAAGGCTTTTTCACGATGGAATTTAGTCATTATGAACCGGTTCCCGCTAATGTTCAGCAACAACTGAAGGCGGCATTCAAACCTAGCGAAGGGGAAGAATGATTAATTGTGAATTGTGAATTGTGAATGCGTGAATAAATGCAGTTACCACGTAACGGATTTATCAAAGTTCTCAGGAGCTATGATTTTTTTCTTTAAGAGTATTGAGAGCGTAATAAAGAAATCCGATTTTACCAAAATCGGATTTCGAGCACGTTGCCTAAAATGGTGTGAAAAATAAACGGCTTGTCGAGCTTCAAATTTAAATTTAACCTTCGAGGTTAAAGACTTGTAGGGTGGAATGCCGGGTTGCAAACCCCGTCAACAAACCTAATTTTCTTATAGCAAAACTAAACAATCATTCACAATTCACAATTCACAATTCACAATTCACAATTATCTACTGAGCAATCAAAACAATAATCACACGGTTTACCTTGCCAATTTTCAATACATGACCAACCCGGGGGTAAATCGCCATCAAGGTATTGCTCACTGAAATGGCCTTCATGGCGGACATTTTTAAAATTGCTGACTTTGCCACATCCCGAACAAACAAAAACCGTGCTTACCAAATGTGTTCTCAATACCGGCATATCTTTTCCCGCATTCTTCAACCACACCACCACAAAAATCAATAGGCATAAGATGAACAGCGGAATAATTATCAAAGCATCCCAAAGCCGGTTATATACCTGATGGGATTGTTTTTCGTTGGTAGGAGATAAATCAAGATTAGTGGCGCGGGTTAATGGTGAGCTTGGTGTGCCACCTTTTGAATGTGCATGGGTGATGCTTTTTTCCGGTGGCTTTATTGGAGAAATAGTTGAGATTGAAATTTTGTCCCTATTGCGTTCCAGTGTTTTTGACCCAATACCTTTAACTTCTAGCAGTTGTTCAATTGAGATAAACCCTTTGGATTTCTCACGATATTCAACAATGCGCTGCGCTTTGATAGGGCCTATACCGTATAATTCATCTGCCAGCCTTTTGGCATCAGCAGTATTTATATCCACTGCGAAGACAAATGGTGATAATATAAATACCATGAACCAGACAAGTGAAGTTTTCATGGCAATTGCTTAGGGCATCCATACAGCTTTGGATTCCAATCAACCGGGGTGTTTGACAAAGGGCTTTTTTTTTTAAATTGGATATTGTGGTATAATCCGGCCCGGTTATTTAAATAACTGATGTTACACACTTTGATTTCACGAAAAATATTGAACTATGATTAAATGATTACATGAAAACTATTAGGCAATAGAAAATTTGATCATAGCATTGCACACATCGATCTAAAATCATTAGACTTCGAGTACTATATAATTATGACTGACGAACACAAAAAAGAAGATTTAGTTGAGGCGGGAGCATTCACACTTGGGGGAATGGTTGGAGGTGGAGTGTTATCAGGGATAGTTGGCCACGTTGGGTTGGCCGTAGGTAGCACCGCGATTAGCGTTGGGTTGGTGCCAATTGTAGCGGTCGGTGCTATGACAGGCTTGGCTATGTATGGGAGTAAGAAAGCGATTGATTCTTCTGGGTTGAAAGAAAAATCTGCGGAACTTTTGGACCAAATAATGCCCGCGAAAAAAGAGGAAAGTGCTGAGGGAGCTGCGGCTAAATAAATAAAATACCCTTCACTACCAGAAACCAAGTTTTATATAACTTGGTTTTTCTATTGGTATATTATTTTCACGCTCAGGCCTTAACGGCATTAAACTTTGTGTGTTAATTCTACGTGTGGGAATAGAGGAGGATATCTGAAATTAAGGCCGGTAACTGATTTAATTGGCCAGACGTGGAATTGAACCACGGACACAAGGATTTTCAGTCCTTTGCTCTACCAACTGAGCTATCTGGCCTAATCAACTATGGAAGCGCATTGTATAGCCTACCCAAAATGATGTCAAGCTTTTTTTTTAAATTTTTACGTCATTATTTATTATAAGGTGATTATGAAAATAAGCATTGTGTATAAAGAAGAGAAGGAATGGTATATTGGCCATTTACAAAAATATCCGGATTACGAAAGTCAGGGCGAAACTTTGGACGAATTAAAAAAAAATTTATTAGATATATATCATGACATTCAACAGGGTTTAGTCTCTGGGGTAAAGCCTTCTAAAGTGTTGGAATTTAGCATTTGAAACGAAAATATTTAATAAAAACCATTAAATCAAAAGGTTGTATTTTTGTCCGTCATGGTGGCAATCATGATTGGTATAAAAATCCGCAAACCGGCCAAAGTCAACCTATCCCAAGACATAAGGAAATAGAAGACGGTTTGGCAAAAAGAATTATTAAACGGCTCTCATAAAATGGAATTTTATTTAGGACTTATTGGGTAGATTTTTTCCGATACGATATGGCATTGAGGGACTTCGATGAAAAATTAACTTCCCCCCAATTTCCTCATGGCACATCAATAGTGGTGTACTGAAAACTCCGGAAAACTCTATAAGCCATTGATTTTTCGTTGGGGCGTGTCGGCGTAAGTCCTTGAAAATATTAGATGCCAAAAAGTTTTCCTGAGTTTTCAATGGTGTACAAGGATTGAGGAAGTTATTTTTGAGCCGTGCTATATCGCCGTTTCACAAAATCTCGGTACTCTTCACCAGCCGATTAATGCCCCACGCGCAAATAAGCACTGTGATACCGTAAATCACTGCCCCTTCCCAATCGGCAAAAATCAATTTGCCCAAGCCAAATAAACAGCCATAACCCAATCCAATTCCTAAGAGCCAACACGCGAGTAATTGCGGAATGTGAGATTTGGGGGGGCTGACTCCTAACTGGTTTTCCACCGGTTGCCAAAAACCTTGCGGTTGAATACGACTATAAAATTTTTTAAGCACTTGTAAATCAGTTGGTTGCGTCAAAAAAGTCGCGAGTAACCATGCCACCGTAGTAAAACCAACCGTAATAAATAGGCTATAAGGAAATTCTAATTCCGTATAGTATTTAAGAAAAGCGAAGGCAACAAACGGTGCCAGCGTCGCTACAATTTCACTCCACGCATTAATGCGCCACCAATACCACCGCAAAATTAATACTGCCCCCAACCCAGCACCGCATTCAATCATAAATTTAAAGGCACTTTCTAAGGTTTGGATTTGGGAAGTCACTGCCAATGCCACTAGCATTAATAAAAAAGTATTGAGGCGCGAAGCCCTTACTAATTGTTTTTGGGTGG
>Ga0233403_10000148_pt1 | contig 30918 bp, 33 predicted proteins | sample Na_oxic_1_MG_FD_179866 | JGI IMG/M metagenome (GOLD analysis project Ga0233403, IMG submission 179866) | Seawater microbial communities from Saanich Inlet, British Columbia, Canada - Na_oxic_1_MG | ecosystem: Environmental > Aquatic > Marine > Inlet | place: Canada: British Columbia | collected...
CCATTTTTTTCAGCAGAAAGGGCCACACTGACTTTTAGTAAGCTTTTCAGACGAGATAGTAGGTCTTTTACGTCGTCTTTATCCATATTATCTTCTTCTACCATTTTACCGGATTTAGTTATTGTTCATCCAAAACAGCCCAAAGCTAAAGCTTTGGACTCCAACAACCAAAGCTAAAGCTTTGGATTCCAACTAAGCGGTATTTGGAGTTCAAAGCTTTAGCTTTGGGCAAGTGGTATTTGGAATCCAAAGCTTTAGCTTTGGGCTATTTTTTACTTTTGACAGCAGCTTGCAAGGTATTTTCTAATAAACAGGCTACTGTCATAGGGCCAACACCGCCTGGTACGGGCGTGATCCAACTGGCCCGTTGTAAAGCCATTTCAAAATCAACATCACCGACTAAACGACCATCATCAAGTCGATTAATACCCACATCAATAACAATAGCCCCAGGCTTAATCCAATCACCTTGAATTAAATGGGGTTTACCAACTGCCGCGACAACAATGTCAGCATTTCTGACTTTGTCGGCGAGATTGCGCGTATATTTGTGACAACCGGTGACAGTACAATTAGCTTCTAATAATTCTAAGGTGATGGGGCGACCTACAATACTGGATTGACCAATAACAATCGCATCTAAACCTTCGAGTTTTACCCCAGTGTGTGCTAACAAAGTCATGACACCTTGAGATGTGCAAGCATGTAACACGGGTATATGTAAGGTCAAGCGTCCAACATTATAGGGATGAAAACCATCAACATCTTTCTCTGGCAAAATGCGTTCAATCATTAATTCACTTTCAATGTGAGAAGGCAAGGGTAATTGTACTAAAATGCCATCAATCTCATTATCTTCATTCAATTGATCCAGTAACGTTAGTAGGGTTTCTTGTGAAGTATTTTCCGGTAAATCAATGTATTTTGAGAGAATACCAGCCTTTTGACAGGCATTACGTTTGTTGCGGACGTAGATTTGGGAAGCCTGATTATTTCCAACAAGAACGACAGCTAAACCGGGGGCCCGTAGTCCTTGTTCGAGACGTGCTTGTACTTGTTGTTGGATTTTTTGGCGTAATTGAGCGGCAATGGCTTTGCCATCTAATATTTTTGCAGTCATTTTTTTTATACGGTTAGTTGTTGCCAGGTTCCTTGATAATAACATTCTAGTGGCTGATATTCTGCTTTATAACGCATTTTTTGACAGTCTTTGATCCAAAAGCCCAAATAAAGCCATTCAAGATTTAAACGTTTCGCTTCTTCAATTTCCCATAAGATCGCATAAACGCCTAAACTTCGCTCTTTTAATTCAGGGTCAAAAAAAGTGTACACCGCAGATAAGCCATTATAAATTTGATCAACTACGGCAACTGCAACAATTTGTGTTTCTAATTTAAATTCATAAAAGACGGTTTTTGACCAGCTACTGGTTAAAAATTGCATGTATCCTTTGGGCGTTGGATTATCCATGCCATCACCTTCATGACGGCCCATGATATAGCGTTGATAGAGATGATAATGTTCTGGCTTAAACACTGGTGGTATAACGGCTGATATGGTTAAATCTTGATTTTTTTGCCAGGTACGCCGTTGGCTACGACGATATTTGAATTGTTGTACTCGCACTCGCCCTGGTAGACAAGCCTCACAACTTTGACAACGAGGACGATAAATATGTTCGCCACTGCGTCTGAAACCTTGCTGAGATAAATCATCATATAATAAAGCATTTTTTTGGGGACGCATGGGATCAACAACAACAGTTGCTGCTAAACGGTTTGGTAAATAGCTACATTGATAAGGTGGAGTCTTAATCATATTCAAATAAATTTGATTATTTATCGGTTTCATGCGTTTCTCCAGAATCAAAATGCCATACGCCAGTATATCCGGGCGTTTCACAGAGACGATCTAATAAAACGCGATATTTCGGACGTGGTATTTTTATAGCACCAAGACTTTGTAAATGATTAGTTTGTACTTGACAATCAATTAATTCATAGCCCCAGCGTTGCAATTGCCAGACAAAATGTGTAAAAGCGACTTTAGAAGCATCAGTGAGATGACTAAACATTGATTCGCCAAAAAAGACTTTGCCCAAGGCAATACCATATAATCCACCGACTAAACGCCCTTCATACCAACATTCGACGGAATGGGCAAATCCTTGGATATGTAATTGATAATAAGCTTTTTGCATCTCTTCTGTAATCCAGGTGCCATGTTGTTTGCGACGTGAACCGGCACATTCTTTAATGACACCGCGAAAATTTTGATCGAGTGTCACCGTAAATTTAGCTTTACGGATGGTTTTACGCAAGCTACGCGACATTTTTAAATCATCTGGCAACAATACCATTCGTTGTGCCGGGGACCACCATAAAATGGGTTGATCATCGTTATACCAGGGAAAAATTCCCAAGCGATAAGCTACGATGATACGGTTAGAGCTTAAATCACCACCTATAGCTATTAATCCGTCGGGATGTTCCAACGCTTGCTCTAAAGGTGGGAAATCGTAAGGACTCGCATTATGAGGAATCCGATAGGGACGACGCATATCAGTTATCAGTTATCAGTTAATCAGGTATCAGGTATCAGGTATCAGGTATCAGGTATCAATTATAGCGTTTCCCGATTTAGCGAAGGACAACCACCCCTCGCTCTAGGGTGTGCAGTTTGAGCTTTTTTGGAGGTGTATTTTTCATGCTATTTTTAGGTTCACGATCTCTCCCTCCCCCTAACCCCCTCCCGCTGGGAGGGGGGACCGCTCGGTGGAATTTTATTATCTGTTAGCTAAAACAAAAAATAATAGATAATATAATCATTTATCGTTTTTGCCAAAGAATAGCAAAATGCCGCCGCGCGGTCCCCCCTCCCAGCGGGAGGGGGTTAGGGGGAGGGAGAGATCGTGAACACAAATATAGACTGAAAAAATACTTCAAAAAAAGCTCATACTGCACAGCCTAGGGTTGGGGGAGGTTTTTTGTAAGTTATTTCGTATTCATTTCTAACCAATTTGACCAATCTGTATGTTGAGACATATCAATGCCTTCCGATATTGCTTGCTGAACTAAATGCGTTTGTAAATCTTGCAGTAATTGTGAGTCTAATAATTCAGTATGGATAGGCCATTGAGTGTGTAGAAGAGTATAAATTAATTTAAGTTCTTGAATTGGATAATTGGTTAAACTTTTCATGTTGGATTTGAAGGTAATTTGACTTTATTCGATTTTTTTTGTCATAGTAGCTTTATGCACAGAGCTTCACGCTCGAAATGACCAAAAAGTTCAAATTGTGTTCAGTATAATCATAACGAATAATTTTACTTGAAATGGGTAAAATTAACTACCAGGCGTTGAGTATGAGCTTTTTTTCAAAAGGTGTTTTTTAGAAGCACGATCTCTCCCTCCCCCTAACCCCCTCCCGCTGGGAGGGGGGACCGCCCGGTGGAGATTTCCAATTCATGATAAATTAAAAATCATATATTATATAATAATTTATAATCTTATTACATAGCCGAAAAATGCCAATGAGCGGTCCCCCCTCCCAGCGGGAGGGGGTTAGGGGGAGGGAGAGATCGTGAACACAAAAACAACATGAAAAATACACCTCCAAAAAAGCTCAAACTGCACACCCTACCCCAGCGGGTCCCTGAGCGGTTAATGAGCTTGTCGAATTATGTCGAAGGGGGAGGGAGAGATCGTGATTCTAAAAAATACTTCAAGAATGAAGAATGTGTAACATGAGTTATCTTTTACCCTTCATCCTTAGCCCGTTGGAATGTAAACTTTTTCTAGCATTTCTTCATATTCACGAGTGACATCGCTATCAATTGTAATCCCACCACCGCTTTTATAAATCAATTGCTCACCTGATTTTTCGATAAAGCGAATCATGACAGCACTGTCTAATTTTTTGCCATCAAAGTAACCAAAAATACCAGAAAAAAATCCGCGTGGATAATTTTCAACGCTTTTAATAATTTCAATGGTTTTTATTTTTGGGGCCCCTGAAATTGAACCGGCTGGTAGCAAAGAAAATAATAGATGACCAATTCTATTATGCCAAGTATTTTCTAACACGCCAGCAATTTCTGAACTGACTTGTAATAGTTCTTTCGGACCCGCTTGGATTTTTTCGATATATCTAAATTGATTCACTCTCACTTTTTTGGCGACCATAGATAAATCATTTCTGAGTAAATCGACAACCATTGTATGTTCTGCCATTTCTTTTTCATCCGCTAAAATTTTTTGGCGAGCGTTTGGCAGATGAGCATCAATGGTACCTTTCATCGGATAGGTTTTAATGAGATTATCTTCGATTTTGATAAATCGTTCTGGTGAAAAGGTGACAAATTGATCTTTAAAATAAAGCTTAAATTTAGCCGAGCTGGCTAAAAAAATTTCTCGCAGGGAAGCCTTGACTTCTATTTCAGTGGGAAAAGTTAAATTGAGTAGATAGGTATTACCATCCGTCATTTCTTTGATAACTCGGTTAAATGCAGTTGTATAGCGATCAAAGCTGATGGCTTTTTTTTTAGCTGAAAAGAAGGAGTAGAAAAAACATTTTTCACTTGAATGTTTGATGTTATGTTGGAATAGCCATTGAGTGAGAAAAAAATCTGATGTTCTAATTGCTCAAACGGGGCAATATAAAAATTTTTAACATCAAAATCAATCACAAAGAAAAAAGGGATTTTTTTTTGACCTAAATGGTTTAATTGATTTATCATTGAATAATAAAACGATTTTATTAACAAAACTTGGGTATGTGGAAACGAAAAATTTATTATCTCATATTACGCACTATACTTATCAGGAGTTGTCATTTTGAGCTTTGCTTAGGAATGAGGATTTAATGGTTCGACCCTTCGACAGGCTCAGGGACCGCAAGCTCATGATTCGACAGGCTCATCAACCGCCAACAAACTTCCAAAACTTTGATGCGAAACCTGACAGGTTTTAAAAACCTGTCAGGTTTGAGTTTCGCGTTTTATTTAATTCTCATTCCTTAGAAATCTCCATTTTTTAGATTTCTAAGCAAAGCCGGAAATAACAAAGGTTTTCAATTTTGAAGGGTAGTGCTAGGAAAGTAGTGATTAGATGTTTTAAGAATCAAGCCCAAACTAAAATTTGGACTCCAAAATCACTACTTTCCTAGCACTACCCCAAAAAAATTGATCCCGTTTTTGTTCCGTTCATTAAAAACAATTAGTTAGAGAAGAGTATTTCATTAACCATTAACAATTTTCACCAGTCCATCCTGCGTGTATGTTAATATTTAAATATCTTAAGGCTGGCGGGAGTTACTACCAAATCATCACTGTTATTAAAATTCAGAATCGCAGCTTAAACTGATTACACGGATTCATAGGTATTCGTGGTTTTTTATACTGATTGATTATTAAGTGTAGCTTATGTGTTGGGTTATGCTTCGCTAACCCGACCTACAGATACACCAGCAAGGATCACATAGAAATCCCGAATATCTCTGTATGCGGATTATTTATCTTTCTTAACATATAACAATTAATCAATATGTTATCAAAAAAATTTAACTCTCAAAACTCGCTAACTCGTACTACCATTATTAAGATGGGAATACGGATAGCCATGATCATTATTGCCGTGACAGTTGTCAGTTATTGGCACATCATGTCCAATTTAGAATTACAAGTTGTCCAACAACTCAATAAATATATCACTGAACGAGGACAGCGTGAAAGTGCTTTATTCTTATTAGCGGAAGCTAACCACACAAGTTTCAAAAACGAATTTTTACGCCGTTATCAAGCCATAGCAAATGAAGACGTTTCTACCTCGTTTGACCAAGTATTTGAACTAAATGATGATGGAATTATCAGAATGCGACCCCAATATTTTCATGGCGTTCCGCTAGGTGAAGGGGCCAAAATAACTGGCATGTCGGGTTTTATTCAAGAAAATGTAGCGATAACAGATGACTTGCGTCGCCGTCTGATTATTGGTCATAATATGGTGAATATTTATGGCCCAGTCTGGGAAAATCGCTTTCCAGACTTATATTTATCCGTGCCGGAAAAAGCCGTTGTCGTTTATTGGCCAAAGGTCATTTGGGTCCCAGAAAAAGATTCAACAGTGGATTACTTTGTGACTGATGAGCCTTTTTATATTGGCAATCCTGAATATAATTCGCAACGTGATATTGTATGGTCGGGTATTTATTATGAAGAAATAGGGCAAGAGTGGCTAGTTTCTTGTGTAACGCCAGTTGATTTTAAAGGTCAACATATTGCTACAGTTGGCAGTGACCTATTATTAAGTGATTTATTGGAACACACTATCAATAATCATCTTGAAGGGGCTTATAATATTATTTTCCAGCAAGATGGTCGTCTTATCGCACATCCAAAGCAGATGAAAGCCATTCAAGCTAGTGGTGGCAATCTTTACATTCAAAAATCGCAAGATCAAAACTTAATCAATATTTTTGAACACGTTACTCAGCAACAACCGGGGCAAGTCGTGATTGAGAATCCCAAAGATAACGAATTACTTGCTATTACCAAAATTGAAGGACCCGATTGGTATTTGGTTACTGTTTATCCTAAATCATTGATGGCAGACTTAGCATTTAATACAGCGAGTTTTATCTTGTTTCTTGGTTTAATTTCACTGTTGATTGAAATTACGGTGCTATTTTTTGTGCTACGCAGACAAGTTGCACATCCTTTGCAAGAATTTATTGAGGCTACTCAAAAAATTGCGGGTAGAAATTTTAGTATTGAGGCCACGCAGCACTTACCATTAAATCGTCATGATGAAATTGGAAAGTTGGCCCAATCATTTAATGGTATGGCTGGACAATTGAAAACTTCTTTTGATACTTTAGATGCTAAAGTGATTGAAAGAACGGCCCAATTAAATGATAAAATTGAAGAATTAACAAAAACCCGCGAAGAATTGGTACAGAGTGAGAAAATGGCCGCTTTAGGACAACTGGTTGCCGGTATTGCCCATGAAGTCAATACGCCGTTAGGTGCCATTCGTTCTTCAGCCGAAACACTTACCAATAATCTTAAACAGACCTTAGCTCAATTCCCTAAACTGTTTGAAGTGCTAACGAAAACGCAACAAGAAATCTTTTTTGCTTTGCTGGAACATTCGTTGCAAAATCAAATGATTTTAACGATAAAAGAAAAAAGAGCGGCTAAAAAAATACTAATCGCTGCATTAAAACAATATGGAATAGCTAATTCACAGGCATTTACCGATACATTTATTAGTTTGGGTATCTATGCACAGGTAGAGCAGTATTTGCCGTTATTACAAGATACCAATAGTGAATTTATATTTAAACTTGCTTACAAAATCTCTACTCTGACCAGAAGTACGGAAAATATCACCATTGCAGTTGAACGAGCCTCCAAAGTCATTTTTGCGTTAAAAACCTTTGCGAGATATGATAGAAGTGGCGAGAAAACGACTACTAGTTTGCAAGAAGGACTAGAAACGGTACTCACGTTATACCATAACCAAATCAAACATGGCATTGAACTCATTAAAGCGTATGCTGATTTACCACCTATCTTATGTTATCCTGATGAACTCAATCAAGTGTGGACCAACATCCTGCATAATGCCCTACAAGCGATGGATTATAAAGGTACGTTAACTGTGGCTATTTCACAGCAAGATAATTATGCAGTGGTTGCCATAACCGATAGTGGACAAGGAATTCTACCTGAAATAAAAGCGCAAATATTTATGCCATTTTTCACCACGAAAGCCGCCGGCGAAGGCAGTGGTTTAGGGCTTGATATTGTCAAGAAAATCATTGATAAACATGATGGCAAAATTGAAGTGGATAGCGAAATTGGTAAAGGAACAACCTTCTCAGTTTGGTTGCCAATAGCGCATAATATCCAAAGCTAAAGCTTTGGACTCCTCTGTGTTTTTGGAATCCAAAGCCTAAGAGTAGGGAATTTTGGAGCCCAAAGCTTTAGCTTTGGCTCAGAATAATTTGAAATTTGGAATCCAAAGCTTTAGCTTTGGCTCAGAATAGTTTTTGGAATCCAAAGCTTTAGCTTTGGCTCAGAATAGTTTTTGGAATCCAAAGCTTTAGCTTTGGCTCAGAATAGTTTTTGGAATCCAAAGCTTTAACTTTGGCTCAGAATAATTTGAGGAAAAATTATTATGCCTGAACAAGTCATTCTATGTGTTGATGACGAAGAAATCGTACTCAATAGTCTGGAAATGCAACTCAAAGAGCAACTCGGCGAAAAATATACCTATGAATTTGCCGAAAATGCTGAAGATGCCTTGGAGATTATCGAAGAACTTAATGCAGAAGATATTCAAATTCTCGTGATTATCTCTGATTGGCTGATGCCCGGACTTAAAGGAGATGAATTTCTGATTAAAGTCCATCAAAAGTTCCCTAAAACGGTTAAAGTCTTACTGACAGGACAAGCTGATGAAAAAGCGGTGGAACGTGCTAAGACTCAAGCTAACCTGCATAAATGTATTCATAAGCCTTGGAAAACTGACGAATTAATTGATTCGATAAAATCAGGATTAGCCTCTTTATAGATATTTTTTCTGAGTACGGAACAAAATTTATAACCTATTCATTTATAATAAGACCATTCCGAAATGGTCTTTAATCAAATGATGAGTTATATAGCATTTTTCTTTTGCGTTGGACCCATTATTTCCCTTAAATTCCCTAATTTCAAAGGATGAAACTCAGAGATGGTATTCACCAAATTGAAAAACACTATAATATAGGCATTTTTTTGTCCTGTACCGAGCATTTTCTCTATTTGATGTAGAACCTAATCTAGTATATAAAATGAGTGAATTAGCTATTATTTGTGTTGATGATGAGCCTTCCATACTGAGCAGTTTGGAAATGGAAATCAAAGAAGTGGTTGGAAATACTTATCTCATTGAATTGGCGGAAAATGGTGAAGATGCACTGGAAATATATGAAGAGTTGTCTTCAGTCGGGCATGAAATTGCTCTCGTGATTTCCGATTACATCATGCCAAAAATGAAGGGAGATGAACTGCTAAAACGTATCCATTTGCGTTCCCCAAAAACCATTAAGATTATGCTAACCGGGCAGGCTGATATTAAGGCGGTGAGCTATGCGATTCAATATGCTAATTTGTATCGTTATATCTCCAAACCTTGGCAACTAGCTGATTTGAAGTTGACAGTAAAAGAAGCACTAAATAGCTATCTTCAAAATAAAAAAATTGTTGAACACACCAATGAATTAGAAAAAACCAATCAAACGTTAATCAAACTCAACCAAGACAAAAACGAATTTTTAGGTATTGCCGCTCATGATTTAAAAAATCCTTTGTCTGCCATTCAAGGTTATGCCGAAATGATTATTGAAGATTATGATGAAATGTCTAAGTCAGAAATCATTGAAATGAATCACTTAATTTTAAGTGGTTCTAGGCAAATGTTTGAATTAGTAAGAAATTTACTGGATGTGAATGCGATTGAATCTGGTAAAATCAATGCTGAAGTGAGTAGCGTTGATATTTTACCCACCGTGCAAACACTGATGGAATCTTATAGTACACGCGCCAAAATCAAGAATATTTGTTTGCAATTGCATCAACAAAATAACCAATATAAGGCTTTTGTCGATAAAAATATCGTTCACCAAATTTTGGACAATCTCATCTCAAATGCCATAAAATATTCACCTTATGGTAAGTATATTAATATACGAATGCAGCAATCGGAAAAAACAGTATGTTGTGAAATTCAGGATGAAGGAGAAGGATTAAGTGCAACGGATCAACAAAAATTATTTAGTAAATTTACTCGCTTGACTCCAAAACCAACCGGTAAAGAACATTCAACCGGTTTGGGATTATTTATCGTCAAAAAATTGGTTAAGGCAATGAATGGCAAAGTTTGGTGCAAAAGCGAATTAGGAAAAGGCACAACGTTTTTTGTAGAATTTCCAATCATTGTATAAATTTTGAACTCCGCAATACGATTTTTTGGAGTCCAAAATTTATTTTGGAATATTATGTAGCTACACAGAAATTTTTTAACCTGTTGAAAAAGTGAAAAATGCTATTTCTTAGTGAAAAATGCTAGATCGAAAAGAAATAGTATTTTTAGAAAACTCATGTTACGCATTCTTCTTATTGAGGTATTTTAGAACCACGATCTCTCCCTCCCCCTAACCCCCTCCCGCTGGGAGGGGGGACCGCTCATTGGCATTTTCTGGCTACTTAGCAAAAATTATAAATTATTGTATAATATATTATTTTTAATTTCTCATGAATTGGAAATCTCCTCTGGGCGGTCCCCCCTCCCAGCGGGAGGGGGTTAGGGGGAGGGAGAGATCATGAACACAAAAATAGTCTCAGTTAGGAAATATTTTTTTTGAAATCCAAAATCAAGCTTTTTGGAAGCCTTGTGCGTAACATGAGTTAGAAAAGTTAAAATACTTTTATTTGCCTATATATGTAATCATTTCAAGGGACTTGCAGAAAATAACTGACAGACTATCAACAAATACTATTTCTTGAAGAAATATAGCCATCCTAAATGATTTGTATCTGGTTCCAACGCTCCAGCGTTGGAATCCATCCGTGACGCTCCGCGTCACTCCTTTATAACTCATTTAGGATTGCTATAGCATTTGTAATCATCTCAATTTCAAACACGTATTTTATTGACCGCTTGGTTCCCAATCACACAAATCACTGTTCAAATTTGAGGAATTTATGACGAAACCAGAAGTTGTATCAACTGACAGTTCGGTAGGCAAAACCAGAGTGCCTACCCAAATTGACGAACATATTGTTGAAATCGTTAGCGATTCTGGCGAAGGGGCCCAAAAAGCCGGACAAACGTTTGGAAACATCAGTGCCAAAATGGCTAATGGCGTTTGGACTGTTGAAATCATTCCCGCCGAAATTAAACCACCAGCGCGTTCTCCCCAAGGGGCCAGTGGTATTCGGATTCGCCTCGGTTCTCACTATATCACCAATATGGGTGATGCGGCTGATTTGGTTGTCGCACTGAATGAGCAGGTGCTTTATTCTCGGATTGCCACCCATGCTTACAAACCCGGCACGGTAATTTTATTGGAGAACAAATGGGCCACTGATCCCGATCCACAAATCAGAGCAGTCTATCAATCTGCTGTGGCAGAATTTCGTGAAAATGGTTTGATTATTCAAGAAGTTCCGATGGAGGAGCATTGCTTAAAGCTAACGCCACACCCTCGATTAGGTAAAAACATGTTCGTGGTGGGTATGCTTTCTCATATCTATAATCGGGATGTGGATAAAGCGTATCACGAAATCGAAATGACTTTTGCTAGAAAAGGTGAAAAAGTCATTAATCTCAACCAGCAATTATTTCAAGCCGGTTATGATTATGCGAGGGATAATATTGACTATCACTACCATATTCCAGCTTGGGAACGCGATTCCGATGAGCCTTTGATTGTCACCAATGGAAATCAAGCCTTTGCTTTAGGTATCATGGCATCGGGCATGGAAATGGTCGCCATGTATCCCATCACACCGGCCACCTCAGCTTCCCACTATCTCGCTGATGTGTTTCATCAAGTCGGTGGATTTGTCCACCAGGCTGAAGATGAAATTGCAGCGATTGGATTTGCAATTGGTTCTTCTTATGCCGGTAAAACTGCTTGTACGATTACATCGGGCCCCGGTATCGCTTTAAAAACGGAATTTATTGGGCTAGCCGTCATGGCCGAAATTCCCTTGGTGATCTGCGTGGTGCAACGAGGAGGCCCGGCAACCGGTTTACCGACTAAAGTGGAGCAAGGTGACTTACTTGCATCATTGTACGGCGAACCAGGCGATGCGCCAAAAGTGGTTATTGCGCCAGCGACCATTGAAGAATGTCTGCATTTTGTGATCATGGCGCGTAAATTAGCGGAAACCTTCCGCACGCCAGTGATGGTCTTAAGTGATACGAATTTAGCCACCGGTGTACAACCTTATCCACGTCCAAAACCGAAAGCCGAATGGTTGGCTCCGCCAATAGACCAATCGCCTTGGGAAAAAGGCATAGCACCTTATCAATGGGATGAAAACACCGGCTTATCGCCTCGTCCAGTGGTTGGACAAGCCGGTGGTGAGTTTGTATTGACGGGTCTGGCTCATACTTATGAAAGTAAGGTGGCTTATGACCGGGATTCCAATCAACGGGGTTGCGATATGCGTAGCCGTAAATTAGCGGCTTTGGGCAGTACCTTAAAACCGCCTTCCGTTCATGGTGATCCAGAAGGGGATTTGCTGGTTGTTGGTTGGGGTTCCACATTGGGTGCGATTGAAGAAGCGGTTGATAGGGCAAGGGCCGAAGGTCATAAAGTATCATCAGTGCATTTGCGCTTTTTATCACCGATGGAACCGGGCTTAAAAGAAATTTTCCGCCACTTCAAACAGATTTTCACTGTTGAAATTAATTATAGCGATAAAGATGATGCACCTTATATTAATGCTGAGAATCGTCGTTATACACAATTAGCTATGTTGCTGAGATCGCAACTGTTAGTCGATGTGGATTGTTGGTCCAATGTGCATGGACAACCCATGCAACCTGGCATTATTTATAATGAATTGTCTCGCCGTCTTAATGCAATGAAAGGAGGTGCTTAATGTTTGGTTTAAAAGCAGATTGGTCGTTAGATATTCGGAAGCGGTATTTTACCTTGGGTGATTATGCTGGCAATGAAGCTCGTTGGTGTCCAGGTTGTGGTGATCATGCGGTTCTTACGGTTATCCAAAGAATTTGTCGTGATCAACAAATTGTGCCAGAAAAAACCGTCGCTGTTTCTGGCATTGGTTGTTCTAGCCGATTACCGCATTATATGGGCACTTATGGCTTTCATGGTCTGCATGGACGAGCTTTACCGGTCGCTTGTGGTATTAAATCCCGCCGCCCAGAACTTGATGTTTGGGTAGCCACTGGTGACGGTGATTGTTTTTCCATTGGAGCCGGTCATTGGTTACATGCCGTGCGCTACAATATGAATATGACCGTATTGGTTTTTGATAATAATGTTTACGCGCTGACTAAAAATCAAACCTCACCCACCAGTGGTTTCGGTTTAAAAACCAATACCCATCCCCAAGGCGCACCGTTAGCGGCCCATAATCCCTTGACCACGACGTTGGGCATTACTAACGTGTCATTTTTGGCCCAAACTATTGATTGGAATCCAGCGCACATGTATGAAACCATCAAAGCGGCCCATGCTCATAGAGGATTTAGTTTAGTACGCATACTTCAACGTTGCCCCGTCTATTCCCAAGACGTTTACCAAATATTACAAGACGAGCCAAACAAACTGATGTTGCTCAATCACGAAAAGGGCATCACATTGGAAGATAAAATGGCTAATCTGTTCCCAACTCAAAAGGAACACGATCCAGCTGATATGTCTGCTGCTTACGATATTGCCTTTCAACAAATGCCCGTCCCCATTGGCATGATCTATCATAATCCTGATGTGCCTTGTTATGAAGACATTTCCAGCGAAGGCAATGATATGGGTATGGAGGATAAATTAGCCTCCTTGAATAAGGTATTTGACCAGTTTGCGATTTAAGTAACTTAACTCATGTTACGCATTCTTCTTCTTGAGGTATTTTTTAGAACCACGATCTCTCCCTCCCCCTAACCCCCTCCCGCTGGGAGGGGGGACCGCTCGGTGGAACTTTCCTATCTGTTAGCTAAAACAAAAAATAATATATAATACAGTTATTTATCGTTTTTATCCCAAAATAGGAAAATACCACCGAGCGGTCCCCCCTCCCAGCGGGAGGGGGTTAGGGGGAGGGAGAGATCGTTTTCAGGTCAAACTTTTGAAAACCTGCCAGGTTTTTAAAACCTGGCAGGTTTAGTATGGTATTTAGAAATTTTATCCCAGAGCTTATAAAACTTGATGGGATTTAAAATACCCAATTGATAATATAGTATGGCTCAAGGTCCACAGCGGTTTATTAACTCCAAAACATTTCGGTAAGTCTCATGAATATGGATGCCAATTAAATCAAGAAGGACGGGGATTATTTTTTTCGGCTTGGTATGATGAAGCGGAGTCGTTTTTACGAGCCCCCATGCGTGATAGTTTGGCATTACTATTAAAAACGCTGCATAAATATCATCGGTATCCAATTGAATAATATGGTATTTTTTATATCGGGTGAAAATCAGACAAAATAACATGAAAAAAATGCTTGCTATTTCTATTTGATGTATGTTTTAATGACTTCGCTTTTATTTTGAATAGAAAAGACATTTTAAAGGTTATTCAATAATAATCCCTTAAATAAAATCAAAATAAAGTTTAACCCTCAAGAAGGTTGTTTGAACCGGGGTCGCCAATGAAGGCAATTGAAACCATTTTCATTCATTGGTATAAATGCAAATGTACGGTTTGAACCGGGGTCGCCAATGAAGGCAATTGAAACTCCATTGCAGTCATGATAAGGACAACAATTCCAGTTTGAACCGGGGTCGCCAATGAAGGCAATTGAAACAGAACAATGACAGTCGCTTCACTTCCCATAGGAGGTTTGAACCGGGGTCGCCAATGAAGGCAATTGAAACCGATTCACTTGAGCGACAACATCCGCCAACGTTTGAAGCGGGGTCGCCAATGAAGGCAATTGAAACTTGCAATAGCCAAAGGGCATATCCACCTTTTGGGTTTGAACCGGGGTCGCCAATGAAGGCAATTGAAACAACAAATCTTCGATAACCCCAAAATCAATTTCGTTTGAACCGGTATCGCCAATGAAGGCAATTGAAACCAAAACTTTTCAGCCTTCGTTAATTCCAGGTTTGAACCGGGGTCGCCAATGAAGGCAATTAATTATTGTCTGAATCAGGATTCACAGGATTTTCAGGATTTTCAGGATGAAATTTCCGATTATTTTGGTTTTTATCCTGTAAATCCTGTAAATCTTGTAAATCCTGATTCAGACAAAAGGGCCCTTTGAAGGCCCAACTATTATTTTCGCTAAGGTAAGCAGTTGAAATAAAAAAAGGCCCTTGCGTCGTCATGATGCAAGGGCCTTTTTTTTGTGTATGTCTGGCTAAGAAATAATATTAATCAATAAAATCATTATATTGATTAGTAGATTGGTAATGTTAAATGGGGTGGCTGAATTCCATTTTTCAGGCGACTCTTGCTCATGTAAATGGTAGTGGTAATGATTGATGTGGTAATAATTGATGTGGTGATGATTTTTTTTATTAGAATTTTTCATAATTTAACCTATTATTGAGTTATAGTATTTCCTTTTTGAATAATGTATATTTATATTCTTTGACTAATTTGCCATATCTATATGGAAGGCTTGAAACACTAAACTTTTTGATTATTTTGGTTTTTATCCTGTAAATCCTGTAAATCTTGTAAATCCTGATTCAGACAAAAGGGCCCTTTGAAGGCCCAACTATTATTTTCGCTAAGGTAAGCAGTTGAAATAAAAAAAGGCCCTCCAGTCGTTATGATTGGAGGGCCTTTTTTTTGGTCATTTTTATTGAATACAACCAATTATTCGTTGTTTGCTTTTCAAATTCGTTGTACTTTTTGATAGCCAATGAAAAAAGAAACTACAAGGATTGCTTATAAGAAAGGATTAAAGTCAAAGTCAAAAGTCATAAGTGTCAATCGGCAAAAAACCACAAATACTATTTCTTGAAGAAATAGCTTATGTCAGTATCTTCTGTAGTTGACATAAAAAAAGGCCCTTGCGTCGTCATGATGCAAGGGCCTTTTTTAAGGTGCGTGGGACGCACCCTAGGTTCGCTTGAAGAAATAGTCATTTTGGAATCCGTTTTTGCACGCAAAAACGGATTTTGAGATTTTTTGCCTAATGACAACCAATATATTGATAGGGAAACGTGGCTATAGCAATCCTAAATGAGTTATAAAGGAGTGACGCGGAGCGTCACGGATGGATTCCAACGCTGGAGCGTTGGAACCAGATACAAATCATTTAGGATGGCTATATCTATTGCACCATATCAACTTGTTGAACCAAAAAACTTTTACCTAATGGTTCCCATATTAATGTCGCTTCAAAGACTTCCACCTCGTTTTCCGAATTGGTAGGCACATTCACATAAGGGATAAATAGTGTGCCGGTTTCCAGCGAATAAGTCGCGGGACAAACACTAGTCCCTTCAATGATTGGTTTCGGATTCCCTCTAAGACTGAAACGATTAACCTTTCCATTTACCAATTTTAAAGCCGCTTGCCACACTTCAGTTTCTCCAGTGGTTTGTCCGGTAATTAAACCGTGTTTTCTTGTTCCAACGCGCTCGCGCTGGGATGTTCGGTATGGTTCAATTTAAAGTAACATTTGAAGTTCAATGCGAAGCTTTGTTTTTAGGTCAAAGACAAAGTTTTGTTTTGAACTCCAGCACACCCCACTATAGCAATCCTAAATGATTTGTATCTGGTTGAGCTGTCGAAGGCAACTACAACAACTGCCTTCGACAAGCTCAGGCAACGGTACAATTTTTCTTGGAAATCACCTTAAGAACCAGCACCTGCATTTGAGCAATAATAAGGACATGAATGCCGCTAAAGTATTGAAACACCCAAAATACTTGTTTCGCAATGTTTATCAAGTAGTTATTACTTCAGGAGAAAGCATTTTGAGAAGAGTCCTAAAAGGCATGACATTGTTACACTTTCAGGTACTTGAACTATTTGGCGTACTAGCTTCTGTTTATGATAGAATATCCAGGCTGTAATTCAGAAATTGTTGATTTTTAATATAATTATTGTGATTTTTGATTAATTTAGATTTATTTTTAAGTCAATTTGGTTTTTAAAGAAAAACAATTTTTTAATGGAAAAAACTGCTTTTTTTTACTGCAAAATGTAAGATAAGTAGCATGGTTCATTTCATTCATTCATGAAAAATCAAGAAGTTCATTGAAAAAATCCGATAATCCGTTGTACTATAGCAATTCCCGATTAAATAAAGTACAATTAATATAGTTTAAGTTATTCATAATTAAATAAAAAAACGCTATAACGCTGTAACGCGTTAAACGCAAAAACGCTATAAACTCGTTGTACTCAATATAGGAACAAAACAATGACAACTATCAATACCCAACTTTTCGATCCAAAATTACTTGAACAGGCAAAACAACTTGGTGGGCATCAAACCGAGCAAGAGACCCTCAATGAGGCTCTTAAAGAGTATATTCGTTGGCGCAAACAAATTGAGGCTATTCAGCATTTTGGCACCATTGATTTTGCTCCCGAATTTTTGGCTGAAATGGATCGAAGGAGCCAACCACGATGATTTTTTTAGATACGCCGATTTTGTCAGTAGCCTATCGTCGAAAATATAAAGATGACGCAGAGAAACCTATCGAAGTGATTATGTTGCAACAAATAGTTGCTGAACATAAACCGATTCAAGTACCTGGGATTGTCGTTCAAGAATTTCTTTCTGGTTTAAAAGAAGAGGCGCAATTTCAGAAACTGCAAAAATTAGCGGAGAGCTTTCCAATCATTTTAGCGACTCAGCAACATCATATTGAAGCCACAAAAATAGCAAATGTCTGTCGTCGTAATGGGATAGCAACTTCGGCAACAGATTGTTTAATTGCAGCGATGGCAATTGAACAAAAGGCCCAGCTATTCACCATTGATCAAGATTTTATGTATATGGCCCGTTATTGTCCAATACGTCTATTCCCAAAACCATCAACAGAAAATTATAGAGAAATTAAGTACATAGCTTAAAGAAATAAACGGATTAGAATAAATGGTATTATTTGTTTCTGTCATTCATGAAAACTCAAGAAGTTCCTGGAAAAAATCTGTTTAATCCGCTAATCCCTAATACTTAGTATTATGAGGAACATCGGAGAACCGATAGAACAAGGCCATCTTGATAATTGATAATTGATAATTGGCAAAAAGGAAATCAAACAATGACGACGATTCATCTTGAAGAAAATCTGGTTTCTGAATTAGAAATCATGGCAAAACACAAATTAACCACCGTGGAAGCTCTGGTTAAGGACGTTTTACGACACTATTTGCAGGTTGAAAAAGAGCTGCCCCCTAAAAAGTATTCTTTTATTGGGATTGGACATAGTGGTAAAAAAAATCTTTCTACTCAAGTAGAAAAAACCTTGGAAAAAGGAGCCAATCGTATTGAAGGTTGGAGTTTATCAGAATGAAAAAAGCCGCTCTCATGGATACCGGTTTTTTATTAGCCGTGTTAGATGCTGATGATGAACATCATAAAACCTGTGTTAAAGCATTGTTGAATGAACCTAATCCCATTTTGCCCGATGTTGTTTTACCTGAACTCGCTTATATGGTTTTACGTGAATTAGGATATGCTGTTTTAGTTGAATTTCTAAATTCTGTGGTTAGAGGTGAAATAGTTATTGAAAAATCAACCGCTAAAGACTTAGCAAGAACCACAGAAATCTTAGAAAAATATGCTGACTGTAAAATTGATTTTGTCGATTGTGTTATTGCAGCAATGGCAGAAAGGTTAAATATACAACGTATTATGACAATTGATCGCCACCACTTTCAATTATTACGTCCAAAACATTGTTCTTATTTTATGATTATTCCATAAATTCCTATTAGTGAATGTAGGATGGGTAGAGCGAAGAGAAACCCTCCGCTTACCACCCTACGTTCCACTATTCCCCATTCTCCAATTTATTTTTTACAACAATACTGTTGCATTCCGCGCAGAACCAGATCAGAAAATCCTACAATGCCAATCACATCATCATTTTCTATCACTGGCGCACGCAAGACATTGAAACGATCCAGTAAACGGGCACAGTAACGAATATCCATTTGAGGCTGTACTGTCAATACGGGTTTCATCATGACTTCATACACATTAATTCTTTCTGGAGAACGGTCTTTTGCAAGTACCTGGCGAGCAATATCCATCAAAAATAACATACCAAATTCATCATCAGGATGGCGTTTATTAACCACTAAACACCTCACTTCAGGATGCTCCATACGACTAAGTGCTTCAGCAATAGTAACAATGCCATCCACACGATCAAATTCGGTTTTCATTATATCTCGCACTCGTACCAGTTTTTGGAGGCTCATATTGTTTCCTCCACAACCGTTGTCAATTTTCTCATTTGGTGCGACACTCCGATAGCATCTTCTACATCAATTTGAAATGCGATACCTGCGCCCATACTCTCCTCAAATTCAGCAACTTGTGCAATTTTTTCTAAAATGGTTCGACACAAATGTTCTTCAACCAATAGTAATACGACATCACGTTGAGTCTCTAAGTTTAAGCCAAAAAAAGTTTTTGGCGGTTCTAAACCTTCTCCACGTGCGTGATTGATAACAGTAGCACCAGTAGCACCCGTTTCACGAGCTGCATCTAATACCTTATCTGTTTTTTCTTCCGCAATAAAGGCAATAATTAATTTGAAATGCACACTTCTCTCCGACTTCAGTTACCAGTAATCAGTTATCAGTTATCAGTTACCAGTTACCAGTAATCAGTTATCAATTATCAATTATCAATTATCAATTATCAGTAAACAGTCAATAACTGGTAAGGAATGGTCATGAAATAACTTCCCGGTTTTATTTCTAACCACCCCCTAGCCTTTGTAAGGCGGGGGAACGTACCGAATTAATAAGGAGGGGTTGGGGGAGGTTAGCTGTAAGTTATTTCGTATCATTCCTAACGGTTTACTGATTACTGATTACTGATTACTGATTACTGATTACTGATTACTGATTACTGATTACTGATTACTGATTACTGGTAACTGATAACTGTTTACTGAAAACTGATAACTGAGCATAGCCCATAACAGTTATCATAGGAAATAAACTAGCAAATGCAATTAAACCGAATCCATCTATCAAAGGGCTACGCCCTGGAATGGTTGCCGCTAATCCTAAACCCAAGGCTGCAACTAGCGGCACCGTAACAGTCGATGTTGTTACCCCGCCAGAATCATAAGCTAACGGAATGATCATACGGGGTGCATAAAAAGTTTGAAAGATAACGATGATATAACCGGCAATAATGTAATAATGTAATGGCGTACCGGTAACAATACGAAAAGTCCCCAACGCAATACCAATGGATACTCCAATGGCCACCGAGATTCGCAAACCCCAAATCGTAATCGTACCACCGGAAACATCATTGGCTTTAATGGCAACCGCAATAAGCGACGGTTCTGCAATAGTCGTTGCAAATCCTATTGCGGCGGCAAACAGATAAACCCATTTATAGTCCATCCAATGGAAGGAAGAATTAACACGTTCTACGCCTTGATAAATAAAAGCCGGATCAGTCAACTGTTGAGCCATTAATTTACCTAATGGGAACAGTGCTTGTTCTAACCCTTGGAGAAAGAACGCTAAACCTAAAATAACATAGACAAATCCCAATAAAACATTTTTCAGATGGGGAATGGGACGGCGTATGACTAAAAATTGAAAGCCAAAAATAATCACGGCAATCGGCAAAACATCACGCACCGTTCCTAGCAGAATAATAAAAAAATTTCCTAGAGTATTCATGATATTATTGCATTAAAATGCCATAAAGCATGACAAAAATAATTGGCGTGAGTGAAGCAAAAGCAATTAAGCCAAAACCATCAATCATTGGATTACGCCCTTTGATACTGGAAGCGAGTCCAACTCCAAGGGCCGTAACTAGAGGAACAGTAATGGTGGACGTTGTCACACCGCCAGAATCATAAGCAATACCAATAATCCATTCTGGTGCAAAACCGGTCATGATCACAATCCCAAAGTAGCCGGTTATAATTAAATAATGTATGGGCCAACCTTTGATAATCCGAGTAACACCAATGACAATCGCTAATCCAACTGATAATGCGACTGTTAAACGTAAACCATTGGCATAGCTCTGCATAGCCTCTTCAGTTTGGGCAATAATGCCACCAACAGCAGCGACTTTAGCCGCTTCATCAACGACAGCAATTAGAGCCGGCTCTGCAACGGTAGTACCAAATCCCAACGCAAAAGCAAAAGCAAGTAACCACCAGACATTACCTTTGCGAGCAAAAGCATAAGCCATATTTTCGCCTAATGGAAATAAACAAATTTCTAAGCCATATATAAATAAACTTAAACCCAATATCACCAAAAACAGTCCACTTAATAAATTAGTGAGATTGGGAATAGGCTGTTGTAAGACAATAAACTGAAAAAATGCAATCACTACCACAATAGGGAGCAGATCGCGGGTACTTGACAAAAGTGAAAGCCCAAAAGCACGTAATTGTTTCACATTAATTGGTAATGGGTAATGGGTAATTGGTAATGGGTAATTGGTAATTAGGTAATCAGAAATTGGTAAAAGTGAAATTGGTAAAATTTGATTTTTTGGATGTCTGGATGTCTGGTTTTTTATTTTAAAAACTCATGTTACGCACAATGCTTTAAAAAACTTGATTCTTCTTAAGAAAAATCTCCTTAATCCTAATATTTTAGAAGCACGATCTCTCCCTCCCCCTAACCCCCTCCCGCTGGGCGGGGGGACCGCTCAGTGGTGTTTTGTTATTGTTTGGCAAAAACGAGAATATTAATCACTGTTTATTGATAATCGCCTGCAAAATACCACTGAGCGGTCCCCCCGCCCAGCGGGAGGGGGTTAGGGGGAGGGAGAGATCGTGCTTCTAAAAAATACCTCTAGAAGAAGAATGCGTAACATGAGTTAAGAAATAAGAAGGAAAAATTCCCCTTAACTCCCCTTTGTCAAAAAGGTAAATTTCCCACTTTTGTCAATGAGGATTAAGGAATTTAAATATTATAAAAATTTATCAATATCGACTGATTTTTTATTTGCTATTTACCATTCACTATTTCCATTCACCTATTTTTGTAAATTCATCAATATTTATTTTTAGTAAATTATATATTATTATACTTAAAAGGAAAATATGACATTATGTTTAATTAAGCAAATATTAATGATGATAATACAACCATGAATGAATCTCCGCAACGCCTTGGTAAAGGTATGATTTATGTCTCTTGGTTACTGGTTTTAGGCTTATTATTCCTGTTTTTCAATCATTTTATTGATAAACAACATAACCCAAATCAAGAATTAAACACGCAATATAACCAAGATGGTACGAGAGAAGTCATCTTGCAACGCAATCGCAATGGACATTATGTAGCAACCGGTACCATTAATGGGCAACCGGTTATTTTTTTTCTGGACACTGGTGCCACAATGGTTTCTATTCCAGAAAGGGTGGCTAATCGTCTTAATTTAGAACGTGGTACACCAATGCTGGTTAGTACTGCTAACGGCACTGCCACTGTTTATCGCACTCAACTTGATAACATTGCTTTAGGGGAAATCAAATTACATCAAGTACGTGCCAGTATCAACCCATCCATATTATCTGAAGAAATTTTATTGGGTATGAGTTTTCTCAAACATTTAGAATTTACTCAACGCGGTGACGTATTAATTTTACGTCAATATTCAACGAAATAATCCAAAGCTAAAGCTTTGGACTCCTTTTTGGCTTGCTTGGAGTCCAAAGTTTTAGCTTTGGAGAGCATTGTTATTTATGAATAAACCACAACTCCCTTCAGATTTAGTAGAAACGGTCAAACACGCTTTAGCAGAAGATGTCGGTAGCGGCGATATAACCGCTCAACTCATTGCAGCAGACACACAAGCTCAAACTCAAGTTATTAGTCGTGAGCAAGCCATTTTATGTGGCACGGCTTGGTTTGATGAAGTCTTTAAACAACTTAATCATCAAATACAAATCACTTGGCACGTTCAAGATGGCGAAATAGTGAGTCCAAATCAAAAATTATGTGATTTGACTGGAAATGCCCGTGCGTTACTCACTGGAGAACGCACCGCTTTGAATTTTCTACAATTGCTCTCCAGTACAGCGACGCAAGTACAACAATATGTCAAAGCCATTGATGGGACTAAAACTCAAATCTTAGATACGCGCAAAACGATACCCGGTTTACGTCAAGCCCAAAAATATGCAGTCCGTTGTGGCGGAGGTACCAATCATCGTATGGGACTTTATGATGCGTTTTTAATTAAAGAAAATCATATAGTAGCTGCCGGATCAATTACCAAAGCCATTGCAACCGCTCGGCATCATACCAATCAATTACCAATAGAAGTTGAAGTTGAAACATTAGAACAAATAAAAGAAGCCTTACAAGCTGGCACTAATCGTTTATTATTAGATAATTTTACTTTACCCCAATTACGGGAAGCCGTTGCTTTAGTACAAAATCAAGTCAAATTAGAAGCATCAGGTGGCATCATGTTAGAAAGTATACGTGCGATTGCCGAAACTGGTGTAGACTTTATTTCTGTCGGCACACTCACCAAAAATGTACAAGCAATCGATTTATCTATGCGTGTGCAAGAAATAGCAAATAGAATATAGTGAATAGCGAATAGAAAATTTGGGCAATTGTCTTTTACAAAAATATATACTGCACGCGGGCACAAATTAAACTTTTTTAGGGTGAGCTTTTGTAGGGGGCCGGCAAAGTCTTTTTATTGCCCACCAATCTCATTAGAAGAGTTAAGTTTGTATCCGTGCCGAGTATACTCTCCAAAATAAATTTTGAACTCCAATCCTGGGGTTTTAGGAGTTCAAAATTTATTTTGGAAAAGCAACAAAATTAGCTGATTATTTTGGCAGAATACTGGCGTTTAAAAATAAGAATTTTGGAATTCAAATAACAGCATTGGACCACTAGATATGCTTAAAATTACTTAATTTATTGAGGAAAGGTGTTAGGATGACAACATTAAATCTTTTTTCAAATTCACAAGACTTTGTCTCTTTTACAAAAGGCCAAATTATTTTTAAGGAAGGTGATCCTGGCAAAGTCATGTACGCCATTATAGAAGGAGAAGTAGAAGTGATTGTCAATGGCAAGGCGGTTGATATTGTGAAGGCTGGCAATATTCTTGGCGAAATGGCACTGATTGACACGAGTCCCCGAAGTGCTACTGCCGTTTCTAAAACGGATTGTAAAGTGGTGCCCATTAGTCGGCGACATTTCACTTTTTTGATTCAACATACCCCCAACTTTGCCCTTGAAGTTATGCGTGTAATGGCTGAACGACTACGTCACATGAATGCCCAATTAGAAACTAAAATGAAAACATAATAGAGTGGCTGTCAATGATTATTAATTCACTTAATGTAAGAAATCGACATAATAAAAATTATTAACCCTGAAAAGTCTAGCCAGCCACATTGATTAAAACTACATTATAAGATAAATAACGACAAAATAACGACTGCCTTTGCCCACTAAAACCAATATCAAAAAAATAAAAATGGGAACTCGAAAGACACCGGCAATAAAAGTCAACGGATCACCAACCACCGGCAACCACGCCAACAAAAGTGTCCAAACACCATATTTTGAAAATACCGATTGGGCTTTGCACATTTCAGCTTGAGTAAAAGGAAACCATCTTTTATCAATTAGATGAATAAAATATCGTCCTAATAGCCAGTTAACAATAGAACCTGCCACATTACCCAACGTTGCGCTAATCCACAACCCCATCACATGATATTTTCCAGATAAAATTAAAGTGCCTAAAATAATCTCAGAAGAAAAAGGCAACAATGTTGCCGCGAAAAAGGCACTAACCAATAAACTTACATAACCCATAAAAATCGAATACATCCTTAGTTTATGGATAAAAAGCGCAAATTTTGGGCATTAACTATTTTATGAATAACAGATTTTATGATAATCATCTAATTATTAATTTTTATTGTTGCTCATGGTACAAAAAAATTTTATCCCATTGTTACTCAAGGTTTGTTAAACTTTAAACGTTTTTTGGAAACTATCTACCATAAATTTTATCTCGCACAGCGAAGAACGAAATTTGGACTCCAAAAATTCCTAAATTTATTTTAGAAATTATCGTTGCCCAAAATAAATTTTGGACTACGATATTTTAAAAAATTTCGCATTTTTAATCGTACCCTATTATTGGGTGCAATTAAAAGTGATAGTTGTACAAAACCACAAAACATCACTTTTAATTGCACCCCCTATTATTGATAAAGCCAATAAAAAATCAATCTGTAAATGTTATAAGGCAGTTGCTGGAAAATAAAATCCCCACTAACCCGGTTGTTGAGCTTGTCGAAACATGGGGTTAGAAGGATTTTGGGTATATTATTTTCCCGCAACTGCCTAAGAAATTCTAGCGCAAAGCTCCTTTAGATTTCTCATGGATTCAAAAAATGAAAAATTCGTATTTTTCGTATTTTTCGTAGATTCGTTATACTCTTACTATTATTGATGTGGAATGGTTATCGCCTACCACTCATTACTCAACTTAACTCAAAGAATCAAAGATTCTTCTTAGGAGGGGCAAATGTACATTACCATGATTGCTTCTGAATGCGCTCCCGTATCTAAAGTAGGCGGCTTAGGTGATGTCGTTTATGGTATCTGTAGAGAATTAGAAATACGGGGCAATTTGGTAGAAATTATTCTGCCAAAATACGACTGTATGCGCTATGACCATATCTGGGATATGTCTGTCGTTTATGAAAATTTATGGGTACCTTGGGGAAATGGAGGCATTCCTTGTACTGTTTGGTTTGGAGTTGTACAAGGACGAAAATGTTTCTTTATCGAATCTCATAGCCCGGATAACTTTTTTAACCGTCCTGATTATTATGGCTTTCCAGACGACGCAACACGATTTACTTTTTTTAGTAAAGCCGCGTTGGAATTTATGCTAAAGTCTAACAAACACCCAGATATCATTCATTGCCATGACTGGCAAACGGGATTAGTACCGGTTTTACTTTATGAATTCTATCAATTCCAAGGCATGCAACATTCTCGCGTTTGCTACACGATACATAACTTCAAACATCAAGGCATCACCGGAACCGATATCTTATCAACCACCCAACTTAATCGCCCAGAATATTATTTTCACCCGGATCGTTTACAAGACAACGTTCATCCAAAAGCATTGAACTTAATGAAAGGTGGAATAGTCTATTCAAACTGGGTCACAACCGTCTCACCGAGACACGCATGGGAAGTACGTCATACCGATCAAGGACATGGATTAGGTGATACCCTATTCCAACACGAATATAAATTTAGTGGTATTCTCAATGGGTTAGATTACGAAATGTGGAATCCAGAAATTGATCCGCATATACCCCAACATTACAACATGGCAACCATAGACAAGAAATATCAAAATAAGGAAGCACTTCGCAATAGACTATGGTTAGCTCAAGACTTTAAACCAATCATTGCTTATGTGGGTCGATTAGATGCACAAAAAGGTGTCAATTTAGTGAGACATGCTCTGTTCTATTCACTACAACAAGGTTGTCAATTTATTTTATTAGGTGTCGGTTCAGATGCAAGTATTAATCAAGAATTTTGGCAACTCAAACACGAATTTAATGATAACCAAGACTGCCATTTAGAAATTGGCTTTGATGAAGAACTCGCGCATCTTGTCTATGCGGGTGCTGATATGATCATTATGCCTAGCATATTTGAACCTTGTGGACTCGCACAACTGATTGCATTACGGTATGGCACAGTCCCGATTGTCAGAGGGGTCGGAGGATTGATGGATACAGTCTTTGATCGGGATTACAGTTCCAAAGCGATAACTGCCCGTAATGGCTATGTTTTCCACGAAGCCGATCACCTGGGCCTTGAATCAGCCATGCACCGCGCCATTGGTTTATGGTATTCCGTTCCGGATCAATTCCGTGCCCTGGTACTCCAAGGGATGCAGTACAACTATTCATGGCATCGTGCTGGGCAGTTTTATTTAGACACTTATGACACTATCCGAAACAAATAATTCAGTTATCAGTTATCAGTTATCAGTTATCAGTAATCAGTTACCAGTTACCAGTTACCAGTTACCAGTTATCAGTTACCAGTTACCAGTTACCAGTTATCAGTTTATGTTACGCACAAAGCTTATTCTGTTAAGTTTGTCACCGATCCGAGTACGTTACTTCATTTCAAGAGAAATAAGATGGGGTAGTCTTCAACCAGTAGTGATTTTGGAGTCCAAACTTTAGTTTGGGCTTTTATCGAAAAAATTCTAATCACTACTTTATACAACATTACCCAAGAGGGTTCTCATTTTCGAGTGAAGCGAGAAACGGAATAACGGAACGTAACAACAAGCAATCTCTCTTTGCTCGAAATGACAAAATTTTTAACCGGTGAAATATAACTGATCATTGATCACTGATCACTGATCACTGTTCACTGATAACTGGTAACTGATAACTGATAACTGATAACTGATAACTGATAACTGATAACTGATCACCTTTACTATTAAAATAGGTAGCATTTATGAATAAACCTTCAAAATCCCAAACCACAGTTTCTTCAATTAACCAAACTCAACCAGTGAAATCTCCTCAAAGAACTACCCCACCACCACCTACGCCACCAAAACCTAAAAAACCCCCCATTCAATTGCCCAACTTTCCAGATTGGGAAGGCGATTTTTCCGAATACATCAACGACGTACCTAACGTCTCCGGCTCGGAAAAAATTCTCCAAAAAACCATTCAAGAACGTTCACCGCAAGTTTTTTTGCCAGATAGTGGAATTGACTTTGGACGCATTCGTAGTGCTTGTGCCGTCGCCCTACACATGCACCAACCCTTAATTCCGGCTGGGGGTGGTGACTTACAAACCGCCGAAATGATCAGCAACCTCAAATATATGTGGGATAATCAATATATTGGCGACAACCATAATGCTCCCGCTTTTCACTGGTGCTACAAACGGATTGGCGAATTTTTGCCACAATTGATTGACGAAGGCAAGCAACCCCGTGTCATGCTCGAATACTCAGGCATCTTGTTACATGGTTTGCGCCACATGGGATTACATGACGTACTTGACCATTTAAAAAGAATCACCGTCGATCATAACTATCGGCGTGCTGTTGAATGGTTAGGTTGTCCTTGGGGTCATGCCGTCGCACCCTCAACACCGGTTCAAGATTACCGTTTACATGTACTCGCATGGCAACACCACTTTGCCAGTATTTTTGGTCTTGAAGCAATGAGCCGTGTTCGGGGCTTTTCACCCTCAGAAATGGCCCTGCCCAATCACCCAGATATCGCCTATGAATTTGTCAAAACTCTCAAAGATTCTGGCTATCAATGGGTATTAATACAAGAACATAGCGTAGAACACTCGGAGAATGGTCACGGTTTGGAACGTCCCCACATTCCTCACCGTCTCGTTTGCACTAACTCCTATGGTGAAACAGCTAGCATTATCGCCATTATCAAAACCCAAGGTAGCGATACCAAGCTCGTAGCACAAATGCAACCCTACTATGAAGCCCAAAGTCTGTCTCGTTGGGAGCTTGCAGGTCAACAAATTCCACCATTGGTCACCCAAATTGCTGACGGTGAAAATGGTGGTGTTATGATGAACGAATTTCCCCACAAATTCTTTGAAGTCTCTAACGACAGCACTGGCTCTGATACGCCAATGATGAACGCTACTGAATATTTAGAACATCTCTTTGCCAATGGCATCAAAGAAACCGATTTTCCAGCCATCCAACCCATCATGCAAAAACGTATCTGGGAACGCGTAAAACCCGGCGATGGCCCCGAAAAAATGGAAAAAGTCATCGCCGAACTCAAAAAAGAAGATCATCAATTCCACGTTGACGGTGGTAGTTGGACAAACAGCATTTCTTGGGTTGAAGGCTATGACAATGTACTTGGGCCCATGGAAAAAGCCAGTTCCCAATTCTTTGAAAAAGCCATCAAAGCACAGATTCCCAGCAACGAACATAGATACCGTAATGCCCTCTATCACCTCATGTCCTCCCAAACCAGTTGCTACCGCTACTGGGGACAAGGCTTATGGACTGACTATGGACGGGAAATCTGTCGTCGGACCAATGACATCCTCACTTATGATTTTTAAATAGACTTAGCACTGGCATCCAACCAAAAAAAAGGCCCTTGCATCATCACGATGCAAGGGCCTTTTTTTATGTCAACCGCTTACTTTAGCGAAAATCATTATGCTTGGGCCTTCATTGGGCCATTTTTGTCTGAATCAGAATTTGCAGAATTTTAGAATTTACAGAATAAAACCAAACAAAATCAAAAGTCCCATTCTGAAAATTCTTAAATTCTGAAAATTCTCAAATTCTGATTCAGACAATAAATTGGCGATAAAAAAGTACAACGAATCTGAAAAGCAAACAACGAATAGAAATCTCTAAGGGTTTATTCGTTGTTTGTTTGTCAAATTCGTTGTACTCAATTGCTGTCATTGGCGAAAAATAACTACAAGGATTACATTTTAGAAAGGATTAAAATCCAAACATTTACTAACTATTTGGCGTTAAACCTTGGTTTTAATCCTTTCTAAAATGTAATCCTTGTAGTTTATTGTTGTGCCTTCATTGGCGACCCCGGTTCAAACGTAGAGACAAGGCATGCCTTGTCTCTACTACGTTTCAATTGCCTTCATTGGCGACCCCGGTTCAAACAGAATTTATTTGCAAATGGTAGGAACAAGAAAGTTTCAATTGCCTTCATTGGCGACCCCGGTTCAAACGTAGAGACAAGGCATGCCTTGTCTCTACTACGTTTCAATTGCCTTCATTGGCGATACCGGTTCAAAGAACGGGATACCATTAAGGGAATATCCTTACAAGTTTCAATTGCCTTCATTGGCGATACCGGTTCAAAGAGTGTCTTTGCACAAGCTCCCCTTCAAGATGTTTCAATTGCCTTCATTGGCGATACCGGTTCAAAGATTTAACAAATTTAACAAGAGGAAAACGAGTTTCAATTGCCTTCATTGGCGATACCGGTTCAAAGCTTATTGTTTTTTGGATTAAAGGAATCAGTCCAGTGTTTCAATTGCCTTCATTGGCGATACCGGTTCAAAGTGGGCAGTTATTGTATTAGGTAATTTTGTTGTTTCAATTGCCTTCATTGGCGATACCGGTTCAAAGCTTGTTGCTTTAATTCTATGCATCCGAGGTTTCAATTGCCTTCATTGGCGATACCGGTTCAAAGAAAATACTATCCGTTACAAACACAAATGTGGTTTCAATTGCCTTCATTGGCGATACCGGTTCAAAGAGAATACCACCAAGGTAAACGGGATGTATAAGAGTTTCAATTGCCTTCATTGGCGATACCGGTTCAAAGTGGCAACCTCCCCCACCCTTGGAATATCTTGTTTCAATTGCCTTCATTGGCGATACCGGTTCAAAGCCAAGAAACCCTAACGACCCAACAAAGCGTTTCAATTGCCTTCATTGGCGATACCGGTTCAAAGAAAAGAACAAATTATCATTTCAAATTTTTTTAGGTTTCAATTGCCTTCATTGGCGATACCGGTTCAAAGAGATGCACTTAGTTAGTAAGGGAAGATGGTCTTGTTTCAATTGCCTTCATTGGCGATACCGGTTCAAAGTTGAATAATAATAATTTAAAAATTAAAAAATAGTTTCAATTGCCTTCATTGGCGATACCGGTTCAAAGTGAGTGGCGTTTTATAAATTTAATTTTAAGTTTCAATTGCCTTCATTGGCGATACCGGTTCAAACTTTGTTGAGTTAGTAGCAACTTTATTTAGCGTTTCAATTGCCTTCATTGGCGATACCGGTTCAAACTCGTGAAGACGTTTTAATAACAGTATTCAGTGTTTCAATTGCCTTCATTGGCGATACCGGTTCAAAGTTTGGTGGGAAGATAAAAGACGACCAAACGAAGTTTCAATTGCCTTCATTGGCGATACCGGTTCAAAGCTGAATCATGTAATACAAGAAAA
>Ga0233403_10000149_pt1 | contig 30821 bp, 27 predicted proteins | sample Na_oxic_1_MG_FD_179866 | JGI IMG/M metagenome (GOLD analysis project Ga0233403, IMG submission 179866) | Seawater microbial communities from Saanich Inlet, British Columbia, Canada - Na_oxic_1_MG | ecosystem: Environmental > Aquatic > Marine > Inlet | place: Canada: British Columbia | collected...
GATAGTAGGATTTTACCTACACCAATATTCAAAATTATAAATTTTAAAATAAAATTTACGACCACTTATTTATTAGGTGACCAACGTGTCACACATCCTGATTCAGACAATAAAATAAGCAAGCGTAAGGTGCGTCCCACGCACCTTGTACAAAAAAAGCCCCAAGGCAAAAGAGCCAAGGGGCTTTTTTTATGTCCATTTTGTCTGAATCAGGATTCACAGGATTAAAGGATTTTCAGGATAACTCTCCCAAAATTCTTTGATTTTAATCCTGAAAATCCTGATTCAGACAAGAAAAATCAACTTGATTTATTTTGGAATGGAATTACAATAACCAATATCTTAAAAATCCACTATTTTTTTCTAAATTGAAGACAAAAGAATGAGAAACCATTTATGGAAATTTTTAAAATTGCGAAAATATTGCTACTCTTTTTTGCCACGTTTAATTTGTGCTTTGCCGAGAAAGATGCACTCTATGAATCAATTGAGCAAAACGACGATGCGATGTGGGATACAGCCCAAAAAATTTGGACTTGGGCAGAACCAGGCTACCAAGAGACGAAATCGTCCAAGTTGCTGGCAGATACTTTGGAAGCGGCAGGCTTCCATGTAAGCCGTGGCGTTGCGGAAATTCCCACCGCATTTACCGCAGAGTATGGCTCGGGGCCTCCTGTAATCGGTATCTTGGGAGAATACGACGCATTGCCGGGGCTTTCGCAACAGAACGTTCCGTGGCAGATGCCACGCGACGATGTCACGTATGGTCATGGTTGCGGACACCATCTTATTGGTGTCGCTTCGGCATGGGCAGCTATTGCAATAGCTGAACGAATCAAAGCGGGCGATCTACAAGGCACTGTGCGGTTTTACGGATGTCCCGCAGAAGAAGGCGGTAGCGCGAAAGTTTTCATGGTGCGAGCAGGCTTGTTTAAAGACTGTGATGCGGTTCTGCGTTGGCATCCTAACAACAAAAATTCAGCAGGTGACAGCAGTTCTCTGGCTCGAATAGCTGTAAAGTTTCGCTTTCATGGCAAAAGTGCCCACGCGGCTATATCACCTCAATTGGGCCGTTCAGCCTTGGACGCAGTTGAACTGACTAACCACGCTGTTGAATTAATGAGGGAACATACACCTGACCGAACTCGGATTCATCATGTGATCACTGCGGGTGGTTCTGCACCTAATGTGGTGCCAGATTTCGCCGAAGTGTATTACTACATCCGGCATCCTAAAGCTGAGGTCGTGCGTCCCTTGTACGAACGACTAGTGTTATGCGCTAAGGCAGGTGCTTTGGCGACAGAAACCCTATTGGAAATTGATTTTCAAGGTGGGTTATTGGAAATTATACCGAACAATACGCTGGCCCAAGTCAGCATGGCCAATCTGAAAGCGTTGAACAATATCAAATACGACCAGCAGGACACGCAGTTTGCCATTCGTTTGCAACAATCGCTGAACAACCATCTGCCATTGAATAAAGTCCGGCGTGTATTTGATCGCCGCAGCAAGGTTGGAATGGGTTCGACCGATGTGGGCGATGTGTCCTGGATTGCCCCTACCACGGGCTTTACGACTGCGTGTTGGGTTCCCGGCACGCCAGCGCATTCGTGGCAGGCTGTCGCATGCGGCAACACACCGATCGCGCGAAAAGGAATGCGTTTAGCGTCGAAGGTATTAGCGGCAACCACCTGGGATTTATTGACTCAACCAATGGTTTTGGACGCGGCTAAGCAGGAGCATCGCCAGCATATAGGCAAAAAAAAATACCAAACGCTGATGCAACCGAATCAAAAGCCACCGCTGGATTATCGCAAACCACCAAAAGCCAACCGGTAGTAGAAGGCGAATACGTGAACGATACTGGCAAAATTGCGGATGCCGGCAACAATTATCAACAGAGATTCGAGGAATCTCAGGAGCAGCAAGCGTAGGGTGCGTCCCACGCACCTTGTACAAAAAAGCCCCAAGGCATAAGAGCCGAGGGGCTTTTGTTGTGATCAATTATAAAAAATCATGTATACTCATAAAATAATTTTCAAATAAACTTAAAATTAAATATTTAGCCATGTATCTCACAAAACAGCAAATTTTATCCACTGTTCAAGGTTTGCCAGAAACCATTGAATTAAATGAACTTATTAGCTTATTTATCACAATAGACTTAAATACCACAACGTCTTCACCACCAGAAGTTTCCCAAACCTCGCTGTTAGAAGCTGTCAAAAAATATGCGGGTTGCGTAGAAGGTCCAGCCGATTTATCGACTAACAAAGCCTATTTAGAAGGATATGGCGAATGAAGCAACCAATGATTATTGATACTGGTGCATTAGCAAACGTAGGGTGCATCCCACGCACCTTGTACAAAAAAAGCCCCAAGGAACTTTTTTTATGTCTAATTAAAATCAACTTGATTTATTTTGGAATGGAATTACAATAACTAATCTCTTAAAAATCCACCATTTTTTCTCAATCTCAGAAAAAGAACAAAAGACAATTATGGAAACTTTGAAAATCAATCCTTCTATGGAAATCAACCCTTCTATCTTACCAATGATGGCACAACGCGAGCTTTATGATTTTTATCAATTTTTGGTCAGCAAGTATGCCTCAAAAAACCAACCGAAAAAAATTGCAATATCAGATATTGTGCCACGTAGAGTAAGTCCCTTTGTACCACTTTCGAGAGAATCCATATATGACCGATAAAAGTTTTTTTACCGATTCAAACATTTGGCTATATGCTTTTATGTCCTTTGAACCGGGGAAAACCGAAAAATCAATAGAAATTATTAGCAATACTTCTGCTGTTCTTTCAACACAAGTTATCAACGAATTATGTGCAAATCTTATCAAAAAAGCCGGATATAGCGAATCCGAAATACAACAAACCATCACAAATATTTATTCGCACTATCAAGTCGTGTGCATTGATGAAAAAATCATTATAGAAGCTTCAAAAATACGAACCGCATATCGGTTGTCCTACTGGGACAGCTTGATTGTGGCCTCTGCTATTTCCAGTCAATGTCCTATTTTATACTCGGAAGATATGCAACATAATCAAACTATCCAAAGTACAACAATTATAAACCCCTTTTTGAAGCAAGCGTAGGGTCAATGCCATTAACTTAAGGGCAGACACACAGGTCTGCCCCTACAAAACCCCGCGTATTCAATAGCTGTAGGGGCGAACCTGCGTGTTCGCCCTCCTTAAGTTAATGGCATTGAAGCGTAGAGTGCGTTCCACGCACCTGCTACAAAAAAAGCCCCAAGGCCAAATAGCCAAGGGGCTTTTTTTTTATGTCCATTCATTTCATTGGATTTTGAATCAAATTTATATATAATGACTGATACTTTTCACTACCAATAGGAATTTCAGAATGTATGCTATTGAATTTGAATCTCATATCGAAAATGGTTTTATAAAAATACCGGTCGCATCAATGAAGAAATTGGCTGGTAAAGTTAAGGTTATCATTCTCCAAGAACAGCCTGAAAACTCAACCAACTATATTGATGAACTCCTTGAATCTCCCTTAAAAGTGGGCAATTTTACCCCATTGACTAGAGAAGAAATTTATGAATCAAGAGGATGAGATTCGTTTTATTGATAGCAATATTTGGTTGTACGCACTTCTGCAACATCAAGATACTCAAAAAGCAGAGATTGCCAAATTAACGCTTCAAAACAGCCAGAGAATTATTGTCAGTACCCAAGTGATTAATGAGGTTTGCATTAATCTGGTTAAAAAAATTTCTTTGCCAGAAACTCAAGTACGAAAGCTCATCACCGCTTTTTACCTAAAATGTCATGATGTCGTTGAATTAAATCAAGAAACATTGCTTAAAAGTTCTCAATTAAGAGACTCATATAATTTTTCTTTTTGGGATAGTTTAATTGTAGCAACAGCATTACAAGGTGGTGCGGTACGATTTTATTCAGAAGATATGCAAAATGGTTTATTGGTAGAACAAAAACTCACCATTATCAATCCATTTGCCTCTCTCGTTTAGCAAGCGTAGGCACCCATCATCCAAATTAAAAGTCCCAAGGCAAAAGAGCCAAGGGGCTTTTTTTTTATGTCTATTTTGTTAAACTAAGCCACCTATGGCGACATAGATGGCTTAGTTTAACAATTAAGGATTTTGGATGGGCCCTTTGGTTTTTCTTCGCTTCTTGTTGTCTGAATCAGTATTTTCAGGATGGGCCCTTTGATTTTATTGGGTTTAATCCTAAAAATTTGGCAAATCCTGATTCAAACATTTTTATTTCATTTGGATGAAGACGCAGAATTCGCAAACTCCTCTACCCACATAGCTGTTATGCCAGCAACGGCTATTGGCATCACAAAAAAGTTGATTAATGGAATTAGCATAACCATTAAAACAATACTTCCAAATCCTAATGTCAACAACCGTTTTTGACCTAAAATTTTTCTTTGGGCTGGCGGTTTGTAACCGTGATTACCTAATGGTGAATCCGCATATTCGAGACTGACAAGCCATGCCCCAAACAAAAACCATAAAATGGGTGAAACGATATTGATGATGGGAATAAATGAAATTATTAATAACACCAGAAACCACTTAAAATAGTACAATAATTTTCCTATCTGTTTGCCAATAACGCCAATCACTCCTTTCAGTATTGACTCAGATGGAGAATCTATCGGTTTTCCGGTTAAATGTTTTTCAACTGCCTCAGCCAACAAGTCGTTGAATGGCCCACCTATCAAAGTCGCCAAAAAGGTAAAGATAAAAAAAATACCGATAAAAAAAACGATGATCACTAAAGGCATTAACAACCAATTCACGATTGAGACAAGCCATGCCCAACTAGGCAACCACCCACCCATTTGTGCCACCAGAAATGGCGTAACGATTGGAAACCAAAGCCAAGCGTAATATACTAATACGCAAAACAACAAAAGATTAATGATAAAAGGAATGAATACCCAACGGCGAATGCCGGGTTGCGTAATCAGAGAAAGTCCTTTAAAAAAATAAGCGATACCGCTGATAGGATTAGACATGTTTTTTACTCCAAAATTTATCCAAAGCTAAAGCTTTGAACTCCAGGTTAGTCTTTTGGAGTCCAAAGCTTTAGCTTTAAAATTCAGATATTTTTAATGATGACACAATATATACAAATTATTCGTGATGGTTTATGGAATAATAACCCCGGTTTTGTCCAATTACTAGGACTTTGCCCTTTATTGGCAGTAACCGGTACAATCGTTAATGGATTAGGATTAGGTATTGCAACCACTTTAATTTTAATCACTTCCAATGTCACAGTTTCATTAATTCGTTTTATCGTTCCTAACGAAATCCGTTTGCCGGTATTTGTATTAATTATCGCTTCATTTGTCACAGCTACCGAAATGTTTATTAAAGCCTTTTATTATGACTTATACTTAGCATTAGGGATTTTTATTCCTTTAATTGTCACTAATTGCTCAGTGATCGGCAGGGCAGAAGCGTTTGCATCTAAACAACCGGTAGACAAAGCCTTTTTAGATGGATTAATGATGGGACTCGGTTTTACATTTGCCCTCGTAATGCTTGGCGGTTTACGCGAATTATTAGGTTATGGCACATTATTTTATAACGCCGAATTGATGTTTGGACAAACCGCACAATGGATGACTATTAAGATATTTAGTGAAGAATATCGTGGCTTTTTATTAGCTATTTTACCTCCTGGCGCGTTTTTTGGTTTAGGGTTATTGATTGCATTAAAAAATGCCATAGATAGAAAATTGGCACAGCCAAAAACACAACCGATAATGGTAGTCACTTCACAACCGCAAATTACTTAGGAATGAAAATTAAATATACTGTTCGTCTTTGAATTTTGTGAAAATCAAAAATGTCGAAAAAATCCGATTTCTTCAAAAAATCGGATTTCTCTTGATTTAAAATTTTCACTGATTTGAAGTACGTTCAGTATAACTTGGAATTTTATGGGTCTCTCTCATATCGCTCCTAAAGAGCGAGAGGTTAGGTAATTTCCAGAAAAAATTATACCGGTGCCTGAGCGGTTGGTGAGCTTGCGGTCCCTGAGCCTGTCGAAGGGTCGAACCATGTCGAAGGCAATTGTCGCGGATGCCTTCGACAAGCTCAGGCACCGACTCCCGGTATATTTATTTCTGGAAATCGCCTTAAAGGAGTGTGAATTTATTTAATTTTTGTTCCTTAGAGATATCCAATAAATTATCCCAGAAAAACAATTTTAAGGGCGTGAGAAATCCGGAATAGTCACGAAATAACTTCCTGTTTTAGAAATCACCTCCCCCAACCCCTCCTTATCAAGGAGGGGAGTTCCCCCGCCTTACCAAGGAGGGGGCTAGGGGGTGGTTAGCGGTAAGTTATTTCGTGACTATTCCTAAAGAAATAGGATTTCTTATTGGGATGATTATTTTTCTGGAATTTCCTTATTGAATAGCCAATGATGAAACCTTACTAATAAGTAATGTATCTGACACCTTCCCGTAAGATGCCATCAAATATCATACTCACCATCAAAACAACTTCAAGGAGTATTAAAATATGATAGACAATCGACAGAAGATTCACTCACCATTAAAACGGCAAGCCTGGAGCCAGGGCGTATTTATGTTCGCCTTAATTTCTGCGCTTTCAATCTCACCCTTCTTTAACAATGCCTATGCTATTGTCCCTCTGAATGTCTCGGTGCAAATGGTCCCCGCAAGTTTTGCGGATTTGGTTGAAAAAGTGCGACCTTCAGTCGTCAGTATTTCCACAACCAAAAAATCCAGCAGCTTCTGGCAAGAATTTCGTCGCCAGCCTGGGCAAAAAGACTTGCCGTTTGAAGATTTTTTTCGCAAAGACTCGCCATTTGAAGATTTTTTCCGCCGTTTTTTTGAGAAGGAATCTTTCCAATTAAATCAAGACAAACCAGAAGAGCATAAAGCCAGTGGACTGGGTTCTGGGTTTCTCATTCATGCTGACGGACTGATTGTCACCAACCATCACGTTATTGAGGGTGCTGATGAAATTAAAGCCACACTCAATGATGGCAGCAAATACTCAGCAAAAGTCTTGGGACATGATGCAAAAACCGATTTAGCTTTGCTTAAAATTGAGGCCGATAAACCATTGCCTTATGTTTCCTTTGGAGATAGCGACAAAGCGCGTGTAGGTGATTGGGTGATTGCGGTTGGTAATCCATTTGGATTTGGTGGCACCTTCACAGTGGGCATTATTTCAGCGCGTGGACGCGATATTCAATCGGGCCCTTATGATGATTTTATTCAGATTGATGCTTCGATTAACAAAGGTAATTCTGGTGGGCCCTTATTGAATATGGACGGTGAAGTCATTGGAATTAATACCGCCATTTATTCTCCAACCGGTGGTAATGTTGGTATTGGCTTTGCTGTCCCAACATCAATGGCAGTCCCTATTATCGAACAATTGCAGGAACATGGCAGCGTTGAACGGGGTTGGCTTGGCGTACAAATTCAGTCAGTCGATGACGAGATTGCAGAAAGTCTCGGTATGTCTGAAGCCAAAGGTGCATTAGTTGTTAAAGTGTTACCGGAGACACCAGCGGAAAAATCCGGTATATTAGCCGGTGATGTGATTTTTGAAGTCAATGGTAAAAGCGCGAACAGTGCTAAAGAACTTTCTCTCATCGTTGCTAATACGGAAATTGGTAAACCAGCCAAATTGAACATTTTGCGGCACGGTTCTTTGAAAACAGTTAGTGTAATTCTTGGGCGCATGTCAGGTGAAGAAACCGTCACATTAGGAGCAGATGGCAAGGAAGAAACTAGCGATATATTTGGTCTCAAATTAGCCGAAATCACTGAACGGACTCGTCAACAATATAAACTGTCTGAAGAGGTAGATGGAATTCTTATTCTGGATATTAAAGCGGATAGCCCTGCGGATAAAGCTGGATTGCAACAAGGAGATGTGATTATGATGGTAAACCAAAAACAAGTATCATCACCAGATGAAGTGGTTTCTCGAATAGAGTTAGCCATCAAAGCTGATCGTAAGATGGTACTATTGCTCATCAACCGTCAAGGATCACCACGATTTATGACAGTAAAAGTTAAATAAGTCGTATGTATTACCTCCTTATGATGTAATGTAGGGTGCGTCCCATGCACCATTTTAAGGATAATGCCTTGAGAAATGGTGCGACGCGCGCACCCTACGTTCGCTAGGAAGTGTTCCCTAACCCTCTGGGAGAAGGTTTAAAAGAGGGCCATTCATTAAAAAATTGATGATTGAATATGAAAAAACCTATCTTTGTAGAAAACAAAAAATATACCTTTAAGGATTACTTTGACTTACCTTATCCCACTGAAGAAATTGTGGCAGCATTAGGTTATACTTATTCTTTGGGCATGATAAATCTTCCTAAATCGGAAACCTGCAATACCGATTCTATCAAAATTTTGCAAGAAAATTATTATCAAGTATTGCCTAAAATTAACTTAACTTCAGAAGCCGCAAAAAGAGAATTTTTAATTGCACCTATTTTATTTGAGGTTGCTAAAGAAAGTAATTCCAAAATGAATGTAGAATATCCAATCGATATAGATGACAAATTGAGTGGTTATTTAGATTATTTGATTCGCTCCAAACAAGCATTGATTGTAATTGAAGCAAAGAAAGGAGATATTGATAGAGGGTTTACGCATAGTAAACTTTTTATTAACAAATCTTCATGAAAATTCACCAAGAATACCTATTGTCAAAAATATTTTCTTGACAAACAACCAATAGTTTTAGTATTATTACTAATAGCTAAAGTCAAAGGACTTTAAGCTCAAGTGGCAGGTATCTGGTTCAGTCTGTCAAGTTAGACTGGTAAAACCTGAGACTTATAACCCAAGTCTTTTGGCGAGAACCAAGCCAATTTGGGTTATACAAAGCGATCTAAGAAATTTTTTTTAGGTCTTTGGGAGATTCCCCCTCTCTTTCTTAATGAAGAGTGCTATTGTTAACTTTTGTTAACATAAATGAATCGGTTTAACCAACTTGCTGCCGAATTAATTGCATTAGATAAATATGAGGATGAAAATGATCATTTTTTATATGGAGCCATCACAATAGGCGAAATGTGGAGATTTAGTATTTTAGATAGACAGTCTCAACACATCAGCAAAGATATTCATAGTTATACGGTTCCAGAAGATGTTGAACAAATTTTTAAAATATTAATTGGAATCATAGAATTGAACTGATTGTTACCTTAATTTGATGTATATATTCAGTAGTTCGAAAACTTTTTAATGAACCTGAGTAGGGTGGGTAAGCGGGCACCAGAAATCGGGATTTTTTCGTGAACTTTCGCCCGCTGGCCCACCAAATTATGGCATTTGCAAAAAATTAATTCCTTAGACTGAAACGGGGAAAAACACCATGAAACGCATGGTACGCATTCAAGCTGTCATACCCTTAGAACCATTCAAAGTGCGTTTAGAATTTACTGATGGTAGCCAAAAAGAAGTTGATCTTGAACCTTATTTACATGGACCCATTTTCAAAGCCATTCGCAATGATCGGCAGATGTTTTGTTCTGTCAAGGTTGATAAACGTATGGGTTGCATATACTGGGACAACGGGGCAGACATTGATCCCGATGTTCTTTATCACGGATTGCAACCGGCATGGATGGTAGCCAGGTAGGTCGGGTTAGCTTTGCTGAACCCGACCTACATATCATACAAGCAAGGCTCACGTAGAAATCCCGAACACCTATGCTCGTTCAATATAAAAAAAATATCCCATCCAATATAGCAATCCTAAATGAGTTATAAAGGAGTGACGCGGAGCGTCACGGATGGATTCCAACGCTGGAGCGTTGGAACCAGATACAATATCCCATCCAATAGTTATTTCATTAAATGTAGATATTGTATCATTGCACTCATTGCATGTTGCACGTAATCAATTCGCACTTCATAAACACGACGATTAAATTTTTTGATTTGAGTACTCTTTCCGTCTCGTGTTCCAACTGCTCTGGGAATGGCCCCAGCAAATGGTCCTTCCTTAACTTGTGAGCGAAGCAAAAAAGATAGGCCACGATTGACAGAAGACTCAATGCGTTTTCGTATTTCATGGTTTGAAGGTAAAAAAGACAAAGCCGCTAACAATCCCTCCAAACGTGTCGCTGTGGGCGTTGTCCTTCCATCTCTAACGAATCCACCATCATATTTAGGTCGATAGGGGCTATTAACTTGATCCCGAAGCATCGTTTCACATATCTGAATGGCATGGTTTATCAACAATTCCCTTGATATTGGCAGTTTGTGGTTGGTCAGGGACAGCATTTGTTCCGTTGCGAGCAGGGCCCAATGGTCAGCAGGTATATTGCTACGATTCTTACGACGGTTCGCTAAGTATTCTAAAGCCCGGTAAGCTGACTTTATCCAAACTTCTGAGGGGTCTTTTTTGTAAAGCATCAATAATCCCAATGCCGCTTCACCGGGATAAAATAACGATTGCCACTTATCTTGGCGACCCTTCAACGAAGGAATGTATTTGGAATAGAAACTCCCATCTTCTTTTTGCATAAAGACAATAAATTGACCCAGTGCTTTGAGATCAGATAGTGGCGTGAATCCGGGATGAAACTTTTCTATGCTCAACAGCGCAACCAGCCCCAGTCCCACACCACCAAGTTTGACTTGAGGTGGATTTAAAGTACCATTGACTTTTGGTTTTGACCAAACACCGGATATATTATCCTTTCCCTTTAAGGGCTCGATAGCGTTCTGTTGGAGGTATCTACCGGCCCGTTCCATGGACATTCGCACATTGTCATCCGGCTGCATGTCATAATACATGGACATCGCATATATCGCACCCGCATGCCGCAAGAGGTTGTATTTCTTCTTGACTTTGACATGCGGATTCATGTTAAGACGATACTCAAATAGGCCGGAATCTTTAGTGTTTCTGACGAGATAGTTTGCAGACAGCTTGACAGCATCACGAATGGCTTTGTGCTGTTGCAATTGGAATGGTTCTTGAGAGTAAACGTCATACGAGCCGATAAAGAATAGGCATAGAATCAGGAAGCTAAAAATGCTAAGGCTGGCATTCTTCCTGATGTAAAAAGCGTGGTTCTTTGAATTGAGTGTCATTGTCTTCATACCAATAAAGTACCTTTGTTAAAGTAAAGGAGTGACGCTAGCGCGTCACGCTTATGTTCCCACGCGCCAGCACTCATCGTTATTATACATAAATCAAAATGAAAGAAATTTGTAGGGTGGGTAGAGCGAAGCGAAACCCACCAAAATGGCTACAAAAAACCATTTAAATAACAAATAGTTAAATACTTATGTATAACGATGAGCGTGCCAGCATGGGAACCGATTTGTGACGCGCCAGCGTTCCGTCTTTAGGCTATTCGCAAGAAATAATATACCAACGAAACACGGTGTCCAACTTCAATATCAGGAATTGAAACGGGTATTTTATTATTTGCGAGTTGCCTTATTGCCCGGATTAATCTGACAACCATGACAAATCATTGCATTCTTTGGCAGGCCAAACGATAGATTCTAAATCGTCATATTTTAGACCTTCATAAACACGTTTGTGGACGACTTCACATTGGCCATCCGCCGGATTGTAAGCAAGAATGCTGGTTTCTCGATGATTTTTGCCTTTGTTATCCACGCCAACCAGTAAGAAACCATTAGGCTGCATATCCAAGCCTTCAATTCGACCCTCAACCGCCTCTTCACAAGCAATATCAATAGATTGTGTTTCTACATCGTAAACCCATAATCTGCTATCACCAGAAGCATAAAGTTTGGTACCCTCATAATTCCAAGTTAGCCCGCCCATATCATGCTGACTATAATCAAATTGCTTGACTGGTGTGCCAATACCCGTTTCAGAATCAATGGTTATTAGACCAGTCCATTGATTTTGTTTCTCATTTCTTGCCCAACCCCATAAATTATGATCATGAGGATTAAAGGCTAAACCGGATACTTTTTCAAAACCAGTTGCACCAATCCAGGTTAACTCACCCGTTTCTCGGTGGATAGTATAAACATGCCCTTTACCTTGATTTTCTTTGCCTTGTACATCAGCATGATCGCCCGCAGAACCATATAAGAGATTGTCATCAGAAGGATGTAATGCTAATCCTTCGATATCGTGTCCTTCATACAAAGGCCCCAGTGGTTTCATATTGCCTTTTAAACCGGCACTCAGATCAATGGTGATAAATTGTGAATCATTTAATCCATTATCGTGAACGGCATAGAGAATACAAGAAGTAGGACCACGTTCCACAAATAAGTGGATAGGTGCAAGACCATTAAATATCAGTGTGCCATCTGCTATTCGATAGCCCACATAAAATTGATATTCACCAGCAACATCTTCCACAGATAAGAGATGTCCATTTGACATAAAAGTCACTTTTGGTGCAATATCACGTAAATCATTGCGATAGACCCAAGTGGGTAACGATTCTGATAATAGCTGTCCGGTTTCAGTTGGTTCCAAGCTATTGATGTTTTTATCCCAAGGTAGCCATTCTTGACCAACACGCATGTAATTCGCTTCTCTTGCTTTATCTTCATAAATGGCTACCATGAGTAGTTCAGCTATTTGTCCTACGTGTTCAGGAAGAATCGTTATTTGAGTTGCTAATGTAACTAATTCAGCCTGTGAGTAAGTCAACATGGCTTGATTGAGATACATGCTACCATTGTGATCCATGATGCCGCTCATAAAATGGGCATTAGGTTCTACTTCAACATCGCCATTTGGATGGATTCTAAGGGCGGTTGCAACTACTTCCGGTTCAGAGGCTTCTGTCGGTTCATTCAAGTAAGTCACACCTGGTCCTAACGTGACATTTTTCGACATTTTAACATTGTCACCAATAATGACATTCTCAAGATAAGTGCCAGCAGGAATAGCCAAATTTTCTAATAAAGCCGGACCTGCTGCATCACCTCTTATTTTACCCGTTAGATTGCCACCAATGAGATGGGCATTGGCTGCTAACTGCACATCCGTGAGGGAGCCACCCATTGTATTGAGAATACGACCTCCTATTTGACATCCAGTCAATGTCGTGCCACGAAATTCAAAATCGACTATCGTGCATTGGCCATCATTCACCACATCTTGACCGATAATCACATTGGAAATTCTGCTGTTGGGTGCAAGGGTAAGGGCTTCTAAATGGGCCGGGTAGTCGGGATTGCCGGTCACTTCACTTTGCAGTATACCCCCTTTCAATTGAGCGTTTTCAGCTAACTCAACATTTTGGATAATCGCATTGTTGCTACTTTCGATGGTGCCGGCTAGGATGCCTCCGATTATTTGGCCCTTTAACTTCACATCTGCAATCATTCCTTGGCTGTTAATCTGTTTTCTGAGGATACCACCGGTTAAATAGCCATTTTCTTGTAAGGTCGCACCTGAAATCTGACCTTGATTATGGATAGTGCCTGCTAAGACCACATCAGAAAGTTTGCCATTTGGCCCAATGATGGTATCCCTGAGTATTTCGCCATCGGCTTGCACTACCTTATCAATAAGTTCTTCTGAAATGAGTTCCGGTTGATCAATAAATCGAACACCTGGTCCATAAGTTACGTCACCCCAAATTTCGACATTGTTGCCAATGATGATGTTTTCTAAGTAGCTACCGGTTGTCACTCTTAGATTTTCCAATCGGGCTGGGGCTTCTGCATCACCAAAGAGAGAACCGCCTACTCGACCGCCACTTATGGTCGTATTGGGTGCCAAAGTAACGTCTTTGATTATGCCCTTGATGGGGCTATGATTGGTAATCATGCCAGATAACATACCACCTTCTAACACAGCTCCTCGAAAATCAAAGTCTGCTAAGATACCTTGATTAGTAAAATAACCGGTGAGGACACCACCTCTTAAACTACTGCCTTCCGTCAAGAGGGCATTACCCACCCAACCTAAATTAGTGGTTGTACCTTCTAACACGACATTAGAGATATTGGCTTCGCTACCAATGATGACATAGCGAGCAGTTTCTCCACCTAAATTGCAGATTTCATTGATGAAATCAACTAACGGGCAAGATTCCTTCTCATTTAAGGAAGCGGTGGTAGTTTCCTCCGGCATTTTGTCAAAGATCGCGGTACAATTTTGATTTTCAGTCATTGTTAGGGTGAATTGGCGGTCTGTGCCATGACAGCCTTCATCCCAACCGATAAAATGAGAATTGTCATCCGCGATAGCGGTTAAGATGACTTTACTTTCATTCAAATAATCGTGGCTACAATCCGTACCACATTGGATACCGGTAATCTGACTGATAATTGTACCATTACCGGTGCCTAGTTTAGTGACCATCAAGGTGTTAGAAATTTCATCAACAGAAGTATTGACTTCCTCTTCCTCAAGAGATGTCTCTACTTCTTCAGATGTCTCTATTTCTTCCGTTTCCTGAATCACTTGGTCAAATTGCGCTTCACAATTGAGAGATTTTGTTATTGTGACGGTGATGTCAGTGTCAGTGTCAGAATCGCTACAATCTCCACGCCAACCGATAAAGGTTGAACCGATTTCGGCACGGGCCATTAATTTGACTTCAGTATTGCCAAGATAGTCTGTTATGCAGGATATACCACAGAAAATGCCCTGCGGTTCACTGCTCACGGCACCACTACCGCTCCCCGTTTTGATGATGGCCAAAGTATAATTGGATATTGGCGTTTCTTCTGGTACGGTTAACCCGGTCGAGTCCGTTTCAGCCTCAGTGGTTTCGGTCGTTGAAGTGTCATCCGGTATAGTTGCTTCAACAATGACGGTACCTTCAATGGGACAACTGAACACTGTATCATTCTCACTATGAAAGGAAAGTATCCCTTCATAAGTGCCAACTTCGGTGGCATCCAGTTGAACTTGAAACGTGATCGTTTCTAACGCGGCAATACTGTCTGGAAAACTATCCACTAAACTAAAACCCGCTGGCAAACTGAGTTCGCTTAGCGGTAATGCGGTATTGCCGGTGTTGGTTATTGTGATGGTTTGAGTGCTAGATGCACCGACCGGTTGCGTACCAAAGTCAATTTTGCCTTCTACTTTGCTGTCTTGAGCAGCAACTTCTAAGTTATCAGGTGTGGCCGGCTGTGGGACAAATTGAGGTTTGCAGGCCAAATCGGTTATCATGGTCATTAGTCCGTTCTCAACATCGCAACCTTCCCAACCGTCAAATTCCCAACCGTTGTCGGGCGTTATCGTCAATTTGACTTTGGTACCGCCCTCAAAAGTGTGTGTACATTGGTTTCCAGCACTACCACAAAGGATACCAGATGGTGTGCTACTGATTGTGCCATGATCTACCGCGTTTATCGTCAAGATTTTAGGCGATAATTTAAAGTAGGCTGTGCAAATTGTATTATTGGTCAAGAACACTTTTCCATTTGGACAGCCGCCACCCCAACTGTTTTGGAATTCTGATCCTTCATCAGCAAGTGCTGTGAGCGTAATTTGGGTCGCACTGTCAAATATCTGTTTGCATTCACCCGTAGCAGTGGTACAGTCAATACCAGCCGGATTTGTTGTCACACGGCCCGTACCGAGTCCGGCCATTTCTACCGTGAGTGTTAGTTTGGACGCTATGGATTGTGTCTGTGTTCCAGTTCCGGTTTCCGTGTTGGTTTCCGGGTCGGTTTCAGGTTCAGGCTCAGGTTCTGGCTCAGGTTCTGGCTCAGGTTCTGTTATTGGTGGAGATGTGCCAGTGCACTCTAGTTGATAAGTGGGTGTCTGGTTATTGGGATCATTACTTTCCAAGTTCAAAGTTGCTGTGCGTGTTCCTACTTCTGAAGGTTGACATTGCACAACGATGTTTTGGGAGCTACCACCGTCTGAAATGGTCAATGGAAAGTTGGGACTTAAGAGACTAAAATCATCCGCATGATCGCCAGTGATAGCGATATCAGCTAACTCTATCGTTAAATCCGTATTACCCGTTTCTTGAATTTCAATGGTTTGAGTCAGGTTTTCACCAACGAGACTGCTACCCAAGTCAAGCGTATTGTTGGGCTCTGGCGTAGAACTATAGCCAGGGATTAAGGCTGGTGTTGCTTCACATTCCAAATGATAGGATGGATTTGGATTTAACGGATCACTACTGGTTAAGTGTAAAGTGGCCGTGCGTAACCCTTCTGCTGATGGTTCACAGGTTACGGTCACAGTAACATCAGCACCGCCATTCGGAATGTATAAATTATTGAAAATAGAACTATCAACACTAAAATCATTCTTATGAGTACCACTAATTGCTGGGGTATCTAAATCCACATCCAAAACGGCGGTGCCGATTTCTTGAATATCAAAGGTTTCAGTCACAGTAATCCCTACCGGCGCACTCCCAAAATCTATAGTTCCTTCGGGCAATGTTGGGGCAGAAGTATAACCGGGACCAACAGCTTCTTTGCCTACGCAGATTAAATTGTAGGTTGGTGTGGGATTGTTGGGATCATTACTGGTTAAATTTAATTGGGCCGTGCGTGTCCCTAACCCAGTGGGTGTACATTGGATTTTAATTCTTTTAGTCGTACCACTTTCATTAGTAATCGTAAACGGAAAAGAGGGACTGGTGATGTTAAAATCATTGGCATGAGTACCCGTTATCGGATCAGTAGCTAAATCAACGATCAAATCAGCATAACCGTTTTCGGTAATTTTAATTGGCTTAGTAACTGATTGGCCCACTGGGGTTTCACCTATCGTCAGCGTATCCACCGGATTAGAATTGTATCCCGCTACCAAACCATTGCATTCCAACGGATAAGTTGGGTTTGGATAATTTGAGGTATTGGTGAATAACCCCAACGTCGCTGTATGGGTGCCGGCTGCTGATGGTGTACATTCTACCGTTACTGTTTTATCAGCCCCACCATCGTTAATCGTGATGGGAAAAGAGGTGGTGATATTGAAGTCAGTGGCATTATCACCGGAAATCTCCCAATCTATTATTTCCAAAGTGGCATTACCCATTTCTTGAATGGTAAAATTTTTGCTCACGGTTGTATCCACAACGCTGCTACCCATATTTATGGTTTCACCTGGAAGCGGTGTTGATTCATAAAGCGGTTCTTTGACAGTAGTCCCAGTGCAAGTGAGCGTATAAGTCGTTGGACTTGGCAAAACCGGGTCGTTGTGTGCTAATTCTAATGTTGCTGTATAAAAGGTTGGATCAAAGAGCAATGAAGCCGGCACGTTACAACTGATTCCAAGACTTTCAATATTACCAATTGGTACGACAAAGGATAGGGAAGTGGTGATACTAAAAACCGAGAGGTCTCCTGCTGATAGAGTGGCATCAACTGTCAAGTCTTGATTGCCGGGATTTTTAATTTCAATACTTTCCGCAATTGAAGTCCCCGGTAAACCGGTCCCAAAAGCTAGTGTACTATCTGGAGAAAATTTGGGTCCATCATAGATCGGTGCTTTGCCGATGCATTCAAGTGGATAAGAAACTGCCTGATTGTCGGGGTCATTTGTGGTCAATTCTAAGGTCGCTTGACGCAAACCACCGGCTAACGGTGTACAATTTAAAGTAATAGTTTCAGTTCCATTGCCTTTAGAAATTGTGGTTGGTAATGGTGAAGTAACAAAACTAAAATCACTCGCATCTGTCCCGGTAATGTTGATTGTTAATAAATCCAAATCAACATCACTACTTGTGTTGGTAATGGTAATTGATTGATCTGGTAAAGTCGTTGTATTAACAGGGCTTTCACCAAAATCTATAGTTGCACCGCTATTCTGACTAGCACTATAGTTTGCCGCTAAGCCGTTGCAGCTAAGCGGATAGGTTATGGTGGGAAGTGATGGAATATTGGTTGTTAAGGTGAATGTGGCTTCACGCAATCCGGCACTAGAAGGACTACATTCTATTTCAAAAAAATAGGTTTCATTTATGGCTATCGTCAAAGGAAAAAGCGTTGGATTGAGAAGGTTAGTATCAGCCGGTGACTTTTTAACAGCGGTCAGAGTAAAATCACTCAGATGAGTACCGGCAATTTCGGCGGAATAGATAACAAATTTGTCATTACCCCCTTCTGCTAACGTAATGGATTGAGAAGTAGGAGTCTCTCCCCAAATCGTGTTACCAAAGTCTACTATCGTGTTGTCAGCCGGGTTTAAGGTCAATGCCGGATTGGATTCACGTTCATATTCCACACACCACTGAGTTAACGTGCCATTAGTGATGCTAAAATCATGATTGTCAATGACGGTTAATTTCCAATCGCCATTAATATCCTTGTTGTCAAAGTCGCTCAGTGAACCGTTGGGTTGGTATGAAAGGCTATTATCATAAGCTGGATCAAAGGGAGTACAGTCATTTTCAGCACTGTTAGTTCCTTCATCATCAAGGATTAAGTTGGCAATATTTTGGCCCAAACAGCCTTTGATAGAGCTTGGAATACCCGGCTGATCCATCAGAATCACGCTAGTACCATCATGTTCAAGTACAAAGCTAAGTTCACCAATATGACCATGATTCGCATCAATGATAATGTTGAGATCAGTGATGTTGCCACTGTCAGGAATAGACAAAATATCTGTTGTCCCAGTATTATCATTGTCTGGAATAGTGAGGGATGGTGAGCTACAAAGAGTCTCTGCCCTTATGAGGGGTGAGATTGAGAGAGATAATGTGCTTATTAAAAGGACAATAAGTGCCTTTAAGCTTTTTTTTGAGGACATTTTGGTCAAACCTCCTTTTATCCTACCTAATAATACATTGGAAAAATGTGATGTTTTGGGAATGAGATGACATCTATCCAAAATAAATTTTGGACTTTTTTACCTGGTTTTCAAGCCTGATAATAATATCACGCAATTCGTATTCCAAAAAAATATTCTTTTTTTTTTATAATGCCTTGTCTGTAAAATGAATGAATAGAAAGGGTGAAATTTGCAAATTGCGATGCAATTTACAACATAATTTCGCAAATTTCCAATTTTGGATTGAAATTCTATAAAACGTATGAAATCCAAAGCGAAGCTTGGTGCCAAAGACAAAGCTTCGCTTTGAACTCCAGCACAATATACCCCTGATGTGCGTAAAATAAATTATATATCAATAAAATACATATTCATTTCCCCTTTGCCTTTGACAAAAAGTGGTCCCCGTTCAATCACTTTAAACTTATCTTTTACCAATTGATAAGTTGTTTCTGAAATGTTAATTTTCATGGGCTCTGAATTAGATTCCATTCGAGAAGCGGTATTGATACTATCACCAAAGACATCATAAATATATTTTTTCACTCCAACAACCCCACCGACCACTTTACCAGTATGAATACCAATTCTAATTTGCCACTGGATTCCAGTCTGTTGATTGCGTTGCCTTAAATATTTGATGATTTCTGTGGAAGATTTCACAATATTTTCAGCATGATGTGGATTTTCTTCTGGCATTCCACAAACACAAAGATAGGCATCACCAATAGTTTTGATGCGTTCACTGTGATTTTGTTCGATAATATTATCAAAAGCGGTAAAAATCTCGTTGAGTTCTTTAATCAAAAAATGAGGTTCTAGTTGAGAAGATGCTGTCGTGAAGCCCACAATATCGGAAAAATAAATGGTGACATTTTCAAAAGATTCTGGTTCGGTTTTACCGGTTTCTTTTAAATCATGAGCTACTCTCGCTGGTAGTATATTTAAAAGTAATTTATCTGCTTTTTCTTTTTCCAAGGTAATGAGTTTATTCGCTTTTTCTAGTTCTGTGTTAGCTTTCTTCTTTAAACGATAGAGGTTGTACATGACAAATGTGAAAATAAAAACAAATAAAAATCCGCCTAGCAACGAGTTTCTCAGTATTTTTTCTTTGTTTAATCTTAACTGTTTAATATCATTGTCTTTTTGTAATAATTGAATCGCCTTTTCCTTCTTGTCTGTCTCGTATTTGGTTTGCATATCAGCAACGATTTTACGGCTTTCTTCGGTATAAATACTTTGCCGGACTTCCGAAGACAGTTTATAGTATTTGAGTGCTTTCTGATAATCAGGCATTGGCATTGCAAAGTATAAGTCAGAAAAAAATTCATAATTTTCTCTGATTAATTCTTTCGCATCAATTTGTTGAGCGACTTTTAGGGCACTTTCAAGGTAGGCGCGAGCTTTTGTGTAATTTTGGGTAACGAGGTAAAGTTGCCCAATATTATTGGAAACATTGGCAATTTCATATTTATCTCCAATGGTCGTCCAAATTTTAAATGACTTAAAATAAGACTCTAATGCTTTATTGTAGTTGCCCAAATTTTTATAAATAACACCAACATTATTGAGGTTTTTAGCAATACCTTTTTTATCGCCGAGTTCTTCCCGAATTTTCAATGATTTAAAGTAATATTTTAAGGCATCATCAAATTTTTCGGTAAAATAGTAGATAATGCCAATATTATTGAATGAATCCGCAATACCGGTCTTATCATCAATTTGTTCTCTAATCTTTAGGGCTTGAAAATGATATTTCAAAGCGGTGTCGTAATTACTTAATAAATCATTCACAATACCAATATGATGGAAAGAATCGGCAATGCCTTTTTGATCTTCAATCTCCTCGTAAATTTTTAATGATTTTAGACAAAATTTAAGGGCTGGATCATAATTTCCTACACGCCAAGAGGCAGCACCCATATTGAGCATTGATAAAGCCATGTCTTTTTTATCAGGCAAAGAGATTATTTTGGCGTTATTTATTTTTTCCCAGATTTCTAAGGAATCTTTAAAATAGTTTAATGCGGTATCGTAATCGCCTAAATTCTTATAAGCCATACCAATTTGATTTAAGACATTTGCTTGTTTTTTTTGAGTGTTATTGGTTTTAGACAATAATTTTAAAGTTTGTTTACCATATTCAATACTTTTTTTAGGTGAAGTAGATACATAACGTTGGGTTAGTGTATTTAAGATTTCTATTTTGTGTGTACCAGAAATCGTTGATAATTGGGCTTCAAGAGGGTCAACTTCAGAATTCGCCCATAAAGCAGGCACTAGAAAACATACCCAAAGAAAGAAATATAGTAATAAGCGTTTCATAAGTTAACTCTGTCAAAATGGGATTAACCTTAATATTAAAGATAGTGCAAAAAAAATACCTTAATTAGTTAAAATGACTATTATTTTGATGTCTTGAAACCCTTTCAAGATAATATTAATGATGCTATCAGAAATAGATACAAGAATAAAGTATGCTTTGGCTGTGTCTTTTTAGTGAATTCTTGGAAAAATTCAGGTTATGGGGACAGAGGGATGGGGTAACGGGGAGTCGATAATTTTGTTAAGGTTTGATAATATTCTTTCAGCCATTCTCAGTCATAAAAATAAAAATAAATAGGTTATAAAAATAGCTTTTGTAAGGTTTTTGACAATGATTCTTTTATAATCAAATAGTTAAGTTAAAATAAGCAAGAGTGGCTGATATTATTTAGGAATTAGGATTCAATAAAAACCGAACTTAAACCTGCCAGGTTTTTAAAACCTGGCAGGTTTGGACATTTAAGTTTCGGGTATTATTAAATCCTGACTCCTTAGGAGTAAAAATAATATGGTTTTAGTTATTGCTTTGGTTGTGTTGATTATATTATTGTATTTAATTTTCATACATGGAAATAAAGGAAGTGAGTTTCATGAAAATTGTGAACAATTGTTAAGAATCTGTAATGGAAATCAGGCACAAGCACAACGATTATTAGAATATGAAAAACGGCAAAATCCTCAATTAAGTGATGAAGAGGCTTGTCGTATAGCAGTTATCAGTTACAAAAGAGATAATCGGTAAATTTTGAGAGTTCATTGTTTTTATTCATTGTATAGTTATCAAAAAAAATTTGGTTTATTCAAATCAAAAGGAAATTCGTTAATGACGCATTTAGCCATTCATAATAAAATTAATCTATTACCACTTAATCTGCTTGCCGAAGTAGAAGATTATGTTGATTTTCTGTTGCAAAAACATCAGAAAGTTCAACTCTCAAACCGATTAGAAATCAGTCCCGACTCGTTGACATTGGAACCAAGACAACAAATTTCTCAGACAGATATTGAAGCCGTTTGTGGTTTATATCAATCTAATCATTCGATAAGTTTGAAAGAGATGGAAAAAGCGATTGCAGAAGGTGCTATTCATGGCAGCAATTGATACTAATATTTTGGTGAGAATCTTGATTAATGATCCGCAAGAGGCAACACAAACTGAAATTGCTCGCCAGTTTCTTAAACAGATAAAACAAGTTTATGTGCCGCAAATTGTACAAGTAGAATGTGTTTGGGTTTTAGAACGTGCTTACAAAATACCTAAACAAAAGCTGATTGAAATCCTTACTTCTTTGTATAAAAGTCCAGTTTTTATGTTACAACATGAATCATTATTTGCAAGTGCGTTAGATAAATTTAGTGACAGTAATGTGGGTTTTGCTGATTGTTTAATTCTGGCAGAAAGTCAGGCTAAGAAGCTAGAATTGTTTACGTTTGACAAAAAATTAGGAAAAATAATTGGTTGTAAATTACTTACCCAATAAATTGAAGAGTCTCAAAAAGTTCTGAACATGATTAAATTAAACGATTAACCGGATGAAAAACATTTGGCATTCTTAAATTCATTCAATAGTAAGTAGCAAAATGACTGCATTTCCCATTTTTGAAGAAATGAGGAATAAAAACGATATGAAAATAACGCCTTTTCAGCAAGCTGTTTATGATTTGTGTTCTAAAATTCCGACTGGACGAATTTCAACCTATAAAGAAATTGCTGATGCAATGGGAAAATCAGGACTGGCCTGTCGAGCCGTAGGAATGGCTTTAAACAAGAATCCGTTCGCACCAACGGTTCCTTGCCATAGGGTCATTAGGACAGATGGTAGTATTGGAGGATTTGCCTTAGGTACCAGTAATAAAATGGCATTATTATTAGAAGAAAATATCAAGGTTGAAAATGGTAAAATTGTTGATTTTGATAAAAAGTTTTTCAACCTAAGTGAGTCAAATTCATAGTGCTTCAAGCTTGGCGCAGAGTTTGTTAATGATATGACTAAAGTCTTGTGCGTAACATGAGTTAACATTAAGAGAATGCCCCTGATAATGCTTGACTCAATCAAGGTTCCTATCATAGTATACAGGGTCATTTTGATATCTGAACAGTGGAGTGATAAGAATTAAGTTTTCTCAAAAAATTATTCCCATTTTTAGGCTAAGTATTGAACCATAAGTTTTAATATTTTTTGGAGTCCAAAGCTTTAGCTTTGGAAATATACGCCCAAAGCTAAAGCTTTGGATTCCAAAATATCCGATAATTTATGATTCAGTACATATTTGACTCAATTAATATTGGAGGCAATTGGTTAATTATATTTTTTATTAACAATTAACAATTAACAATTAACAATTAACAATTATGTTATATGCTATTATTTGCGAAGATGTGCCAAATAGTTTAGAAACACGTCGTAAAACACGTCCAGCCCATTTAGTGCGTTTGGAAACCCTAAAAGCTGAAGGTCGTCTGTTACTGGCAGGGCCTCATCCTGCTATTGATGCTCCTGATCCTGGTACAGCAGGTTTCACGGGCAGTTTAGTGGTAGCCGAATTTTCTTCACTTGAAGATGCTCGTGCTTGGGCCCAAGCTGATCCGTATAAGGAAGCTGGTGTATATACTAATGTAACTGTTAAACCTTTTAAAAAGGTCTTACCATGACTGATACTGCAAGTCTCATTAAAGAAAAACTGACAACGGCATTAAATCCCACCCACCTAGAAATTAGAGATGACAGTGATAAACATGCTGGTCACGCCGGTGCACGGGAAGGAGGTGGACATTTTGTTGTCACGATTGTCAGTGAACAATTTACCGAAAAAACGTTGGTACAACGTCATCGCATGGTATATTCTGCTATTGATGACTTGATGAAAACGGCTATTCATGCGTTAAGCATTCAAGCTCAAACCCCCGATGAATTTTCAAAATAGAGGCTTTCTCCAAAATAAATTTTGGACTCCCAAAAAACTATCTTTGAATAGTCAAAAATTTATTTTAGCGCATTTTTAGGAACCCAAAATTTATTTTGGACAATCTTTCTAAGGAGAACAATTAATGTTTAAATTATCAATCAAGACCTGTTTATTTTCAGGTGTTTTATTTATGACTGTACCGGTTCATGCCACGCCTAATGAACCGTTGGCTATCATCAATGGCGAAGTGCTTACCCAACAGGATTATGATGATTATGTGAAGGCGCGTACCACACAAACTCAGCGTCGTGCCACACCTGAAATCCTGTTAGAAGAACTCGTCCAACGTGAACTGCTCAAGCAAGATGCTCTCAAGAAAAAATTGGAGCAACATCCAGACTTTATCCGCAAACTCACAGATATGCGTAACAGTTTGTTGGTAGCAATGGCCATTCACGATGATTTGGAAAAACATGCACTTGATGAAGCCGCTCTAAAAAAAGAGTATGACAAACAAATTGCTCATGTACAAGTGCCCAAAGAATACCAAATTCGGCACATCTTAGTAGAAACTGCTGAGCAAGCAAAGGCTATTATTGCTGAATTAGAACAGGGCAAAGCCTTCGGCGAACTTGCCAAGGAAAAATCCATAGACAAGCCTTCAGCAAACAAAGCGGGTGAATTGGGTTGGATAACTAAACAACAAATTGACCCTAATGTTGGTGAGATGGTTGAAAAGTTGGAAAAAGGCAAGTTTTCCGAGCCGGTTAAAAGTGAGTATGGTTGGCATGTTATCCTGGTGGATGATATTCGTAATGTTGCACTACCTGGGTTTGAAAGTGTTAAAGAAAGAATCAGGTCTACGTTACAAAGCCAGCAAATGCAAACCTATGTGGAAGGCTTGAAAAAACAAGCCGAGATTAAAATGTTCAAACCCAAACCCTAACGATTGTATCAGATATCAGTTATCAGTTATCAGTTATCAGTTATCAGTTATCAGTTATCAGTTATCAGTTATCAGTTATCAGTTATCAGTTATCAGTTATAGCAATTCCCTATTGACTAAAATACATTTAATCTCAATTACGCATTCTTCTTTAGGGTTAAGGGGATTTTTCTGGTTGAAGCACCGTGCGTAACATGAGTTAAATAACTTAGAATTTTATAGCCCTCTTTCATATCTCTCCCAAAGGACAAGATAAAAGGCGTGTGAATTTATTTAATTTCTGTTGAGTCTAATTTGTTCTCCTACCTCTGATACCTGATACCTGATACCTGATACCTGATAACTGATAACTGATAACTGGTAACTGATAACTGATAACTGATAACTGATAACTGATAACTGATAACTGATAACTGGTAACTGATGAAAGTCATAGTTGGTATGTCTGGTGGGGTAGATTCTTCGGTAGCCGCATTACTTTTGAAAAAACAAGGCTATGAAGTGCAGGGCTTGTTTATGAAAAATTGGGAAGAAGATGATACGGAGAATTATTGTAGTGCAGCAGAAGATGTACGCGATGCTCAAGCAGTATGTGATGCTTTGGAAATTCCTCTCCATACCGTCAATTTTGCTACCGAATATTGGGATAATGTGTTTACCCACTGTTTACAAGAATATCAAGCCGGACGTACCCCGAATCCAGATATTTTGTGTAACCGTGAAATTAAATTTAAAGTCTTTTTAGAACATGCTCTGCGTTTAGGCGGTAAAGCGATTGCTACCGGGCATTATGTACGTTTAGGTAAAAACAATGCACATTATCAACTATTAAAAGGACATGATCCCAATAAAGATCAAAGCTATTTTTTATATACATTAGGACAATCACAACTAGCACACAGCCTGTTTCCAATTGGTGAATTACAAAAAACACAAGTGCGTCAGTTAGCAGAGCAAGCTGGTTTAGCCACTTATGCTAAAAAAGACAGTACCGGCATTTGTTTTATTGGCGAACGTCCCTTTAAAGCTTTTTTGTCACGCTTTTTGCCAACGCAACCGGGCCCAATGGAAACGCCTGAAGGAGAAGTTTTAGGACAACATGATGGATTAATGTATTACACATTAGGGCAACGTCAGGGCCTAAATATTGGTGGGCAAGTTGGTGGTAGTGGAGAACCTTGGTATGTTGTCGCTAAAGACATGCCCAATAATCGTTTAATTGTTGGACAAGGGCATAACCATCCTCTATTATTTTGTGACGGATTAAAGGCCCAACAACTTCATTGGATTTCAGGTATTGCACCATCCCTCCCTTTTTCATGCTTTGCCAAAACGCGTTATCGTCAAACAGAACAACCTTGCGTGATAACTGCCCTTGATAATGAAACTTGTGAAGTTCATTTCAATCAGCCACAACGCGCCGTCACACCAGGGCAATCGGTTGTATTTTACCAAAATGATGAATGCCTTGGTGGAGCTATTATAGAGATGACTTATAATTGATATAGCGTTTTTGAGTTTAATGGGGTGTGACTGTGCTGAGCGGGTTTTGCAAACCCGCCCACAACGTTTTAAACGATCCCTGAAAAAAACGTTCATAAACAGGTTGCAAACCGGTTCCCGCATAATAGCTATCAGACCTGACAGGTTTTTAAAACCTGTCAGGTCTTTGTGCCAAAATATTTTTTGCTGGGCTTTTTATTCGTGATGAGTTTTGGCAAAACGCGCCATTCCACGTAAACTGTTATAACCACTTCGATATGCCATAATCATTATGATGAGAGTTGAGAGCTGTTGGTGACGAATACCTTTTTTATGACCAGGGTCTTCGATTTGTTCTAAATAATGAATTAAGTGATTCATTTTGTACTCCAATTTCAGGTAGTTAGTAAAATTTTTATTATAACCTATTATTTTTAAATAAGTAAATAGACTTTACATCTGCCTTCCCCTAAACCGGACCTGTCCCCTGCCTCCTGTCCCCTAAATGAACTGGTTTAACCAATTACCCCCGCCCCGGGAGCGTCGCACTTTAATTATAGGAACCATCGCATTAAGTAGTATTTTTTTCTACTTTCTGCTTTGGGAGGCTTTGATCACAGCTCGCACCCAACTCGAAAATATCGTTGCTTCTCAACGTTCTACTTTGCGGTGGATGAATGAAGCCGCTATTGAAGTCTAGCAATTACAGCATCGTCCTCAGACAACATTAGCTAAAAAACCGGTGCAATCTCATTAAGATGGTATTTGTTGTTGGCTTAAAATAGGATGACAAAAATTGAGCCAAATAAATTGATTCAAATTTATAATAATTACTGATTGAATAAAGTACATTTAATGTTATTTAAATCATTGATAATTAAATCATTAAACTCTATAACTCTATAATAGAATAAACTCGAAAATACTATAACACCCCAGTTGGGAAGAAGGCATTTTTGAACGCAAGTCAGTATAAACTCGAAAACGCTATAACAATATGAATTTTAAAGGAGCCATCTCAAAATGACACAAGATTTAACCAAACCAGAAAGGAGTCAATCCTTTCCGATTGTCGGTATCGGCGCATCAGCCGGTGGATTAGAAGCCCTTGAAGGATTGTTTAACCACATGCCGCATGATAGTAATATGGCTTTTGTGATTATTCAGCACCTCAGTCCCAAGTACAAAAGTATGATGGACACCTTGCTGCAAAAGCATACCTCAATGAAAATCAGAGAAGTGATGGCCGACATGGTCATTGAACCTAACTGTGTTTATCTTAATCCCGCAGATCAGAACGTGATTATTATGAACCAGACTTTCCATCTGTTAAAGCCAGTGAAAATGTCTGGCATTAATTTACCCATTGATTGCTTTTTCCGGGCCCTTGCCGAAGAACAGGCGGAAAAGGCCATCTGCATCATCCTCTCTGGAACCGGTACCGACGGCACTTTAGGACTAAAAGCCATAAAAGGTGCCGGTGGTATGACTATGGTTCAGGAGAACCCAAGTTATGATGGTATGCCCAGAAGTGCTATTAATACTGGTCAAGTTGACTTTGTGCTAACGGTGGATAAAATGCCCGAAGCCCTGCTGAAATACGTGCGGCATCCTTACATAAAACACCCCACCGCAATCGACCCCCCGGAAGAACAATTTCAGCAACACCTGCATAAAATATTTTTTCTGATTCGGAGCGGCACTGGACACGACTTCTCCAACTATAAGCAGAATACTATCCGCCGCCGGATTGAACGCCGTTTAGCCGTCCATCACATTGATAAAATTGAAGAGTATGTCAATTACCTCCAGCAAAAGCCAATGGAAGTGGAAGCACTTTTCAAAGACCTGCTGATTGGTGTCACCAACTTTTTTCGTGACCCCGAAGCTTTTGAAATTCTCCAGCAAAACATACTGCCAGAGTTGATAAAAAATAAACCACCAAATTCCCCAATCCGAATTTGGGTTGTCGGTTGTGCTACTGGTGAAGAAGCCTTTTCTATCGCTATGTTGGTTTTGGAAATAATGGATGAAATGAAAGAGCATTTTGAAGTCCAAATATTTGCTTCTGATTTAGATAATGAAGCGATTGATTATGGTCGTATGGCAATTTATCCAGAAAGTATCATAGCGGATGTGTCCTTGGAACGGTTAAATCGTTTTTTTATAAAAGAGGATAATAGCTATAAGATCAAGAAACATGTTCGAGAAATGGTCATCTTTACACAGCAAAATCTGCTTAACGATCCTCCTTTTTCCAGATTGGATATGGTCAGTTGCCGCAATTTACTGATTTATCTCGATCAGCTATTACAGAAAAAATTATTGCCCCTTTTTCATTATACGCTGAATCCAAATGGCATTCTTTTTCTAGGGTCTTCCGAAAGCATCGGTGAATTTACTCATTATTTTTCGGTCATTGATTCCAAATGGAAAATATTTAAACGCAATGAAGTGATGCTTGACAAAATGGTCAATTATCCCAGCATTCCTTTTTTTGATAGTTATTCGAACAAACCGCACCTTCAGGAAAAAACGCTTAGCAATGGAATCGATATTCGCAGTCTGGTTGAAAAGATCGTTCTTGATGATTATACTCTGCCTTGTGTTCTCATCAATGAAAAACATGAAGTCCTCTATTTTGTGGGTCATACCGATAATTATCTAAAAACGCCGACTGGAGACCCCTGTTTTAATGTCTTAAAGATGGCTCGTGAAGGCTTGCAACATAAGCTCAGTGCTGCACTCCATCGCGTCATTAAAGAACCAAAGACGATTACCTACAAAAATGTACAGGTTAAAAAAAATGGTGACCTTCAAACCATAAATCTGGTTGCTAGGCCACTTACCGGTAACCAATTACCTCATGGCTTAACTCTGGTCATTTTTGATAATCAGATCGCTACCCAAAAAATTATTCCACATAAGACAACGGATATCGAATCTGAACCCCATATTTCCACCTTGGAACAAGAACTCCAGTCCGTCCGTGAATATCTTCAAACCACCATTGAAGAATTAGAGACTTCCAACGAAGAACTCAAGTCAACCAACGAAGAGTTACAATCAGTCAACGAAGAATTACAAAGTAGTAATGAGGAGATGAAAACCTCTAAGGAAGAATTGCAATCAACTAATGAAGAATTAACAACGGTCAATGCCGAACTACAATCCAAAGTTAATGAATTATCCCAAGCCAACAATGATATTAACAACCTCCTCGCAAGCACTGAAATTGGCACGATTTTTTTGAATAACAATCTGCATATCAAACGCTTCACCCCGGCAATAAAAAAACTGTTTAATCTCATCCCCTCGGATGTTGATAGGCCAATCAGCGACATAACTACAAATATACTTTATGAAAATCTCTTAGCTGATACTAAAACAGTCCTAGACACCTTGGTTCGGAAAGAGATAGATGTACAAAGTCAAGTCGGTAAGTGGTACTTTATGCGAATTATGCCGTATCGAACCACGGATAACATTATTGACGGTGTTGTTATTACGTTCATTGATGTCACTGAAGTCAAGAAAGCTGAAAAATTAATCCAGCAGTTAGCTACCATTGTGAGTAACTCGAATGATGCCATCATGATTCAAGATTTAACGGGTATAATTACTTCTTGGAACAAGGGGGCTGAACAGATGTATGGTTACTCTGAGGAAGAGGCGTTAAAGATGAATATTGCCCACTTCGTGACCGATGACAAGAAACCGGAAGCACTCGATCTGATTGAACAGATAAAAGCCGGTAAAGTCATCAAATGTGTAGAGACCCAAAAGACGAATATTGCCCACTTCGTGACCGATGACAAGAAACCTGAAACACTCGAACTGTTTAAACAGATAAAAGCCGGTAAAGTCATCGAAGCTGTAGAGACAAAACGGATAACCAAAAATGGAGAGATTCTGGATGTGTGCTTGACGCTCACCAAACTGGTGGACGATAGCGGTAATCTCATCGCCATTGCAAGCATGGAACGCGACATCACCAAATACAAACACGCCGAACTGAAGTATGAAAAAACCATTGCCGAGTTAAAGAAACAATTAGCTGAAATGAAAGAAAAATCATAAAAAATATGAAGGCGTAGGTCGGGTTAGCTTATCGCGCGCAGCGCGATAACGTAACCCGACATTTCAAAGTCAAATATACCTTTGTCGGGTTACGTTTTTTTGCGACGCAAAAAAAGCTAACCCGACCTACTTAGTATGGTAGGTCGGGTTAGCTTATCGCGCGCTTTGCTATAACGTAACCCGACATTTCAAAGTCAAATATGCCTTTGTCGGGTGTCGGGTTACGTTTTTTTGCGACGCAAAAAAAGCTAACCCGACCTACTTAGCTTAGCTTTTAAATTCATTAAAAATTAGGACATGAAAAATATTAGTATGGTAGGTCGGGTTAG